>Ga0066639_10001740_pt1 | contig 19351 bp, 27 predicted proteins | sample CryGeyCG2114_010_2_FD_59504 | JGI IMG/M metagenome (GOLD analysis project Ga0066639, IMG submission 59504) | Groundwater microbial communities from aquifer - Crystal Geyser CG10_big_fil_rev_8/21/14_0.10 | ecosystem: Environmental > Aquatic > Deep subsurface > Groundwater | place: USA: Utah...
CACTAACAATAGCCTTACCTTCAACAACATCATCATCACTAAAATAATTATCTTCAACAACATCACTACAACTAAATTCAACATTAGTCGGACTTTCTTTTAATCCATAGATTTGAACTCTTGTAGAAATATCAACTTTCTCAGATTCTATATAATAATCCCTATTCTCTTTTGCAGCCGAAAATATTACACCTTTCTGCTCTGTACTAACTTGTTTAGCTGCACTAGGATCAAATTCATCTCTAGCAGATTCAGGATCCAGAAATACATTCCAAGCTTTACTTAAAGTCCCTTTAAACCCAGGCATAACAGATTCTAAAGCAGGATCAATAACTCCTGTATACAAGGGGACTACTGTAACATTTAATAAAGAACCAAACCAAAGATAATAAAAACTAATTAAGATTACAACAAATAAAATAAAACCTATCCAACCCCATTTTCTAAATTGTTTTATTACCCAAGTCAAACCCAATATAGGAAGAACATAACTAAGTTTTAACAAAGAAAATAAGGTTTTAAAATATCCTTCATTTTCTAAATGTTTCTGAAAACTTCCATGCTTACCAAAAACAACCTCACTAATCTTTGGATTCTTTTTAGATATTTCCACTTCCCTAGATTTAACTTCTACAGGAGCAGCATCAACATCTTTAGTATTTTCAGCAACCATTTTTAAAATTCACACACCTCTTTTTTCAACCAGGAAAAACTATTCCATAACAACCTGTAAATTAACAATTTCAAATTCATTCCGTGGTAAAACCTTAATGTAATTCTCTCCTTTTTTTACAAAATTAGAAATATCTTTTTCAAAAAAATCTCTTTCAGTAAACATACTAAACCTATCACCATTAACTAAAAACTCAGCACGTTTACCAATAATATCAACATCAAGATCATCAACTTCTAATAAATCCAATTGTAATAAAAAGGTTTCATCCCAATCATCCTTATCAACATCAAAATAATAAATGGGTGAATTGCCACCCTTCAATTCAATATCTAATTCTATATCCTCTAAAACATAATTACCTTGATCAATACTAAAACTCATCTCATTTAAACCATCTAAGAAATAATCCTTATCAATTTCTACAGTATTCCTTGCAGCATCACAAACAATCCTACCATTAAACACATTCCTATTATTAAGATCAATATTCAAAAGCCCTTCTCTAAGATCTATACAATTAACATAATAGCTTAACTCTTGTTCAACATCTAATTTATTTTTAGTCACATAAAATTTCCTACTTTCTTCTTTGTTTATTCTTCTATCTTTAAAAATCAATTCAACATCTGCTAAATCAAAATAATCAGAACTAAATAAACTACCCCTTGTATCAACTTCAAATCTCAAGATATTAATTTGTTCTAAATTAATCACAGGTAAATTAATTGGTAACTCACTAACACCACCTATACCAGTATAAATTAAATTATTATTCAATTCAACATTTAATCTACCTCTTTTATCATCAACTCTAAAAAACAAACCCAAACCATCAACACTCGCTAAATCATCCAAAGTAAATTTAAAAACTCTATCAGTATTTTTAATTAAAGATCTAGAAATTCTAAAACTATTAGCTAACCTTTTAGAAGAAGTATCAACAACATTATACAAAGATAAAGAAGGTATTTTTTTTGTATCTGTTACAGAAGAACTAGGATAAACCCGACCAGGTGTAGTAATCAATAAAATATCAACATCAGAATCACCAGAATCAGAATAACGCCCACCATCTTCTGCACCATAAGAATCATCTAAACCTCTACCCTCTAAAATATCCTCTCTAGCAGCTGAAGGTATAAATATCATATAAATTATTATCAAAACTAAAATTAAAGTAATTAAACTAGCCACATGGCTTGTAGGACTCTCTTCACCTCTCATGTTCATGAAAACCACATTAAGTTTATTAATATTTAAATGTTACTAATTCTTATGCAAATCCTAAAAAAAGATTTAAAACAAAAATTAGTTACAATTAAGATAAATAATCCTGAAGATTTATGGCATCTAAACAAAATTATAGAAATAGGAGACATAGTACAAGGAAAAACAAGTAGAAAAATAAAATTAGAAAAAGAAATAGATAGAAAATCCAAAATCATTAAAAAAATAATTTTTCTCAGATTAGAAGTAGAAAAACAAGAATTCCATGAATTCTCAAACAATCTAAGAATATCAGGAAAAATCCTAGAAGGCCAAGAAGATCTAAGAAAAGGATCATATCACACATTTGATTTAGAAGAAAATTCAATAATTACAGTCATAAAACCACACTGGTTACAATACCAACTAAAAATTTTAGAAGATTCAACAAAAAAATATACTTCAAAAATCCTAATTTGTATTTTAGATAGATCAGAATCCTGTTTTGCTCTATTACAAGAAAAAGGATATAAATATTTATCAGAACTAGAAGGAGAAGTAGAGCAAAAAAGATACAAAACAGAAACAAAATCCAATTTTTATAAACAAATCTCCAAAATACTACAAGATTACGTTAAAAAATATAAAATAGAACACATTATTATTGGATCACCTTCATTTTGGAAAGAATATTTAATTAAAGAATTACCAAAAGACTTACAAAAAATAGTAGTCCAAGCAACATGTAATAATGTAGGTAAACAAGGAATAAATGAACTTCTAAAAAGAACAGAATTAAAAAAAGTCCTAGCTCAAGAAAGAACAGTAAAAGACCTAAATTTAATAGAAGAATTACTAAAAAATATCAGTAAAAATCACAAATCAGCCTATGGAATCAAAGAAGTTCAAGAAAAAGCCACTATAGGGGCAGTAAAAAACCTTTTAATTACAGATAAATTCATCAAAAAATATCGCCAGACCTCAAAATCTCAAGATCTAGACAGTTTATTTATGTCCATAGAAGCTAATAAAGGAGATATATCTATAATCTCTTCAAATCAAGAACCAGGCAAGAAATTAGATAGCCTAAGTGGGATCGCAGCAATTTTAAGATATTAATTAACTCCTTATGAATAGTAACATATAGGAACATTTATATACTCCGGATTCTCTAATCTAGATATTAAAATAATCATTTTACTAAGTAAAATGAAGAGGAGAAAATAAAATGGCAGAAGAAACAAATACTCGTGGAATAAAAGTACCAGGATTCACAATTGGATGGAAAGATGCATTAAAAGTAGGCCTAGCCTTAGCATTAGGTGGAATAGGTGGTTATACTACTAAAGGATGTGTAGATGCAGGTAGAAGTGTACAAAGAAATATTGAAGTAGGACCATATAAAGCAAAAGTATCAACAATATTAGGTAAAAATTATGTTGAACTTAATAATGGTCATTTAGCAGAAATTGTTGAATTTCCACAATCTGCACTTAATTCAGATGGTACAACTCAACAAACAAAACCAATTGTTAAAGGTTATACTGTAATAATTAATCGTACAGATACTAATACTAGTACACCAAGTACTTTAGAATTCCTTACACAATAAGGAATTTTTTTTATTTAAACAAATATTTCAAAAATCTTAATTCTTTAAACATTAATTTAAACAATATTCCACTAGGATGATCTCTATCAACAGAACATAAAACATTTTTAACCTTATCCCTACTAACCAAACCAACCAACTTATCTAAATCTACAGAACTAAATCTATCTAATTTTTTACGAATCATTTTACCAAAAAACAATTCTCTACCAATCCTCTTTCTCCACAACTTATCATAACTCTTACCAGTTTTAAGAGATTTAACTAATTCCTCAGCAGCCATCATACCCTGAACAATCCCACCATAAGTAGTTTGTTTAACCATACCAGCAGCATCACCAACCAAATAAACATTACCTTTACTTGTTTTAAAACTTCTATCATAAATAGGTATAGGACCAGATTGATAACCCAACACAAAACCACCAAACTTACTAAGAAACGATTTCAAATTATTTTTTGCAGGATCAGAACTAACTAACCCAACACGACAAACCCCATTACCTTCAGGAACAACCCAACCAAAACCTTTCTCAATTAAAAAAGTATCTACCAAATCCAAATCATGATCTAATTTAACTAAAGCCTGCAAACCAAACATAATTTTTCGCTTACCAAAACCACAAACCTTAGCAACTTTACTATTACACCCATCAGCTCCAATTAAAATATTAGTTTTTCTAACACCCTTATTAAATTTCATTAAACCATTTTCAAAACCAAGGAACTTCCACCCCAAATTATACTTAACACCTAAACCTTTTGCTTTAAAACTAAAATAATTATCAAACTTAATCCTATCAACAATATAATCACAATCCTTCAAATTAATCTCAACAAAATTATTATTAGGAGAAAATATACGAATCCTATTAATAGTATTAACAACAAATTCATCACTAATATCAATAATTTTCTTAATACTTGAAGTTAAAATTCCAGTACATTGTATAGGAACTCCAATCTCATCATGCTCTTCATAAACTTCAACCTCAAAACCCTCTTTAGCTAAACAACAAGCTAAATAATTACCAACAGGCCCAGCACCAATAATAGATATCATAACCACTAAACCATCCAAAAACCTTTATAAAGATTATCAATAAAAGAAAATCAATGATTATAGACATATTCCTAATAATTATAGCCCTAATAAGCTTAATCCTAGGAAGCATACATGATATTAAAACACATGAAGTACCAGATTGGTTAAATTTTTCATTATTAAGCACAGGACTAGCATTAAGACTAATTTATTCAATTACATTTAACCAATTCACATATTTCACATACGCAATCCTAAGTTTAATAGCAATGATATTATTAGGAACACTATTATATTACACCAAACAATGGGGTGGAGGAGATGCAAAACTTCTAATGGCCTTGGGCACAATCTTTGCCACAAAACCATTTTTCATAAAACCTCAACCAATCCCATTTTTAATTACATTAATAATAAACATTTTAATTGTTGGAGCAATTTATGGAATAATCTATTCAATTGTTTTAGTATTAAAAAATAGAAAAAAATTCATCCAAGAATTCAAAACAGTATCAAATAGAGAGAATATAAAATTCATACAAAAATTAATACTCATTTTATCAACAATAATTCTAATATTAATAATAACAAGTAAAAATACCGAAACCAGATTCATACTAGGAATTTTAACTATACTAATAATATTATACACCTATTTCTGGATAGCAATAAAATCACTAGAAAAATGCTGTATGGAAAAAACAATTTCAATTTCAAAAGCTGTTGAAGGTGATTGGTTGGCTCAAGATATAATTAAAAACAAAAAACTAATCCTAAGTAAAAATAACCCTGGTTTAGAAAAAAAAGATATAGAAAAACTAAAAAGATTAAGAATAGATTACATTAAAATCAAACAAGGCATAGCTTTTGTACCATCATTCTTATTAGGAACAATAGTCACATTATTAGGATTTAACATTTTAAACTTCATCTGAATAATTCCAAAAGATTTTAGAAAAGACTATTTAAGAATTTAACCAAATAATCTACGAACATCCTCTACAGAAACACTATTCACACCATTAATCTTTGCAATACCTTCCTCTAAAGGATCCAAATTACTATTTTGTTCATCAATAATTAAAACAATCTTCAAAGCTTTTAAACCAAAAGCTACAGGTTCAACATCACATTTAGAAAACTCACCACCAAAATCTTCTATAACTTCTTTAACATCTTCTAAAACAGCATCTAAATTTACATCTACACTTTCAGGCATAATTTTTAACTGAACTAATACTTGAGCCATTTTAATTAGGACCCTCAAAACCACACTCAGGACATTTATATTTTGTAGCTAATTTCCTACAATTACCACACCTAATAATATCAACCTTACCACATTGAGGACACTTAAAAATAGTACTACCTTTAATATTTACAATCTTAACATTACACCCATTACAAGTTCTTAAATTCATATAATCCACATTCAAATAAAGCTTTATAAACTTTTTGATCCATGATTAATATAAGCCCCTGTAGTATAGCATGGATAGTACATGAGCTTGCGGAGCTTAGAACCTAGGTTCAAATCCTAGCAGGGGCGTATAAAACAATGGCATTAGATCAACACTTAATGATAGATAAAGAATTAATCAAAAAAATAGTAAAAACTACCAATATAGAACCCACAGATATCATTCTAGAAATAGGTCCAGGTACAGGAAACTTAACAAAAGAAATAATTAAAAAAACAAAGAAACTAATTTTAATAGAAAAAGACAATAAATTCTTAAAAATCCTTAAAACTCAATTCCCTAAAACAAAGATAATTATTGAAAATGCTTTAGAATCTGAATTACCCACATTCACTAAATTAATTTCAAACCTACCCTACAATATCTGTGAACCCTTGATATGGAAATTAACAAAAATAAAATTTAAAACAGCTATACTTACAACTCCAAAAATATTCGCAGAAAGATTAAATAAAAACACAAAACTAGGATTATTAACAAACTCATTCTTCAATGTGGAAATTATAGAAACAATAAACAAATCCAGTTTTAAGCCACAACCAAAAATAAAATCAGTTTTAATCAAATTAACTAAACATAATAAAAAATCCACCTTAAAAACAGTATTCCTACAAAGAGATAAAAAAATAAAAAATATCTTAATTAATATACTAACAAAAAAGGGTTTAACTAAAAATCAAGCTAGAACAAAGATAATGTTCATACCACCAAGTATTTTAGAAAACAAAATTCAAAAATTATCAGAATCAAAATTTAAAATAATAAAAAAAGTAATAAATATCAAATATCTCTAACACCTTCTCCTTTTACCATAAATATTGCTGCACCATCAGCCAAATGAGGTGAATCAACTAGCTTAGCAACACGGGTACCTTTTTTGCCAGGACGTAAGTATACTCGTGTAGCAGAGTTATGAGCAACAATATTCCCTCCAATAGGTACAGTTGGATCACCAAAAAAAGTATCGGGTTTAGCCATAACTTGGTTAGTTACATAAACACAAATATTATATGAATTAGCTAATTTCATCAAAGTATGCATATGCTTATTCAATTTCTGTTGTCTATCAGCTAATTGACCCCTACCAGAAAAATCGGATCTAAAGTGACTCATTAAAGAATCAACAACAATCAACTTAACATCACCATCTTTAATCAAATCCTCAGCTTTTTCAGTTAATAACATCTGATGATCTGAATTAAAAGCTCTTGCAACTTTAATATTAGCTAAAACTTTTTCAGGATCTAAACCAACAGCTTTAGCCATTTCAATAATTCTCTCTGGTCTAAAAGTAGATTCACTATCAATAAAAACAACCTTACCTTCAGCCCCACCTTGCTCTTTAGGTAACTGAACATTCACAGCTAACTGATGTGCAATTTGACTTTTAGCAGAACCAAATTCTCCATAACACTCAGAAATAGAACCAGTTTCAAACCCACCCCCTAAAATAGCATCAAAGTTTTTACTCCCAGTACTAATTCTTTGTATCTGTTCCCTTTTTTTTAGAACATCAATACCACTCTCAAAACCCATATCCATCTTCTGTCGAACATAATTAATAATTTTCCTAGCAGAAGCTTCACCTAAACCAGAAGCTTCAACTAATTCCCCAGGACTAGCAACAGCTATAGATAATACATTATCAAAACCAGCATCTCTTAATTTTTCAGCAGTTGCAGCACCAACACCTGGAAGATCTTCCAATTTAATTTTTTCTTTAACTTTAACCATCTTAATTCTCCTCATCCTTCATATCAGTTAACAATAACTCTTCATGAGCTTTTTGCAACACTAAAATAACCCTAGGTAAATCATTCCTTCGAAGATGTATAACTTCATTTCTCCACACATCCTCCCCCTTTTTTTTATAGCTTCGTGACAAACTAATAGTCTTAAACCCCATAACAACACCATTATGTTCTCTCTCATTCTTAAAAATTGCAGCTTGGATACTACCAGATTTATATTTACTAATTGGTCTTTTATTTCTAGACCCCTCAGAAGATATTTGGTTTCCCATTTTATTTCATCCTCCATTTATTTGAATAATCTAACTGAACATCTCAACTTTATAAATCCTACAGGTAAAAGACTCTGTCAAGTGAAATAATTTTCTAATTCATTAATATTCTTAAGGATTAAAAGCTATATTACAAAAAATAGATTTGTCAAGTGTTTGTCAAGTGTTCAAAACATTAATAAATACTCAAAAACATATAATTAAAAACATGTTAAGAATAGAAACATTCTACAATAAATTAGAAAGATTTATAGACAAAATAATACCATACACAATAATTATTTTATTATTTATTATTATAAGAGACTTATTTTTCCATGAATTCCTCATAGAATACGAACATTATATCCAATTAATCGATGAAATAATAATAGGGATTTTCATTATAGATTTAATCTTCAAGTACAAACACACAAAAACATTCAGAAAATTTTTAAAAACCTCATGGTTAGATATATTAGCAGTATTCCCTTTTTATATAATCCTAAGATTTGTTGAAGAAATAATAATCATATTTAGGTTTAGTGAAACTCTAGAAACATCACAGAAATTATTACATGAAACAATAATAGTAAGTGAAGAAAGTGGTAAAATAATTAAAGAATTAGAAAAAACAGGTAAATTAGCAAGCAGAATAGAACAAACAGGTGAACTAAGTAGAATTAGATTATTTACAAGAATCTTTAGACCATTTCAAAGAATACCAAGATTAATTAAAGGTATAGCTTTCTATGAAAAACCAATAAAAAAAGCAAAAAATAAATTAATTAAAGAAATTAAAAAATAAACCCTTTTAATAAATACCCATCTAAAATTGATAAAACAACAAAAAATACATATTCTAAAACACCATTAGTAACAAAAAAACCTTTTAATTGAAACTTAGATGCAGGATACAAAAAATTAATCCCACTCACAGTTAAAGCATCACTTAACAGATGAGAAAAATACCCTACAAACAATCCTAAACCAACTAAATGTAAATCCATAAAATAAAAGATGGAATACAAAATCATAGGTGGAAATATAGAATGAAAAAAACCCCTATGCCCAAAAAAACTACTAATAATCTTACTTATTCCAAACAATTTATTACTAATATAACTTTTCTCATGGTCAATATCAGGTAATAAACTACCTAAAATACAAAAAATCAAATAATTATAAACATTAGTTACAGGTACAAATAAAGAAATAATATACCCAAAAAACAAACCAAAAGCAATATGAGTCTTATACATCATTTTAACTATCACTCATCTCATTAATTAATTTCTCGGGATTGGCTTCTAAAACCCGAGTAACCATAAATTCATCTCTATCATACATATCATTCTTAACAACCCTTCCAACAAAAATAAACTGATTACCTAAAGCTTTATTCCTCACATCCTCAAAATTATTAGGATTACTTTTAATTTCTAAAAACCCACTTGAAGTTATACCCAATATTTGTTCAGCTAAATTTCTAAAAGCAGTCAATCTAATAGAATCTGTACTATCATCAATAAATACATTAAGAATTGGAACAACCTCACCTTTCACATTTCCATGAGTAGTACAAACATAAGAATCACCTTGAGAAACAACTTTTTTTCTACATTCAGGACAAGCATCAAAAAACTTAGGTTCAAAAATCTGGACAATAGTACCTAAAATACCAACATTAAAATCACCAGCTCTTAATTCATTAACACTCTTTCTAACATATTCACCCATGCTACTTTTTTCAACAACATCAACTTTAACTTTACTAGGATCAATCTCAATTTCAGCTTTATTCCCTAAATGAACTTCAGTAAAATTATTATTCACTCTAACATAACCTTTCTTAATAGTTAATATTGAATTCTCCTTAATTTTACCACTTTCAACTAATTTAATATGATTAACATCCCAAAAAACTAATTTAGTTTTACCAAATTCATCACCAACAAACAAATTAACAACTTTACCTTCTTTACCATTCTTACTAAAACTATGAATATCAAAAACCCTTAAAACCCTACAATTAAAATTAACAGAATGCATACCTAATCTTAATTTATTCAAAGTAATTTTAGCATCAACATCAATTAATTTAACACCTAATTCATTAGCTATAATATGTGCAGCACCTTCTTTACTAATAAGATCAGATAATAATTTTAATTTTGTATTAACTTTCTCATTTACTTCGTCTTCTTTAAGACCAGTAGATGAAACTATTTTTTCAACAATATCCTTATAACTTAAACCAAACATTTAATTTAGTAAAGTAGTTAACTAATATTTAAATAACTATATTCTAGAGTAAACATATTACACAATTTCTTCAGTTGTACTTAATCTACCAACAATCACAGGATCAACAATTTTAAAATGAGTTTCTTTATTTATTTCTAAAAAACGACCATCTAACTTACAAACATCTTTATTAGCTTCACAAATACTCCCATCATCATCTTTAAACTGAATATATAATCTTTCATATTCATTAAAATCATAAAAATTAGTTTTAAAAAATGGATAAAAATTCCTTTTAATCACTATGGAATAATCATCCTTAATTTTAAAATCCTCTAAAACAAAACTATTAATTACAACACCAAACCCACCACCAAAAAATTCAAGAGATATAAATTCTTCAAAATCAAAAGGCTTATCAAAATAACCATTAGATTCATCTTCAACCCACCAAACATCCTTAACCTTATTTCTTGTATAAACTTCATTCAAATTTCTAAAAAATAATTTTTCAAATTGTTTTCTAACATTTTCAAATTCAGGATGACAGTTTTTCTTTTGCCAATTAGATCCACAACTTTCATCAACCCCTCCAGACTTAGCAAGCTCCTTCAAACTCAAAAAAATAGCTGTATCAATGTTCATATTTAAAATTGAACTTATTTTATCAAAATTATTATCCATTTTAATGATGTCAAAACCAATATACCCTATCTTTCGTACACTTAATTTATCCGGAACTACAATCAATTTGTAAACCATAAAAACCATTAAAAAAATTAATGTTACCGCAAGAATATACAAAAAAAACATTCCTTTTTTAGACTTCTTAATACCAAACATCAACTTCTATACCTCACACTTAAAACAATAGGTGTAACACTACCATCTAAATTAGATATATCAAACTTAATTTCATAATCTCCATAACCAAACTCACTATCCCTTTCATACCCGGAAATAAAAACATCCCCTATTTTTAACATATAATCTTTTTCTTTCAACCCAACTTCTTTAAAAAACTTATCAGCTTGTTCTTTAACCTTAATAAAATAATCAACTTTTTCTTTAGAATCATCCGATTCAGGATAATTTTCCAATACAGATTCCTGTTCAGTTCTAAATGAATTTCTAGATTCAATTACATCAACTTTAGGTTTAACAGATTCAGGATCTAAATCAATAGATTTTTGAATTAAATTAATTACTGTAATATACTCCTTAGAATCAACCTGTGAATTCAAAAAGTTTAATAATAAACTCTCTTCTTGACCATTAAATTCTACAGCACTAATTTCAAAATTCTGAACAGAACCTTTATTAAAATACCCACTATGAATCAAAAAAATACCCCCAAAAATAATCATTAAAATAATAATAAATATAGTAGCTTCCAGATTCATAGGATAATCCAATAAACTACCTTTTCTATTAATTTTATACATAATACTCTACCCCTACAAAAGAAACGTTCCCATTTATATCAACAACCACTAATTTATTAGAACCTTTAGAAAGCCCTAAATTACTTTGCATTAAATTTAAATAATAATTTTGACCTTCATAATTAATTTTAATGTTATACAACCTATTTCCAATAAAACACCTTTCACTTAAATCTTTATCCAATAAACTATACTCGACACAATAATGAACACGATCAATAATACTTTTAGAAACCAACATACTTCTATCATAATTAGGATTAATATAAAGTAAAAGCACACCAATCACAAAAGCACAGACTATAGTTAAAATAATCAATTCATAAATAGTACTACCAATACTTAATATAGAATTAAATGAACCTTTTTTATCCATTTTTAAAAACAAACTTATCACCTGCATCCTCAAAAACAATAGCCCTACCTTTCACAGGCAAATAAACACCTTGACCTGTATATAATCTCCCTGCCTTATCTTCGCCTCTTAAAAAAACAGAACCTAACTCCTCAACACCATCCAACTCATCTAAAAAAAGTTCTAAACTAACAAAACTAGAACTCTTTTTCATAGTAACCTCAACATCAGAAAATGTATTCAAAGAATCTAAGTCCAAAATTTTATTCAAGGTAAACCCAATATCATCAGCCATAGCCTGTATTTCTACAGCTTCATTAGTACCCCATTCATTAATAATATTAAGCAATATAAAAAAAATAATTATTGCAAAAACAGATTTACCAATCTTCAGATATAAATCATCATTACCTCTTTTATTCATCAATTATCAAAAACCTAAACTAATATATAAATCTAACCAGTCCATAAAGGAATTAATTTATTCCAAAAAATATAAACTAAACTTAAAAAAAGAATTATAGTTAAAACTATCCCAATTAAAGTATTTAAAGTAATTCCAATTCCACCTTTTTTAGATTTCATCTCAACAAACAACACCAGGACAATTATACCCTAAATGTAATCTTAATTCTTTACCTTGATCAAATCTTAACCCAGCTGAATCTTCATCACAATAATATTCAATTTCTAGAGATGTACCATCTAACTCTATAGTATCAGCTTTATTATCTTCAGGGTTATAATCAATTAAAAATGGACTAGTACAATAAGCTGAAGTATGTTCTATATTATCAGGCATAGACTGAGCTAATTGACACCTAGTTTCACATTGTTGTAAAGCTACATTCAATTCAGTTCCCGAAGTTGTGAAACCTAAAATACTCCTAATTTTACTAGTTATAGTACCAAAACCACCCATAAAGAAAACTACAACTATAACAAGAACAATAATAACTAAAATACCAAGAATAATCGTATTCATTGATAAACTTTGACCTTTTTTATTCATTAAAGACACCTTTTTAATTTATAAGAACACAAATTCCTATTTAAAGATTGTGGTTTAAAAGGCCTAGGCCGGTTTAAAAAAATAAAAGTCTGCCCCACTACAACATAACTTTACATCAACTTAAATTTAACTTGAATCAGTTTTAAGTCCACTCCTCTTCAGGTGGTGGATAAAAAACCAAGACTATATAAACATAAACAGATATACTTATTCTTGGATTCGGAACAAGCCTGTGTTGGAGATGATATAAGACCTCTAAGGCAGTTGTCGATAAAGCAAGAAGCCATTTCATTTATGTGATGGTAGTTCACACAAATCATATGCTAGAACCATTATTAACAACACCAATAACTAGGAGAAGATTATTAGGAAGTGGTTTAGCTGGAGCAATAGGATTATTATTACCTTCTTTTGCATTTGCAGAAGAAACCAGAAAAGGAATTATAGTTTATAATTTTAAGGAAATTGCAGTAACACAAAATGGAAATAAGTACATAATACATGACTACTTACGACCAGAAACAAAAGAAAGGGATAAAAAATTTATTATTTTTACCTACTTGATGCAAAAAAAGATTTCTGAATATGACCCTACAAAATTAAAAAAAGAATTAGAAGAACTAGAATCCCACATTCTAAGATTACAAAGTATAACAATTACAGAATCTGCAAAAGATATTCTAATTAAAGCTACTAAAAAAGCAAATCCTACTAAAAAAGCAATAGAAATCTCAAAACAAACAATAGATACCTTAATAGAATTAGGTGTTAATCCAAAACTTCAGGCTCAAGGTGCAGTAATAGCAGATATAAATTGGAATTTAGAAAATTACAGAGGATTTTTAGAATTACTATCTCAAAAAGGAGAATATCTTATTTTTAATGATGCTGCGGATCTAGCTAATAAAGGTAGAGATACAGAACCATTACTAAACCAAACAGCTTTAAATTATCTAAAAGCATTAGAAAAAACTTCAAACCCCGCATTCGAATTAGATGAGGATGATGTCGAAATTTTAAGTACATTACATAAATACCCTGAACTTATAAGAATATTAAGCAAATCAGACCTAATTAAAAAAATACAAAATCAAATTAAAGGATCACAAGAATACCAAGATTTTAAAAGGCAATACCAAGAAAAAACTGAATCATGGGATCAAATAAAAAAAGATCTTCAAGTAGCAGAAATAGAATCTTCTTAAGAAACTACACTACATTGATTATTATTATACTCACACTTTTCACTTTTTATTAAAACAGCACCACAATTATGATTGTCACAAGTATTCACAGCTTGATCAACCTTAACATTAACCAAAACTTGATTATAATCACTACACTCTAAATTATTCAAAGATTTCTTAAAATAAGTACTATCACAACTATAACACTTAGTTTCTTTACCCACCTTACCCCAAAAACATTTACTTAAACTGGTATGACCCACATTACATTCATTCACTGTTTTAATATTATTACACAAATCTAAACCCTGGCCTAAGAAATTACTTTTCACAGTTTTGAGAACATTATCTTTACCCATCTCTACTTTTTGAGTAACATAAATTATTACAACAAATAAGATAATTAAACCAATAAGAATACCCTGTAATAAAGAAAACCCTTTTTTATTTAGATTATTCACCATTTTTCAACTCAGCAAGATCACACCTTCTTACAAGTTCTTGAAGATTGTCTTTATTATTACAAATTTTCACAGCATCATTTTTTATCAGCTCTAAAGCAGCTTCAGCTTTAACTTTCGAAACATCCGAACCTTCCCATTCTTTAAGTGTGATATAAACCTTTACAGCATTACCTAAATTACCTGACTTAACATTTTTATCAAACACATCTACCAAATCATAAGGATCATCAATATCAATAAATTTATCAGTAACATCATCAGTCAAATTAATAGCTTTTTTATATTTGGGTACAAAAACAGTAAGAACTAAAACAACAGCAATTATAATTATCAACACAGAAAATAAAACTGTTCCAATTTCTAAACCTTTTTTATTCACTATTTATCCCCTTTAATTTTTGTCTGAATTAATCCATTTAATTTACTATCACCAGAAATCTCAGACTTATATATGTCATAAAAAGTAGATAAATTATTAGTATTAGTATTTAATAAAGACTTAGCAACACTACGAATAACACCATTTTTAATTTTACTATTATATTCTTTATATTTAGAACCATCAATTTTATTCAAATCCTTTAAAAATACACCATCTCCATAAACCTCAATAATTTCACTATCTTTATTGATCATAGAACTATATAAAAGAATTAAATAAGCTTTAGAAATCTGTTTTTGAACATCATTATAAGTACCAAAATCCAACTCCGTATTATTTACATTCTCTTTTAATCTATCAAGGGCATTTGGATCTTCTAAATGATAATAAATTATACCTAAATAATATTTAGCAGTGTCCTTATATCTTCCTGGATTTTCAAATTCATCACCCTGCAATCTTTCAAATTGTCCTTTTGCTGATTCAAAACCACTAGAACTCCCATCAAAAGCTCTACCAAAAGATTCTTTCCCTTGAATAAAAACAGAAGTAGCTGTATCATCACTAAGACCTATTGCCAATTTATCACCTTGTACATCAGAAATTTTATCAATTGAACTTAAAGATTTAGTAATCTTAGGACCATAACCTAAATATACAACAATTAAAGCAAGTAATAAACAAACAACAACAAAAAGTGTTAAAGTTATAGTTGGACTACCCTTTTTACCAATCACCATACAAACCTTAACTATTTACTAATTTAAAAACTTTACCCTACTTTACTAATCAAATTATCTAAAAAACCCATAGAAGAATCTAAACCAACATCCCTAAAAAATAGGATCAAACCTACAGCTACAACTAACAAAACTAAAGCTAAAATCATAGTTACTAACTTCCACGAAACTTCACCTTTTTTAACTAACACCTAATTTATCCCCCAAAAGAACAATAAGACTATCACCCTTACCTTTAAAAACTAAAATTATACCTACTACAACTACTAAAATAACTATAGTAATAAGCAAAAAAATCAAAAAATAATTTTCATTACCTTTTTTATTAAACCACATATTGAAATCTGAATGCAGATCAAATATTTAATCTTTTCTAAATTCCTAATTTAGGTCCTAAAACTTTTTGGTACAATAATAATCCAAAAAAAAACAACACCAATAGTGCAAATACCAATTTTAAAAAATCATTTAATTCCATTTTTATCATAAGCTCCTATTTTTTCAAAATAACCACCAGGTTCAAAAACTTCTTTCATTACTTGATGAATCTCAAGATAATGACCTTCCATTTCAGTAAGTTCAGCTTTCAAACTTTCATCACCAGGATTAGCCTTCATTCTTTTTTCTAAATCTCCTTTAACAAGTGAGAAATCAGCAATAAGAGAAGTCCATATATTTACAGCTTCACTAATAGTCATAGGTTCATCTCTTTCAATAATTTCATCCAAAAATCTAAGTAATTTTGTTGTCATGATTTTGTAAATATTTTCTTTATTTTTGTTAGGACCACTTTCAAATTTTTTTTTCCTTCAACAGGAGTTTCAGCACTTACCTCTTTTGGTCTTTGAAATGAAGATCTGGGACCTGATTCAGCCTTTTCTTTTATAAATCTACCTAATAAAACCCAAGCAGCAGCAGCATTTTCACCAAATTTAATTCTTAAATTCCTTAATTTATCAATCTTTTCACGTAATACTTCAGCTTCCGCCTTATTCCTGGTTAAAGAATCAGAATCCCTCCCTTCTACAACACCATATCTTCCTGCAGAACTTCCAATAAAATCATCAACTTTTTTAGTAAGTTTCTGAATCATAGAATTATACTTCATGTCTGAAATGTTTTGCAAAAATGCATTTAATCTATCTTTTTCACTTTGCTGAACTCCTAATTCTTGAATTTCTTCTTCCAATACCTTAACATAATTTTTTAATGTTTCATAATCTTCATAATGACTAAGATTATGGGACAACTCAGTTATTTTCACTACCAAACCTATATAATTAACAGCTATAGCTCTATATAAATCCACTAAATTAATTTTTTTATGAACTTCTTCAGCAACAGCAAGAACAGTATTAACATTTTCACCAGATAGAAGTCCTAAGTCCTTTAATTCATCCATCTTTTCATGTAATACTTTAGCTTCTTCTGTAGCTTCCTTGTTTAAAAAATCAAAATCACTCTGTTCTTGATATAATACAACACTATATTTTTTTCCATAACCTTCAACAAACTTATCAACTTCATTAGTAAGTTTATTAATAATAAACTTATACTTCTTGCCTAAAATGACTTGCAAAAGTACAATTAATCTCTTTTTTTCATCCGAGTTAACTTCTAATTCTTTAATTTTTCCTTCCAATAAAATAACATCCTTTTTTAATTTGTTAGAATTTACAGGATTATTAGAATTAGAAGTATAATTAATCAAATTCATTTTTTGACGAACTTCTTTAACAGCAAAACCAGCTTCAACAGCAGCTTCATCACCAGCTTCAGCAGCATCAGCAGCATCAGCAACATCAGCCTTCTTCGCAGCAGCAGCAGCAACAGCAGCAGCATCAGCAGCATCAGCAACATCAGCCTTCTTCTTAGCAGCAACATCACGATTATCATGTCTTAATTTAATAATTTTATAAACACTTAACAAAACAAGAATTATACAAACAATGACAATAACAGATTTCAATAAATTATTTACACTATCAGGTAAAATATTCATTTTAAGACCAACTAACATCAAACCAATAACACCAACAGCACTAAGAATAATAACCCAAAAAGAATAATCCTTTAACTTATTTACAATCATAACCAGAACAATCAAAGAAACAATTAACAAAGCAATAGGCCCAAAATCACCCAGAGCTAAACCAGTTTTATAAAAATACCCTCCAATACTTATAGACAAAATCAAGCCTAAAGCAATAGGTAATCCACCCCCAAAAGTATCTTTAAAAACAGATTGAGTAACTATAATAAAAAATCCTAAAAAAATTAAAAAATCAACAAAAAGATGATTATTAAAATACAAACTCATAACACCAGCAGAACTACCTGAAGCTGCTTCAACAACTCCAACTAATAACAACATCCAAATAAACAAATAATTTCTTTTCATGTTGTCCTAGGTGGAGTAGTTCCAGAACCCGACAAATGTTTAACCAATCCACCTACTCCAAATAATAAACACAACCAAAAAAGTGCAGTAAGGATACTACCAAAACCACCATCACCAAACCACCTACTACCAATATCCCAAAACCCAAAAAACAAAGCATAAAGAATAATATAAATCCAGACAGCAGCAACCCATTTATCTGCTCCCATTTTTTCAATCAACTTATACAAAAACATACCAATTAAAATAGTAAATACCAAAAATCCTAAAATCCCAAAACTACCTAAAGTATAATTATTATCAACTTCCCACCTCATCATAGAAAAACTAAGAAATAAAGACAAACCAATAGAGATCGCACTACCACCAGATTTTTTATAATAAGAATCTTTAACAAACACAGATTGGGTTATACCCATAAATATAGCTAAATAAATCAAAAAATCAATAAATAAATAATTTTTCAAATACAAATCATAAAAATTACTAAACCCCGATCCATAATACTGTGCATACTGTGCACTAACTCCATTGACCAAAATAAGTAAAAATCCAAATACTAACAAACCTCTTTTATTAATCATAAACAATAATTAACAAACAAAAAAGGTATTTAACTTTTTCGTATTAATAAAAAACACAACCAAAAACTATTTATATCAAAAAATATCAATATTACACATAAATGGCAGAACTAATTATCCTTGGAAGTCTATATATAGGATTAGTAATTGGCTTCTATGAATTCTTTGCTATACATAAAGACTTATCATTTCAAGGATCACATTTTCTAAAACACTTCTGGCACACATTAATAGTTTCATTAATCCTAGTTTTCGCTGTAATGAACACAGAATTTGTATTACAATTAATACCTCAATTAAAAGCAATCCCCTTTATCTCAAATCCATGGGTATTAAGAACCTTTATTGGATTAATAGGTTTAATTAAAGTACACGCAGCAGGTATGGTAGTTAGGTCCAAAACAATTGGGAGTATAGGTGAAACCTGGGCTCATGCATTAATAATTACAATTTTAATTATAGTAACACCTTTAGTTTGGCCATTTTTAGAACCAATAATTTCTCAGTACTTA
>Ga0066639_10001742_pt1 | contig 19320 bp, 14 predicted proteins | sample CryGeyCG2114_010_2_FD_59504 | JGI IMG/M metagenome (GOLD analysis project Ga0066639, IMG submission 59504) | Groundwater microbial communities from aquifer - Crystal Geyser CG10_big_fil_rev_8/21/14_0.10 | ecosystem: Environmental > Aquatic > Deep subsurface > Groundwater | place: USA: Utah...
TTTGTTGACGGCAACAGCAGGCTGTCAAGGCTTTTAATGAACTGGATTTTATGGAAAAAAGGATATCCATTAATTGACATAAAAATCGAGGATTTGGAAAAGTATTATAATGTTTTAGATGAATTTCAGATTGAAGGAAAAGAAAAGCCATTCATAAAATACATTAAAGAAAAATACTTGGAAAACTGGTAAAAGCTGAGAGAGGGAACAAGTATTTCAGTGCAGTTTATCTGCCTCTCGATTGTCCTTTTATATTCTAACGATATTACTGACCAAAAAGTTTAATAAATTGTAATAATAATATTTTAAATGCCTAAACGAATTAGCCGACTTTGGCAAAGAATTGTGAAAAGAAGACAAGCAGAAAGACAATTTGTGCAAAAAAACCTTCAAGATCCAGAAGTAGCAAGAAAAGCAAGAGAAGCAGTAGCAAGAAAAGCAAGAGAAATACACCAGAATCCTAAAAGACAAAAAGAATACGAGCAGAGAATGAGAGAAGAAGTTAACAAGCCAGGTTTTGTTACAATGCTAATTAATACTATTTTTAGAAGAAGATAATAACCCTTATAGTTTTATTGCTTTGTTATCAGCCACTTCCATAAAGGAATAAAATTTATTCCTTTTTCTTTTTTTTCAGTGTCTTTAGTTATTATCACTAGTTTTTTTGTTTTCTTGAATTTTTGTTTGAATTCCAGCAAGCCTTCAATCTCTCTTTTTGGGATTTGGTTAGTATAAGTTACATTTATTGCCGTTAATTCATTGTTTTCTTTTGTTATGAAATCAATTTCTCTTTTTTCTTTCCAAAAATAAACGTCTGTTTTCCTTCTTTTTAATTCAATTAAAACTGTGTTTTCCGCCAATTTGCCTGAATCATCAGAAAATTTGAATGAAACCGCATTCCTTAACCCTGTGTCAACTGAATAGGCTTTCATTTTTTGGGTTTGTGTTTTAATTTTCCACGAAAATTCATTTAACTTAAAAAGCAAAAACACTTCTTCAAAAAAAGGAACATATTTTTTGACTGTATCATAATGCAGATTCAGTGCCTTTGCTATAGTGTTATATGAAAACTGAGAACTAATGTTTGTCATTAAATAATAACCTATTTTTTTGACTGTTTCCGTGTCAGCTTCAAATCTTGATACAATATCCCTAAACAAAATGTCATTATACAAGTCAACCAGAATTGTTTTAGAAACAAATTCATCTTTGTCTATTGTTTCAGGAAACCCTCCTTTTTTTAAATAAATTTCAAGGAAATGAGTTACTTTTTCTCTTTTTGATATTTGTTCAGGGTTTTCAATATTATGATAATTTAAGAATTCTTTAAACGAAAAAGGAGTGACAATTTTTGTTATGTGCCTGCCGGTTAATGTTTTTCCTATGTCTCTTGAAATCAGGGAAGCAGAAGAACCTGAAACAAAAACCTGCTTGAATTTTTTTCTGTCATAATAAACTCTTATTGTTTTTTCCCATTCATTAATGTTCTGGATTTCATCCAAGAAAACATGAGAAATTTCAGGGTTGAGCTCTAAAGAATTCTTTATTGCTTCTTCTAATTCCTTCAATTGAGGGTCATCAAAGTTCAAATACAAAATATTTTTTGGTTTAACTCCCTGCTTAATCAAATTAAATATTACCTGATACAACAAGACTGTTTTGCCAGACCTTCTTATTCCAATAATATCCTTAATATGAGGTAATTCAAGGTTCTTTAATAAATCAGATAAAAATAACCTTTCAACCCCAACCAACGCATTTAAGCTGCCAGGATTATCCCACCATATATTCCATTTCTGGATAGATTCCTTCACAAAACAAACATAAGCCAATTCCTTTATAAAGGTTTCCACGAACGTGGAATAAAAACTATGTTTTTATAACATGCGTATAGAACCTTTTTTTGCAGTGTATTGTATTCTATAAAGTGCTACTCCCTTTCAGAACCTGTTTCTTTAGGTTATGCCGTTAACTTTCCAATTAGAATTAACGTTATGTTGTTAAGCTGAGAGAGTTCTTTTACCTACTGGTTAAACTTAGTTAATTGTTAAGTGACAGCGCTTATGGCTCCGTTTTTTTGTTTGTCACTGTATACTTGGTTTGGTGTAAGGTATTTTAAGCTTGAGTGTGGTGTGTTGTTGTACTCGCGCTGGAAGCGTTTGAGCAAACGGTTCGCGTGTGCAATGTCGCGAACCGTGAACTGGTTTAGGAATCGTTTTATTTTTTTGACTACTGCTTCTGCTTTGCCGTTGCATTTTGGATTGTATGGTCTGGTTTTAATGTGTTTGATGCCGTTCATGTTTTTATCAAAGTTTTTTCTGTAAACTCCGCCGCAATCTGTGAGAACTGCTTTGAATCCTTTAGTTTCTTGCTTGGCTAACTGTAAGTTGTCAAGTGTGTTGATGAGGTTTGCTTTTGGGTATGCTTTTAGTGCATACAGTTTTCTGCTTGCGTCATCTTCGTAAAAAGAGAAGCAACAGCGTACTCCGTTTTTGATTCTTTTTATTCCCCTGTCTGTGTGCATTAAGGAAAAAAGTTTTCTTCTCTCATATCTTTTTGGTTTAACTTTTTTCTTTGGTTTTTTTGGAAACCATTTTTTCTTGTATCGTTGAACTGTTCTTAAGCAAACTTTTTTTGAGTGAATCCATGCAAGAATGCTTGATTTTGTTTTCTTCAACAATCGCTTTAAGTGTTTTTGCAGTTGCCTGCTGATTTTGTTCCAGACTCTTTTAGCTGTTCTTTTGAAACGAGCAGGCAAACCATGCTTTGCTCTGTTCTTCCATCTGTAAACTGTTTTTCTGGAAACACCAAGCGTTTCCTGCAGTTTCCAACCGGAAACCAGACTATCCACTATTCTTTTAACAAACTCGCTATCATATTTCATTGTGGGAAACCTCCATTTTGTTCATAAAAACGGAGTTCCCACACTCATTTTAAAGCAGGGACATATCCGATGTCACACAACACTTAGATATGTGGCTGCTGAAAAAATAAACAAACCTATCCCTGCAAAAAAAACTGCTATTTCCTGTAAAGAATAGTGCTGACGTCTAATAACTCTTTTTGAGATTGAAATAAAATAAGCAATTGCACCTATTGAAAGTGCCAGTAGAATAAACCAAAAAAAAGATTTTAAACCAAAATAAAAGATTGCTACAAATCCAAAAATCAAAATAATAAATATTAGTTTTGGGCGATTAGTTTTTATGAATTTATCAATATTTTCTTGAACTATTTTCTTTGCATTTTGCGTATTTATTCTTGACAAATAGTTTGCCCAAAAGTCTGTTGAAATTTTTTTGGCTTTTGGAAAATATTTAATAATTATTTTTCTTACCCAACTTATTATCTTTGTTAACACAACTTCATCTTCTATTCCCATTGTTTCAGCACCTTAATCCAACTAACCTTAACCAAAAGGTAAAAGCTGAGAGAGGGATTCGAACCCTCGATCTTCCGCTAACCATGCTGACCTTAATCTAATCAAAACAATGCAATTGCCTTTTTTCTTTTTGGGCAACTTGCACTTTTTCTTTTTCGGAAAAAAGAAAAAGGGCAGCGCTGCAGGCGGATGCATATCCTCTCTGCCACCTCAGCATTAAACGTTAATATAATCACTGGTAGGGGTGCTTTTAAAAGATTTTCTGATAAAAGAATTATTAATAGAAAGCAAATTCTAATGGATTTATTTTAAGTATATTATATGTATTGTAATTAAAGTGATTTAAATGGGTTTAAGACCAGGAAAATGTTATAGAGCACAGTCAAAACCAGCGTTCACCAGAACTGCTGTTAAAGTGCATAAAAGAAACTATATTGGCGCTACTCCTGGAGTAAAAACAAGACAATTTAATTCAGGCAATCCATTAAAAAAATACACTCATATAGCTGATTTGATTGCAGAAGAAAAGGTTCAGATAAGGGATAATTCACTTGAATCAATCAGAGTTGCAATTAACAGAGATTTAACTAAAACTGTTGGAAAAGAAAACTTTTTTATCAGACTAAGAATTTATCCTTATCATATTTTAAGAGAAAATAAGCAGGCACAAGGAGCTGGAGCAGACAGAGTAACAAAAGGAATGAGCCACCCATATGGAAAGCCAATTGGAAGAGCCGCCAGAGTAAGAGCAAAGCAGAAAATATTGAGTGTTTTGTTTAACGAAGAGCATTTAAAAGTGGTTAAGGAAGCATTAACTAAAGCCAAGCCAAAACTTACCTGTAAAGTATCAATTAGAGTAGGACAAGATATAGAATCAATTGGAACCTTGCCAAAAAGAATCAAAATAAGAGAAGTAAAAGAAAAAGAAGAAGAAAAAACAGAAGAAGGAAAAGAAGAAGAAAAGAAAGAAAAAGGAAAAGACGGCAAAGCAATAGAAAAGAAAACTGAAAAAGGAAAAACAGAAGAAAAGAAAGGCGAAAAAGGAAAAGACAGTAAAGGAACAGAAAAGAAAGAAGAAAAAGGAAAAGAAAAGAAAAAGAAGTAATTTAATCTAATTCTGTTAATTATTATTTATGAAATATCTTTTTGTTTTGGGAAGAGACCAAATTTTATCTATTACAGAAATACTTGTTTATTTAAAAAACAGAAACATTGAATTTGAATTAAAAGAAAAAGAAACTGATTCAATTTTAATTAAAGCAGAAAAACTTCCGTTAAATAAATTAATCCACGATTTAGGCGGAACAACAAAAATAATTGAAATTTTGTTTGAAGGAGAAACTTTTAATGAAATAGCTGAACAAATAGAAAAAAAAGAATTATTTGAATGGATGAATGAAAAATTCAGTTATTCAATGAATTTTTATGGAAAAGAAATAAACAAAAAAGAAACAATAGAAGAATTTTTCAAAAACAAATTCAAGCAATTAAAAAAGAAAGCGTTTTATAGAAAACCAAAAAAGCACAAAATTAAGGGATTTAACAGTTCTCCTACTCAGGTTTATTCATGGGATTTAATTGAAGAAAAAAGCGATTTTGTTTTCTTTAAATCAGACAAAATTTATTTTGGGGTAACAGTCGAATGTTTTAATCCAAAAGAATTAAGGAAAAGAGATAACGGCAGACCAGCACAAAGCAAAATAAGTGCTGTTTCTTTAAGATTAGCAAGGATTTTAATTAATTTATCCGGAGCAAAAGAAAATCAGGTTTTATTAGATCCATTTTGTGGAATTGGAAGTGTTTCACAAGAAGCAATGTTTAATGGAATAAACACTATTGGAATTGAATTAAATGAAGAAACAGCTGGAATGGCAAGAAAAAACCTTGAATGGTTTGAAAAAACATATAAAACAGGAAAAACATGGAAAATAATTCAAGGAGATTCAAGCTTTGTTAAAGAAACATTACAAGGAAAAAAATTTGATGCAATTGCTTCAGAACCATATTTAGGGCCTTATCTGAAAAAAAAGCCGGTTGAAAGAGAAGCAAGAAAAATAATTGAAGATTTAACAAAACTTTATTCTGCTTTTTTCAGAAAACTTTCTTTGATTATAAACAATCAGAAAATTGCAATTATTTTACCTGAAATTAAATGCTCTAATGGAAAAAGCATTCCATTAACAGAAAAAGTTTTTTCTAATTACTTCAAATCAGTTAATCCAATAAAAGAAATTAACGAAAAAGCTTTTCCATACAATTACATGGAAAAAGAAAGCAATTTAAGCAGAAAAATTTATTTATTAGAAAAAATTCAATAATTGCGCCTTCCTTTTTTCTTTTTGGGCAACTTGCACTTTTTCTTTTTCGGAAAAAAGAAAAAGGGCAGAGGCATTAGAATTAATAATAAGTTTCTACTTTTCTTTAACTGATTAAAATGAAAAACATAATGTGGTTTAGAGAAATAAAAAAAGAAGACATTCCTTCAGTTGGAGGAAAAGGAGCTAATTTAGGGGAAATGGTTAACGAAGCATTTCCTGTTCCAATGGGTTTTGTGATTACAGCACAAGCATATTTTAGATTTATTAAAGAAAAAGGAATTGAACAAGAAATAATAAAAAAAATCGATGCAATTGAAGTGGAAAAAACTGATGAATTAGAAAAAATTTCAAAAGAAATAAGAGAACTGATTTTAAGGACACCAATGAACAAAATGCTTGAAGCAGAAATAAAAGATTGTTATTCAAAAATGGGACAAAAAAAGATTGCTTTTATTTCAACAAGAGAAGAAGAATATGTTGCAGTAAGAAGTTCTGCTACAGCAGAAGATTTACCAAGCATTTCTGAAGACGAACATGTTTTACTTAAAGTTAATGGAAAACCGGTTTACAACAAAATAAGTGAAGTCTATAAAAAAATTGATGAAGGAAAAAATTTGTGCCTTGAAGTTCCTGCAATGAAAAACAACAAAATAGAATGGACAGAAGCAGAAAGCTTATTCAGACACAAAGCAAACAAAGACACATTATTTAAAATAAAAACACGTACTGGAAGAGAAATAGTGATTTCACCTAACCATACACTGATTGTTTTAGATGAAAACAAACTTCAACCAAAAACACTGCATATTTCTGAAATGAAAAAAGGAATGAAAGTTCCTGTAACCGCATTTATTCCTGAAATCAAATGTGAAAAAACAATTAATGTAAATGATTATGTTAAAGGAGAAGAGGTAGCAGAAGAAAACGGAAAAATAATGATTAAAAACAATTCAACTAACTGGAAAATACAAAATGGACTGCCTAAAAAAATTAAAATAACAGAAGACTTTGCATATTTTTTAGGTCTTTACATAGCTGAAGGTTCAACATACAAGAAAAGCACGATTTCAGTAACAAACTCAAATAATAAGCTGTTGGATAAAGCTAAAATATTCTTGAAAGAAACAGGAATCTACAAAAACCAAAAAATAAACAAAGGAAGCATAAGAATTTATTGTCCTTCATTAGTTAGGTTTTTACACGAAACAAGTGGAAGACCATTGGAAAAAAAAGGAAAAGGAAGATTATGTTCTGTTAAAAGAATTCCTGATTTTGTTTTTGGATGGGAGAAAAAAAATATTGCCACATTTCTTAGAGGTTGTTTTGACGGAGATGGAACAGTAAGCAAATCAGAAATTTCATATTGCACTACTTCAAAAATGCTTGCAGGAGGCATGCTGAAACTATTGGAGATTCTTAAGATAGAGTTTTATATAAACAAAAAGAAAAATGCATTTAATATAAGTATTGCAAGAAAAGACATGGAAAAATTCAATAATTTAATTGGATTTGAACACGAAAAGAAAAAAAACAGATTAAATAATTTGATAAAAGAATACAAAAAAAAAGAAAAACACCCTGAATTCAAATACAATCTGAATGTTTCAGAAGAATTAGCAAAAAGAATAATGAAAGAAATAGAAAACAAGCTTCCAAAAGAAGAATTTGAAATATTACTATGCAAAGAATGCGGAAACAAAACAGAACAGACAAGCTACTATAAAAACAAGAAAAGATATTTTTGTAGAAACTGCAAAAAAACATTTTATGAAGAAGAAGTAAAAAAAGAAAAAACTGAAAAATATATTTATTTTGATGAAAAAGGAAGATTCATAAAAGGAGCGACTCCTTGGAATTATGGAAGTATGCTGGGAAAATACACATTAAATGCCCTTGAAAAGAAAGCAAAAAAATATGGAATAGAAAATGTGTTTGAAATATTCAACGGAACAGTTAAATGGGATGAAGTAAAAGAAATTACTCCAGTAAAATACGATGGATGGGTTTATGATTTTACTGTTCCAGGAGTAGAAAATTTTGCATCTGGATTAGGGGGAATAATAACACATAATTCCGCAAGTTTTGCAGGACAACAAGAAACTTTTTTGAATATAAAAGGAAAAAATGATGTGGTCGAAGCAGTGAGAAAATGCTGGGCTTCTTTGTTTACTGCAAGAGCAGTTTATTACAGAAAAAAACAAGGATTTGAAACAGAAAAAGTAGGAATAGCAGTTGTAATCCAAAAAATGATTGATTCTGAAGCAGCAGGAATATTGTTTACTGCAGAACCAACAGGAGATACAACAAAAATGGTTATTGAAGCAGGATATGGATTAGGAGAAGCAGTTGTTTCCGGAAGCATTACTCCAGATACATATACAATAGAAAAATCAACATTTAAAATAGTGGAAAAAAAGATTGCAAAACAGGAATGGAGCATTGAAAGAGCCGGAAGAGGAAATGAAAAAAGAGAAGTCCCAAAAATAAAGCAAATGAAACAAAAAATAGAAGACAAATTTATTGTTAATTTAGCTAAAATGGGAAGACAAATTGAAAACCATTACAAAAAACCAATGGATATTGAATGGGCAATGCAGGAAAAACAATTATATATTGTACAGGCAAGACCAATAACTACTTTAGGAATGAAAGAAAAAACAGAAAAATCAAAATCAAAAATAATTGAAACTAATGCAGAAATAATTGGAAAGGGCTTAAGGGCTTCCCCTGGAATTGCTTCAGGAAAAGCAGTAATAATTCCTGATGCAAAAGACGCAGACAAAGTAAACAAAGGAGACATAATAGTAACTGAAATGACCAGCCCGGATTGGGTTCCAATAATGGAAAAATCAAAAGCAATAATAACAGAAGAAGGAGGGGAAACCTGCCACGCCGCAATAGTTTCAAGAGAATTAGGAATTCCCTGCATTGTTGGAATGGAAAACGCAATGCAGAAAATCAAGAACGGAGAAATTGTCACAGTTGATGGATTTAATGGAATAGTTTACAGGGGAAAAATTGAATTAGAAGCACCGGAAAAAATAGATGAAAAATTATTTGAAGACAAAGAAGAAATAGAAGAAGTAAAAGAAGAATTTGAAGAAGAAGGAGAAAAATTCAACAAAAAAGAAAAAGACGGAGTGTTAAAAGACCACATCAGAAAATTGCTGGAAGAAAGAGCAATCAAAGTCAAAGTAAATGTTGCTTTGCCTGAAGCAGCAGAAAAAGCAGCTGAAACAGGAGCAGATGGAGTAGGCTTGTTAAGAGCAGAGCATATGATAACTGAATCAGGAATGCATCCGGCAGAATTTATCAGGCAGGGAAAGGAAGAAGAATTAATTAATGCAGTAAGAACAGGAATAAAAAAAGTTGCTTTATTATTCAAAGACAAACCAGTCTGGTATAGAACATTTGATGCAAGAAGCGATGAATTCAGGAATTTAGAAGGCGGAGAAAAAGAACCAAAAGAAGATAATCCAATGATTGGATGGCACGGAATAAGAAGAAGCTTGGACGAACCAAAACTAATTCAGGCAGAATTCAAAGCAATAAAAGAATTAGTTGAAGAAGGGTTTACTAATTTGGGGGTAATGCTTCCTTTTGTGATTAGTGCAATTGAATTAAAAAAAGCAAAAATTTTAGCAAGAGAAGTTGGATTAGAACCAGGAAAAGATGTTAAATTTGGAGTAATGATTGAAACCCCTGCTTCAGTATGGGCAATAGATGAATTAATTGAAGAAGGCCTTGATTTTGTTTCATTTGGAACAAATGATTTAACTCAATTAACTTTAGGAATTGACAGAAACAATGAACATATTCAAAAACTGTTTTCTGAATTACATCCAGCAGTGCTAAGAAGCTGTGAACACGTAATCAAAAAATGCAATAAAGCAGGAGTGATTACATCCATCTGCGGGCAGGCGGCATCAAACGAAGAAATGGTAGAAAAACTGGTCGAATACGGCATTAAATCTGTTTCAGCAAATATTGACGCAGTAGAAAACATCAAAAGGCATGTGCTTGTATTAGAAAAAAGAGAATTACTTGAAAAACTAGAAAAATAAAAATTAACTATCTTTAAATAATTATTTCACCAAATTTTGTATATGCTTAAGTTAGATGTAAAGACTGCAGTCAAAGAAATAAAGAAAAAAAATGCAAAAACAGTTATATTGCAGTTGCCTGAAGGATTAAAAGGAAAAGCAATTGAATTAATTGAATTGCTGGAAAAAAAAACAAAAGCAAAAATCATCACAGTATTAGATCCTGTCTGGGGCGCCTGTGATTTAGCAGAAGAAGAAATGAAACTGTTTAACGCAGATTTATTGATTCATTTAGGGCACTCAAAATACTATGATACAAAAATGAAAGTATTATATCTGCCATTGGAATACAAAGTAAAAGAAATGCAGTTAGATAAATTAGAAAGAATGATAAAAAATGAAAAATGGAATAAAATCGGGTTAATCTGCGCAATACAATTCTATAATGTGATGAAAGAAATAGAAAAAGAATTAAAGAAAAAAAAGTTTAATATAGTGATTGAAAAAGGCGGTCCAAAAAGCACTGTTGCAGGACAGGTATTAGGATGCGACCAAAGCGCAGTGAAAAAAATAGAAAAAAAAGTCGATGGTTTTTTGTATATTGGAGACGGAATATTTCATCCAATTGGCGCAGCAACAGCAACAGACAAAAAAGTTCTTTCATTTAATCCATTAAACGGAGAAATAAAAGATTTTGTTGCAGAAAAAGAATTATATGTAAGGAAAAGATATGGAAGCATTGCAAGAGCAAAAAATGCAAAAGTATTTGGAATTTTAATGAGCAGAAAAAAAGGGCAGTTTAAAAAAGAAACTGCTTTTGAAGCAAAAAAATTAATTGAAAAAAACGGATTCAAAGCTTTTCTGCTGTCAATGGATTTAATTAAAGCAGAATACTTAATGGGATTAAAGATTGACTGTTATGTAAATACTGCCTGCCCAAGAATAATAGAAGATAATTTAAACGATAAACCAATAATTAGTTTTAATGAATTAAAAGAAGTGTTATAATTCTTCTGTTTCGTTTTCTGTTGTTTCAATTATTGTGCCGTTGAATTCAAGGCCTTTGACTGCGTTTTTAAAATCTTCAAGGTTTTCCATGCTTAAAACAAAAGTAGTTATTTTGCTTCTGTTTAAAATCATGCAAGTAAATGCATCTAAAATCAGGTTTTCTCCAGGAGCTCTTGAATCATTTCTTGCTAAAACCCTCATTAATTTTTCATGATTCATTTTAGGAATTAATTTAGCGTTCTTTGAATGTTTTGGGTCAGTATTATAAATCCCTTCCTGATTAGACAAATTGACAAAAATTCCCCCTAAATATTCAGCTATGCTTGCAGCAACAGTGTCAGTGGTAAAACCAGGGATTAAACCGCCGAATACAGGGATTTTATTTGATTCAAGAATCTGATGAATTCTTTTTACATCAGTTAATACTTCAGGAAAAGTTTCATCAAACGCCTGAATTAACATTAAAGCATTTAATCTGGTTACAGTAATGGCAATTTCATCCAAAACAAAATTATTTTCCACTCCCAAAGATTTTGCTGCGGCAATATATTCCCTTGCAATTCCTCCGCCACCGGCAACCAAAATAAACTCAAAACCCTCTTTTTTCAATTCAATAACTGCATGAGCAAACTTTGCAATCAAAGTAGCATTAATTTTATCTTTAGCAATCATTGACCCGCCGACAGAAACAACAACAATTGGTTTATCAACAGAAAAAGTAGAAGAAGATTCAGATGAAGAACTCTCATTATAGTTTTCAAACATTTCAAACATAATACCAAATAATAACAACAGCAAACAAGTATAAAAAGATATTTTTTCTTAAATATTAAAGCACTGATTTTTGGCAAGTGATTTAAATGGGAAATGATTCAGTAGAAATCTTCAGAAAAAAAATAAAGAAAATAAAGAAATTCAAAGGAAGAGGAACAGAATTAATTAGTCTCTACATACCAGAAGATGCAGATAGAAGTTCAGTGATGAACCAAATAACAGAAGAATTAAGCCAAAGCTCAAATATCAAAAGCCCACAAACAAAAAAAAATGTACAAGGTGCACTAAGAAAATTAAATACTTTTTTAAAACACATTAATTTTAAAATACCAAAAAATGGATTAGTTTTATTCTGCGGGAATATAAGCGAAACAGAAGGAAGAAGCGACATAAAAATGTTTCCAGTTAATCCGATTAAGCCATTAAAAACCAAACTATACTGGTGCGATTCAAGCTTTCATTTAGATCCATTAGACGAAATGCAGAAAACAAACGAAATATATGCATTAATTGTATTAGATAAAAGAGAAGCAACAGTAGCAGTATTAAAAGGAAAAAAATACGAAATAGCAGGGCATTTTACTTCAAATGTAGCAGGAAAAACAAGAGCAGGCGGACAATGTCTTTCTCCTCAAACACTAATTCAGTTAAACGACGGCTCAATCATTCCAATAAAAGACTCACACAATCCTTTGAAAGTAAAAAGCATGGATTTTGAAAATTATTCTTTTACTGATTCAAACATAAAAGATAAATGGAAAACAAAAAAAAGTGTTTACAAAATAATTACAAAAAACCCCAGAACGGAAATTATTTCTTCAAAAGACCATTTATTTTTTACTGTCGGAGAACAAATTGAAGAAAAACCGGCAGAAGAACTAAAAGTCGGGAACTGGCTGTTAATGCCGGAAAAAGTTGAAATTAAAGGAAAAATACAGGAACTTGAATCATTTGACTGCTTTAATTCATATAAAATTACAGAAAAAGGAAAAAAAACATTAATTAAAACAAGAACAAAAATGGGAATTTCACAAAAAAAACTGGGAAAGAGATTAGGAATAACTCAAACAGGAATTTCAGTTATTGAATTAGGAAAAAGCGATGTAAGAAAAAACCTTCTAAAAAAATTATGCAATGAATTAAACATTGATTTTGAAAATTTTATTAAAACACAGGCAAAACCAAACTCTAATTTATTTTTGCCAAAAAAATTAACTAAAGAACTGACAGAAATAATTGGTTATTTTGCCGGAGACGGACACTTTGAAAAAGAAAGAATCAGTTTTTCAGAACAAAACAAAGAACTTGCAAAATACTACCAAAACAAAACATCAAAGCTTTTTAAAGCAAACAACACAATAAAATTCAGGGAAAACAAAGGGTATTACCAGATAAGGGTTTATGGAAAACCAATAATCAAATTTATTGAAAAAAACTTTCCTGAAATAAGAAAAGCAAGAGACAGTGAAATACCATTAAAAATATTGAAATCAGAAAACAATGTTTTGGCTGCTTTTATTAGAGGATTTTATGATGCTGAAGGTTATCCAACAAAAAAAAGAGGAATTGGATTAGGAATTAACAATAAAAAGTTGGCTGAACAAATCAGGCTTTCACTTTTAAGGTTTGGGGTTATTTCTTCTTTACACGAATATGACAACAGAAAAAACCCTTATTCAGATAATCCAAGATTTACAGTAGAGATTTCAGACAATAAATCACTAAAATTGTTTTCAAAGCTAATTGGATTTAATTCAAAAGCAAAAACAGAAAAACTTGAAAAATTAATTAAAAACAGAAAAAACATCAGGAACAATATAAGGCAGATATTTGTTTCAGGGAAAAAAATAAGAAAAATTATTGAAGAACACGGTTACAATCTTGAATTATTTCCTAAAGTAAACAGTTTTTTCAGGAATGAAAGGCAGATGAGCAAAAAAGTGTTTGCAGAATCAATTCTTGGCTGTATAAAAGACAAAGAATTAAAAGCAAAACTGAAAAAAATAATGGAAATCCCTTTGATTCCAGTGAAAATCAATAAAATAATTAAATCAAATAAAAAAACAGATTTAGTTGATATTAGTGTATCAAATCATAATTTTATTGCAAACGGATTAATAGTCCATAATAGTGCACACCGTTTTGAAAGATTAAGAGAAGAAGCCGCACAGGATTTTTTTAAAAGAACAAGCGAAAAAATCAATGCAATATTTGAAGAATACGGAGAAAAACTAAAAGGAGTAATTGTTGGAGGGCCAGGAATAACAAAAAACAAGTTCTTGGAAAAAGAAGCATTGGATTACAGACTAAAAGAAAAAATTATTGGAACACTAGACACTTCATATACTGATGAATCAGGTATAAGAGAAATGATTCAAAAATCAGAAACACTATTAAAAGACACTGCTTTAATGAAAGAAAGAGGATTATTAAACAAATTAATGGAAGAAATAGTAAAAGACGGATTAGCCGCTTACGGAGAAAAAGAAGTAATAGAAACACTGGAAACAGGAAAAGCAGAAACCATTTTGTTATCTGAAGGAATTGAATGGACCGCAATAAAATTCCAGTGCACTTCCTGCAACAACATTGAAGAAATGGTGATAAAAGATAATAACAAAAAACCTGAATTAAAATGCACTAAATGTGATTCAACCAAAATAGAAGAATTAGAAGAAATAGAATACGCAGAATATATTGAAGAAAAAGCAAAAAACATTAATGCAAATGTTGAAATAATTTCAATTGAAACCAGTGAAGGACAACAATTCTTTACTGGGTTTGGCGGGATAGCTGCATTCCTGAGATATAAATGATTTTTATGATAACTGATTTTTATTCCACTAACACAAAAGGTATTAAAGGAAGAATAAAAGAAAGAATAAAAGACTTTAAAGTAATTGAAGTTGACGAACAAGGGAAAGACTGCGGATTATGGTTAAATGAAGAAAATTTAGAACAACACAAAGAACTGGAAATACCGGAAAATTCAAATGAATTCAAATATTTAAATCTTGAAATGCAAAAATTTAATTTAGATGTAAACGAAGTCATTAGAAGAATCGCAAGATTTAATATGACTTCAAAAAAAAGAATAACTTATGCAGGAGTAAAAGACAAAAGAGCAGTGACTTCACAAAAAATATGTTTTTTTAAGCCAGAAACAAAAAGATTAAAAGAATTCAAAAGCAAATTTATTAAATTAGATAAAGCTGAATGGAAAAAAGAAAAACTTAGAATTGGAATGTTAAAAGGAAACAAATTTGAAATAACTATCAGACAAATTGAATTAGACAAACCAGAAACAGAAAAAAGAATTAAATCCTGTTTTAAAGAAATGGAAAAAGGAATAGCAAATTATTTTGGAGAACAAAGATTTGGAGGGGTAAGAAAAGTAACTAATTTAGTTGGAAAAGAATTTATTAAAGGAAACCCGGAAAAAGCAGTAATGACTTATTTAACTCACACTAATGAATCAGAAGAAGAAGAAATAAGAAATGCAAGAAAAAATTTAGAAAAAACAAAAGATTATGAAAAAGCATTGAAAGAATTTCCATTAAAATTCAGGTATGAAAGAGCTATTTTGAATGAATTAAATTCAGACAAAGGAAAAACAGAAAAAGATTTTGTTAAAGCTTTCAGGGTTTTACCAAAAGCATTAAGATATATGTTTGTTCATAGTTACCAAAGTTTTTTATTTAATAAAATAATTAATGAAAGAATAAAGCAAGGGATTGGATTAAAAGAAACAGAAGGAGATGTTTTGATTGATGGGTTTCCTTCAGGAGTGTTACTTGGATTTGAAAGCGAATTTGCTAAAGGAAAACCAGGAGAAATAGAAAAAAAAGTTTTAGAAGAAGAAGGAATTGAATTAAAGGATTTTTATGTCAAAGAAATAAAAGAAATGTCTTCTAAAGGAGCAAGAAAAAGCATTGTTTTGTTTCCGGAAAAACTTGAATTAAAAGAAATTACAGAAGATGAATTTAACGAAGGAAAACTAAAAGCAAGCATAAGCTTTTATTTATCGAAAGGCAATTATGCTACTACTGTATTAAAAGAAATTATGAAGTGACTGAATGAATGAATTAATTTACTTTTTTCTTCCGTTGACTTTTTGTATTATTGGAGTTTTTTTATTCAACAAAATAAGCAGGGAAAAAAATTTTGCTTTGGGGGCAGATATTAATAAAAAAGAACAAAATAAAACTCCTGAAGCAACAGGAATTGTATTGCTAATACTTTTGTGGATTATTATACTGGCAATGAATTACGTGAATGGAATCAGAACAGAAATGTTTTATTGGGTTGGAATAATAAGTGTTTTTTGTTTGATTGGTTTTGCTGATGATACAGTGACTAAATGGACAAATAAAGGATTAGGATGGAAACAAAGAGCAATCCCAATAGCATTATTTTCAGTTGTTTTTGGTTTATTGATTTCAGGGAACATAATTGAAGGAACATTAATCGGATTATTTATTGCGGCGTTTTCTTCTTTTCATAACACCTTTGCCGGATTAAATGGATGGGAAGTTGGTTCAAGTTATATAATTGCATTATGCACTGTTTTTTTGCTTGCAGGAAGCGGATTATTTATTTATGCAGTGATTGTTTCAGCATTAATTCTGGGTTTATTATTGTTCAATTTATATCCTGCAAAAGTTTTTCCAGGAGATTCAGGAACATTATTTATGGGCAGTGCAATAGCCGGATTAATTGCATTAACAACAAAAAAAGAATTAATAATTGTTTATGTGTTTTTTTATTTACCTCATTTAGTGGATTTTTTATTTCTTAAAATGCTGACTAACCCAAAGGACCCGACTCAATTAAAAATTAGACCATACAAATTACTTGAAAATGGAAAACTCGACATTCCTGAGTATAAAGGAAAAACAAAATATGATTTTGCAAAATTAATAATTAAAATTTTTGGTCCGATGAAAGAATGGAAAATTGTTTTAATTAACTGGCTGGTTGTAGGGATAAACTGCTTAATTTGGTTAATTGTTTTTGGGAAAATCAGTTTTTGATTTCAAGTTTGAATACTGCAGCAATCAATAAACTAAATACAGTCGGGATAACTAATCTAACAAAATCAAACACAATTAATACTGCGCCGATTTCAGGCAAAGTAAGTGTTTCATTAACAAACCACGGAACAGAAAGGAATGTTAAGCCTACAAATTCAACTAAACCAATCCCTCTTGGAAGAAAAGGAGTTCTTTCCAAAACAGAAATAGTTACAAACAAAACAAGCAAAGGAACAAAATCAATATTAACACCAATAGAAAAAAAACTAAACTGAAAAGCAAAAAATTCAAAAGCATAAGAAAAAATTGAAATAAACAAAACCAGCAAAAAAGAGTTTAAAGTCAAATTCCTTAAATTTTTTGAATAAGCAATAAAAAACCTTTCAAAAGAAGCAAACAAAGGAATGTTTTTTGAAAGCAGCTTAAAAAAAGAAGCAATTAATAAACCGCATCTCCTGCTTAAAGGAAGAACAAAAAAAAGTATTGCAATGGCAATAACAAAAAAACCGCTTAATAAAGCAAAAAACATTGTTGAATCAAGCTCTGCTTTGGAAAGAAAAAAAATCAAAATAAATAAAAAAAATATTGCAAGAATAGTAAACTTGGTTCCTTTAACAATCATTGAAGAAGAAATTGATTCATTGTAAGGAATCTTAAAAAAACTCTTTAATTTAATTGAACGCAATGCTTCAGAACCAAACTGAACCGGAGTCAAAGCCCCATACAAAGAACTAAAACCAACAATAAACAAATTCTGGTAGCTTACACTTGATTTCTTTTTAATTAAATAAGCCCAAGAAATAAGCCAGACAAAAACAGAAAATAAAAACAAAAAACAAGCTATAATGAAAAAGAACCAGTCAATCTTAAGCAATTCAATATGGGCATTAGTCCAGAATAAAACAACAGTAATAACTACAACAAAAAAAATCAAAGAAACAACAGACTTTCTAATAAAATTTTCCATTAAAAAAAACCTTTAATTAACCTGTCACAGAATGCAGAATGGCATTTATTTTATCAACAATTTCCTGTGAATTGCTGTACATTGCCATAAAAATTTGCTGTAAGATGGCAAGGCCTTCCTCTTTATCAGTTGGCTGAATAACAACAGAATTGTTATATAACTCAACAAAAGGCTTATTCAAAGAAGAATCTTCCTTTTTTATGATGAACTTGAATTCACTTGAGTTCTGAATTAAATTATCGCATTGCCTTTTGGTTAATCTTTCATTTTTTGAAGTGTCCCCAAAATTTGTCTGACAATAATCAACTTCTTCTTCTTTATTCAATACAACTATAACAGAAGAAACAAATTTTCCTGTAGCAGAAAAAATACCTGAAGCCAAAGCAATCTGACTTGAAACATAAGGCAAATTTTCTTCATCAGCACCTACTTCAGAAACAATAAGAAAACCATCTCTTTCTCTAACTGTTCCAGAAAAATACTTTTGAGGAGAATCAAAAGAATTTGAATAAAACATTATTCCATTAATTTCCTCTGAATATGTAAATTCTTTTTCCGGATAAAGAAAATAAATTCCTGCAAAAACAAAAATCAAAATAAGAAGAATTAATGCAATCAAATTGTTTTTTTCCATATAAATAAATTCAAGCAAAAAAATTAAATAAGCTATCATTAACTAAGGCAAAAAAAAATAAAAAAAAGAAAAAGAAAAATTAGGCTTAAAGCCTAATTTTTTTTATTTAAAGGTTGTCTATTGCGTTGATTAATTCTTGTGCAGCAGTTCCTGTAGCTCCGCTATTGTAACCTGCAACAATTATGTCGCCAGATGGTGTTTTCTCAACAACATAGTCTCCTGTTTTGGTTAACCTTGATTTCAGGTTTGAACCGTCTGCTAAAGTTACTCCTTCAGCTAATTTGTTGACTTTCCATCCACCAACAATAATATGTGTTGCTGATGAAGTTGAGTCATCGTATTTCACCAAATTACTTACTGAAATTTGTTTCATATAAGTTGTTGGAGTTGCTGTGCAAGTTCCTGTTCCGGTTCCTGTTCCGCCACCGCATGTTGCATTGTATGTAACGTTTGTGACAGTTACTCTTGTTCCACCTGTAGTGCTTCCTGTTTCGCCTTCAGCTATTGTTAAGTCTTCTCCGCCTGCAACTGTGGTTGAAGTTCCTGTTCCTGAAACCAAAACTTCTGCTTGTGGCCTTCCCTCAGGTATTGTGATTTTGAAGTTATGGTTGTTTAATTCAATCTTTGAACCAAAGTCAGTGTATGCTGTTGAAGGATAAATTGATGTTGGGTTTTCATCGACGTATCTTAGGCCTCCATTGTAATCTACTTCAACAGTTGGCAGAGTTAATTGGGTGTTAGGTGTTACAATTAAGTTTCCTGTTCCTGAATCAACAAACACGTTTATGTCATATGTTCCATTTTCTGTTGCATCGTCAATTCTGAATTGTGCTGTGAAGTACTCGTTTGAGTTGAAGTTTGAGTCACCTTCCATTAGTAAAGGCAATGCCTGAAGATGGGGCAAATAGAACGGATAGTAGTGTACCCCAACAGTTCCATATGGTTTTGTTCTTTCCTGTGTGTCTGTTCCAACTAACTGGATATACTTGTTGTATTGTCCTACTTTTGCTTGTGCATCATAGAAAAGCCAAAGTTTTGCTATTGTATTACCAGCTGCTTCGTCAATCATCCACTCATAGTCATATGTTATTCCGCTTGCTCCTTCAAATGTTAGTGGGGCATTGTTTGTGTAGTTTTGGTCAACATAGTAGATTCTTTGTA
>Ga0066639_10001743_pt1 | contig 19316 bp, 18 predicted proteins | sample CryGeyCG2114_010_2_FD_59504 | JGI IMG/M metagenome (GOLD analysis project Ga0066639, IMG submission 59504) | Groundwater microbial communities from aquifer - Crystal Geyser CG10_big_fil_rev_8/21/14_0.10 | ecosystem: Environmental > Aquatic > Deep subsurface > Groundwater | place: USA: Utah...
TCATCGGCGCTCCGCGCCGACGCATTTTTCCGCGGGGGTATTGATTTCAAAATCGGGCGGAGACGGACGGATTCGAACCGTCGAGGGTTTTTAGGCCCTACCTCGTTAGCAGTGAGGCGCTTTCGACCACTCAGCCACGTCTCCTTGTTTCGCTTGTCAACGTAGCTTATTTTTTAGCCACGTCTCTCTGGAACTTTATCACTCTATCACATTTTTATCTTTTTTCCATTTTTCTGCTATACTTTTTTGCAGCATGGGAAACCTATACCAGGAAATAAAGAGTGTCGCGGGGCTGTCCTTCTCTTTAGCTAAAGCGAACTTCAAGGTGCGCAACGAGGGCAGTTTTTTCGGTATCTTCTGGTACTTATTAGAACCGCTGGCTTTTTTCCTGATCTTGTTTTTCATAGGACAAAATTTGTCGCAAAAATCTATAGAACAGTATCCGATGTATCTTTTGGTGGGTCTGATTATGTTTAACTTTTTTAATGCAGTAACTCTTTTTTCCACCAAAGTAATATCTAACAATTCTGGTTTTATAAAATCCTTGAAAATAAATTCAGAAGCTTTTGTGCTTTCGGGCGTATGGCAATTTGTATTTTCACACTTTTTTGAAGTTGTCGTTTTAATAATTTTTGGCCTGATATTTAAAATCAATATTTCTTTCTTTATTTTTTATCTGTTTATTTTCCCGTTTTTTGTACTTTTTACATCGGGAGTTTCATTTGTGCTTTCGGTGCTGGGAGTTTATGTAGGGGATTTACGCAATGTTTGGAATGTATTTTCCCGACTGTTGTGGTTTGCTACTCCTATTTTTTATGCTGTGGGGACAAATACCGTAATTAAAGAACTTAATACTATAAATCCGCTTTATTATTTCATCATGATCACGCGAGAGGTTATTATCTACAAGAAAATACCGTCGCCAGCTTTGCTTTTCACAGTCGCGCTCTTTAGTGTATTAGTATTTATCGCCGGATTTCTTGTTTTTGAAAAGTTTAAAAACAGATTAGCAGAAAGATTATGATCATTCGTATTGAAGTAAAAAATATATATAAAAAGTTCAATGCTGATTTCCGCAACGACAAGACAGCCCTTTCGGGAATCGTCGGAGTTTTGTCTGGAGGAAATGTGAAAAAAGAAATATCAGTTTTAGACGATGTTTCATTTAGTGTCGCAGCGGGGGAGATAATGGGTGTTATTGGCAGAAATGGTTCTGGCAAAAGCACTCTCTTGCGCTTGATCGCGGGAGTATATCAGCCAGATTCTGGGGAAATAAAAACAAATGGCAAGTTGGTGTATTTAACTGGTGTGAGCCAAGGTTCTATGCCTAAACTAACCATGCGAGAAAATATATATTTAATGGGGGCGGTGATGGGCTTAACTTCGAGGGAGATAGATGAGCGTTTTGATGAAATTGTGGAATTTTCCGGCCTTCGCGAGTTTGTGGATATGAAGGTGTATCAATTTTCTACCGGCATGATAGCTAGATTAAATTTTTCTACTGTCATTCATTGTGTAAAACATCAAAACCCTGACATTTTACTTCTGGATGAGATTTTGTCTTCCGGTGGAGATTTGAGGTTTCAAGAAAAAGCTTCACAGAAGATGGAAGAATTGATAAAGGGCGGTGCGGCGGTAATCATCGTCAGCCACAATGAAGATGATTTACTCAAGCATAGCGACAAAGTTCTTTGGCTTGACAATAGCAAAATTGTCGCGATGGGTGGCCCAAAAGAGGTTTTTGATAAATATATTCTTTCAATCAAGAAATGAGATATACAACACCTAAAATACCTAAGAAACTACCGGGCACTATTTGGGGTATAACCACTTTCTTTAATCCGGCTGGTTATAAAAATAAAAAGCGCAACTACGACAAATTCAGGAGATATAGCAAACGACAGGGATTAAAACTTGCTACGGTAGAATTAGAGTTCGGTTCTCATCCGTTTGAGTTGAGCAAGGATGATGCGGATATTTTGATACAAATAAGAGGGGATGAAAGCAATATAATGTGGCAGAAGGAAAGATTACTAAATGTGGGATTGCAAAATATACCCAAAGATTGCGACAAGGTGGTGTGGCTAGACTGCGATGTTCTCTTTAAGAATGATGATTGGGTTAAAGAAACTGCAAAACTATTAGAAGAATATGTAGCAGTACAGCCGTTTGAAAGTGTTATTCGTCTGCATAAAGATCAAAAGATTCCGGATTGGATAAAAATGTCTTTGTCTAAAAAAGGTCTTGGAGAAAATGAAAAACTATACAGTTTGGCGAGGATGGTAGCTAAGGATGGTAAAAAAGTTTTAGGTGGTGGTATTTTAGACCATGGCCAGCCTGGTTTCGCTTGGGCCATTCGACGCGAAGTTATCGATGCTGTGGGTTTTTACGATAGGGCTGTAGAACACAGCGCAGATGTGATTATGGCTTTTAGTTTTTATGGCAGAGAAAAAAGGTGGGGAAAAAAATTTAGTGTTCTAAAAACAGACTCTAAGGCATGGAAAAAAAACATTTTTAAATTAACTAAGGATAGTGTTTTTTTTACCAAGGGAAATTTGTTTCATCTTTGGCATGGCAACAATGTGGACAAGTTCTATTTTAGAAAACAGACCCTTTTAGATAAGTATAATTTTAATCTGAAGAAAGATATTACTATTGAAAATGACATTTGGAAATGGTCTTCTGGAAAGGAACTGCTTCATAAGGAACTAAGAGACTATTTTCATTTTAGGGTTGAAGATGAAAACACTCAAGTTGAACTTTCTGGCCGTATTCGCGAGCGCAATCTTCCTGGCACTATTTGGGGTATAACCACTTTCTTTAATCCGGCCCATTATCAAAATAAGAAAATAAATTATGACGAGTTTCGTCGCAACATAAAGCGACAAGGTTTGCCTATCGTTGCTGTAGAGCTATCTTTCGACAGCCACCCTTTCGAGCTCGAGCGCAAGGATGCAGAGATTTTAGTGCAGATTCGCGGTAATGAACAAAATATTCTATGGCAGAAAGAGCGCCTCTTTAATATTGCTTTAAAACGTTTACCCAAGGATTGCGACAAGGTGGTGTGGCTAGACTGCGATGTTATATTTCAAGATGATGCTTGGATAATCAATACATCAAAGCTGTTAGAGCAATATGTGGTGGTACAACCGTTTACTTATACCTCTCTCTTAGAAAAGAAAGATGGTTTTAATTTGAACCGAAAAAATAAACCTGGTCATGCCGATGGCGAGATAGCTATGAGTCGGGGGGCTGTACTTACTCTTCCTTCAGAAGGAGCAAGACCCCCAGAAGCTAGGCATGGCGGGCATCCCGGTTTCGCCTGGGCCATTCGACGCGAAGTTATCGATGCTGTGGGTTTTTACGACCGCACGCCGATCCATGGGGCGGATGATTTAATGTGTTTTGGTTTTATAGGAAAATTTGATCAAGCCAAAGGCAAGCTGTCTCCGAAAATGTTCGATAATTACAAAAAATGGGCAGAAGATACCTATCTCGAGGTTAGGGGAAGTGTCGGGGCTACAGAAGGAGAGCTTTTTCATTTATGGCATGGAACACGAAAAGATAGAGGTTATGACCAAGACAATAAAGTTTTACTGAAATATGATTTTGACCCAGGGCATGACTTTTACCTAGACAAAAATATGATTTGGCGGTTTCCTCTTAGACAAGCAGAGATGCAACATGAGCTCCTCAGATATTTTTATGAACGCAACGAAGAGGGCAGGGGCGTAATATTTATTAGGGAAAGTAAGTTAAAGATCATCTTTTTTAGGTTGAAGAGAATTTTTATCGAGATGCTAAAAGTACTCGATCGCTTTTTGGGCGGAATAGGTCAGAGGCTTAAAGATAGAGCGCCTAGAATTTTTTCATATTTGAAGATGGTTTTCCCAGACGGACTCCTAAATCTTGATAAGCCCAGCGTAAAAGCCTATGCTAAATTAGCTAAGAAGAATAAACAACAAAGTGGTTTCATAATCGTGAAGGGTATGCATGGATTGGGCAATAGAATAAATTCCGTACTTATGGCCGTTGTGTACTCTAAGATAACTGGGCGGAAGCTTTTAATAGACTGGTCTGATGGCATGTATGCCGATAAGGGGATTAACGCATTCCCACTTTTATTCAAAAGTACTTATGTAGCCAAGAGTTTATCAGATTATTTAGATCGCAAGGTGTATCCCAAAGTTTGGCAGGGTAAAATAGATAATTCAGCTCGTGAGGTAATGGCTCAACTGGGTGACAATTCAGATTACCCAAAAAGAGATAGGCAAATACTTTCCGCTAATCTCGGGAAAACTTACTCGGAAGATATAATAGTTTTTTTGGATTTTTTCTTTTCCCCTTCGGTTTTTAAAAAGCTACTAAAAGAGAAAAAAGAAATTTCGAAAAAGATCGAGATGAATCCGGCCCGACTTGTTAGAAAACATTTAATACCTCAAGACGATATAAAAAATTTTATAGAAAGTTTTATAGCTGGTAAGTTCAGGCGAAAGATGATCGGGGTGCACGTTCGTCATACGGATAACGAGCTGGCCTATTTTGCCAAGTGGAATAGGGGAGTGGCTGTAGAAAAGATTATCACCGCGTTAGATCAAACCTTAAAGAAGGAAAAAGATGCTGGGATTTTTGTCTCGACTGATAATCAGAAAATTTTAGAAGGAATGAAAGAAAAATACGAAAATGTAGTTTTTTTAGATAAATTTTTTGACCCAGAGGATTTCAAGCCTATCCATCTTAGCCGTAATTGTACGAAAAAAGAAGAGATGGCCAAAGAAGCGTTAATAGATATGTGTCTTTTGGCTCGATGTGATTATCTTATTTATTCTAGCAAATCAACATTTGCTAATACCGCGGTGTTGCTTTCCGGCAGTCTAAGGGAAAATCTTATTGATGCTGATCCGGATCCTAATCCTGAGGTTAAAGATTATTAATGACCTGGTATACATTTCGAGCATAATCCTCAAGCATAAACTTACTTTCCGCACGTTTAACCCCCTCTCGTCCTAATTCGTAAGCCCATTTTGGGTTGGTTACTAGTTTTTCCATATTTTTTGCAAGATTTTTCGCTCCACCATCATACAACAAACCCGTTTTTCCATTGAGTACGATTTCTTGTGTCCCGGCGCCGTCGAATCCTATTACCGGTTTGCCATAAGCCATAGCTTCTACCGTAGTTCGTCCGAAACCCTCATACCTGGCACATGTTAGAAGGCAGTCCGCTTGAGCCAGCAATTTAAACGGTTCTTGCACGAAATCAAAAAACATAATTCGTTCGCCATAATTTTTTGCATCGCATTCTTTTTTAAGTTCCGCGCCGGCTTTGGGCCGATAGTCGCCAACTATCCAAAGTTTTGTTTCGGGATATTTATTCATTATAAGTTCAAAAGCCTCTACTGCCTCTCTTTGATTTTTACCGCGATCAACCTGTCCCATAATTATGAATATGAAGTTTTTTTTGGGTTGGTATATTTCTCGTTCTTTTTTTATTTTTTCTAATTGTTCTTTAGAAAAGACACCATTGTATATGACCTTGCCTTTTTTAAACTTGAGTCCAGAGAGTATGGTGCTTTTCAAGTTTTCGGAAATAAAAATTACAGCTGCTGCCCGTTTGAGCCAAAATTTAAAAAATTTTTCTCCCCAGTCTAGTTCAAGACCGTAATCCAAGTAGCCGTATTCACGTATATGCCAGATGTGAGGTTTAAAAGATAGTGTGGCAGCAAAGGCACCGGTTGGTGTTGCTGAACTGTTCGAGTAGATAAAATCAAATTTACCCGATCTAGCCCAAATAGCTATTTTTAGCCCGGCGATGAAATTATTCCAGAGTCTGTCCCATCGTCCTCTTTTTTCCTGGCTTGCCCAGTATTTTATGGGTAGGATGTGATAAACAATCTTTTGTTTCGACAGCTCTTCAGTAAAAGGGCCATGTTTTGGGCATGCTACCGAGCTTTCTACACCATGGGCCTTTAGCCCCTCAATTAAGCCCAGCAAGGAACGATTCGCTCCGTAAAGTGTCTCGCAATGCGCTATAAAAAGAACTCGCATATTATTGTTTTTATTTTTTGATTCATTTTCCATATCTTTTCAATAGCGCGTTTATTTTTTGTACGAACATTTCGGTTGAGAACTCTCTGGCGTTTTTCAAGCAAGGTTGTTTAAAGCTCTCTAGACTTTTCCCGATTTCTTTGATCGCCTCTGCTATTTTCCCTTCATCAATATTATCAATCAAAATGCCGGTTTCTTCACTTACCGATTCTCTATAACCTCCTTCATTAGGGGCGATTATGGGTTTGCCAGAGGCCATAGCCTCTACTGCCGTCATGCCAAAATCCTCATCCATCGCTGTGGTTATGAAGCCCCTGCAGCGGGAGTATAAATCATTTAATTCCTCTTTTTCAACCCAATTTTTGATTTCCACGTTTCCGGGTTTTATACTCTCAAGGTATTTTTTATAATTCTCGAACTGAGTAGCACCCTTCTCATAACTTCCCACAATTATCAACTTTTCTTCGGGCAATTTTTTGAAAGCTTCTAGCTGCAGCTCAATTCTTTTTTGTTTCGCCAAGCGGTTTACCGACAGCCAGAAATTCCCATTTTCTTTGTATGAATGTTTTTCAGTATCAGTGGGTGGATATATTATTTCGGCATCTCTTTTGTAGTATTTCTTTATACGATTTTTAGTATTTTGTGAATTACAAACCCATGTATCTATATCCCTGACATACCTTAAAGTGAATTTGCGATTTAGATTTACCCATAAATCAAAAATAGGTTTTTTCCACCAGCTTAAAAGATTTTCTCGAATATAATCTTTAAATTGCCACAATTCATTTAAGGGTGAGTGAACGTACCATAAATTAGGATGATTATTTATTCCGCCTGACATCGCCCAATCGCCAGCAATTATATAAAAATCATATTTTCCCCCTAGATCAAGTTTGCTGAAGCGCCATAACGTTAGCTGTTGGCGAAACGGCGCTTTTTTGGGTATCCGCCCAATAGATTTTATTTTTGGAAGCATTTTAGCAAAACCCATTTTACTTATCTTTTCTTCTGAAATATTTGTGGTATATAGATCTGCTCCAAACTCGCGTGCAAGAGTAAGGGCTACAATTTCTGCTCCGCCGATATTATCTAAAAAACTGTGGAATACCGCTATTTTCATTTTTCTTTAATTCCCAGAGTACTAAACATAAATGCCGAAAAGAGAGTTTGAATTCCGACCACTAGAAGAACAAGTGCCACGATCGAATTTTTTATTTCATCCAAACTACCAAAATCTGAAGCAATCCATTTTATCAGTATAAATAGGTAAACCAGAATGCCTGATAAAATTATAACAAGGCCCAAAATGCCTGCTCGTTCGATGGTAATTTTTTTAAAAAGAGATTCTATAAATTTATTACGATCACCAAGATGGGTGATGGCATAAATTTTAGAAAAGGCGGCAAAAGAAATCAGTTGGTATCCCAGCATAATCATCGTTGCAAAAGCAAACATTGGATGGATATAAAAATTTAGCCCCAGAAAACTTGGATTGCCAAGATAAAATACTAGTAGCCCGACTATACCAGTACCAAATATTATGATGCCCGGCAAAAGGAACAAGAGAAGGGGAGAATATAATAAAATAAAGCGCAAATGCCGCCAGCCATCACTCCAAGATCGCAATTTGGATGTGCCGAATCGAGAACGATAGGGGATATCAACTTCGCCAATCCTAAAGCCTTTCTTGGCTACCTTTATTACCATTTCAGAAGCGAATTCCATTCCCAAAGTGTTTAAGTTTATATTGTCCATCGCTTTTTTTGTTATCATTCGCATGCCGCAATGCACATCTTTTATTTTTGCTCTGAAAAATTTTCTTACTAAGGAAGATAGCACGGGGTTGCCGATGACTCGATGCAGCCATGGCATCTCGCGCTTTATATCTGATGACGAGAAACGATCTCCGACTACTAGGTCAAAGCCAGATTCTGTTTTAGTTATGAACTTGGGAAGTGTTGAAAAGTCATAAGTGCCGTCGCCGTCGGCCATAAATATGTATTCACCAGAAGCTAGCGATACTCCCTTTAAATAAGCTGCGCCATAGCCGATCGTTTTCTCAGTGGTTAATATTAGGTTAGACATGTTACTCTGAAACCCAGAGACTATGCTTTTAGTGTTATCTGTGGAATTGTTATCTACTACGATTATCTCGGCGTCTAAATTATTTTTCTTTATTGTTTCTGCTACCTCTTTTAAGCAGAAACCAATACCTTCTTCTTCGTTCAGACAGGGAATGATTATTGATATTTTTTTGGCATTTTTCATGATAAAGTATGACTATGTTGGGATTCGTCTTCGGATTTATAATAGTGAGTATACCACTATTTTTAAGTTTGTTTTTTCAGGACCGTTTGCGCGGATTTTTAACGGTTTTGTCTGGTCTGATAGTTTTTCATCTTATCTTGTCGCTTCTGACTCAGGCTTTACATATATTCTCTTATAGTTTTGTGTGTTCAGTACATTCTCTTTTAGCCTTTTTGGTTTTAGTGGCCATTATCTATAAGAGAGAGCGGATTGGCAAGTTGCAATTTAAGTTTAATTGGTTTGTAATTTTAGCCATTTTGGTTGTTGGATTTCAATTATGGTCAGTTCATTATTTTTTTTCTGGGACTATTAGTAGCATAAATAGTTATCAAGAGGTTGTGGGCAATAGTTATTCTTACCCTTATTATTCTGATGAATGGATTGGTGTCTCGCTCATCAACCACTCGATCGAAGACCGGTCTTTACCTTTTTCGAATCCTCTTTGGCCAAATGCACATTTTGTTAACCCAACTTTCCCTTTCTTTTCTTTTTTTGCAGAGCTGTTTTTAATATTTCAAGTTAACCCCCTTACAGCCTATCCGCTTTTAGCCATTCTTTCTGGCCTGTCTATATGTTTTTTGGTTTATCTAATTCTGCGAAAGTATGATATTAATCTCACTGCTTCACTGCTTATAGCTCTGTCTATACCGTATATCATTAATGGTGCAAATCTGCCCGGCTTGTGGTATTTTATTCCGCTTATATGGGGGCTTATTATGCTCTTGCTTGGATTACTCGCTCTTGTCAGTGGTCGTAAAAATCTTGCGTTATTATATTTAGTTTTGTCGGTTGTTTTTTATCCGCCAATCATAGTTTTTTCTTTGCCTATAATGGTTGTTGGTGGGCTGGGTGATGGGGATAAAAAGATAAATAAAAACATGTGGTTTGTGTGCGGATTACTTTTATTTGTTTTCTTAACGGCGACCATAATTATTTTTCATAGCACCAATCTTTCTTTTCTGTGGAGTGCTGTCTCTTCGCTTATATTTCGGACAAATTTGCAAAATGGTATTCCTCGGTTTGATATTCTTACCATTATTCCTATTTGGTTACTTGTTTTTAGTATATTCGGGGTATGGAAACAAATTCGAGAAAGAAAATATTTATTAGTTTTCCCCGTTGTTATTGGTTTTATATTTTGGGTAGTATATTCTGGCACCAAAAAAGTTTTTATCATAGAATACCAACGAGTAATTATTGTCACTTCGATATTAATATCACTACTCTCTGGTCTAGGCGTGCAAGGATTGATCGATTTTCTGCACGAAAATTATAAGCTAAAAGATAAATTCATAGGTAAGATTTTACCTGCGGTTGTTTTGATGATCTTTGCAGTTTGTTCTCTTTTCTATACCAGATATACTGATTGGCAAAAGCTGGTAATGCAGATAGACTGGGGTGAAGGTCAGATTGAAATTGCGCCGTCCTCGCCAGCCAATAAGTATTTAACCAGAGAAGACCTCACACTTTTTCATGGGATTGAAAAACAGAAATTTATAGCTCCACCCTGGAAAGGTTTAGTGATAGGCGTATCTACTAAAAATTATCCCGTAGAGTCCAAGGCTTCTACTATCTCTAATCAGTTTTTTGCTTACAAAAGTTTTGTTTTAGCCGACTGTCAGGAAAAATATGAAATATCAAAGAATATTGGAATAAGTTATGCCTATTCATCGCAATTTACATGTCCGCACTTTGTCGAAATTGGAAAAAGTTCTGAGGGGTTAGTCTTGTATAAATTTAAAGATTAAATGTATAATATAAAATATGAATTTTAGTTTAGAAACTATTTCCAACAACGCTTCTTTTGTAATTGCCCTAGTTGCCCTATTGGCTGTCGTGGGGGTGGCTGTGTTTTATAAGTTGCGCAGCAATGACCTTCGCCGATATGAGTTTATTTCAATTATTGTTCACAAATTTCGAAACCCGCTTACGCAAATAAAATGGTCTATTAACGAACTGCGTTCTGGTGAGACCAATCAGGAAAAGATACAAATTTTCAACGAGTTGGAAAATTCCAGTGACAAACTAGTAGAAATGACGAGTGCGCTAATGGGGCTTTCTAGTATGAGTGGCTCATCCGGCCTGACTAAAAGATTTGAGGAATTTTCTTTGGGTGGTTTAATTAAAGAGGTTACGCAATCGTTGAATAGTTTATTTAGTAAAAAACAGATCGACCTATCAATCTCGATTCCAAATGAAGATATAACAATTAAAGCTAATAAAGAGGGAATTAAATTTATAATTCAGACAATGCTGGAAAATGCGCTTGCGTATACTTTACCAGGCGGGAGGGTGGAACTAACACTCGAACATCCCGTGGGTAAAGTTGTCGTTTTGGTTTCTGATAATGGAATTGGGATTGAAACAAAAGATCTTCGTAATATTTTTACGCGTTCCTTTAGGACAAAAGCTGCCAAAGAAATTGACACAAATGGTTTCGGGATAGGTCTTTACCTTGCTCGTTCGGTGGCTAGGCATCACGAAGGAGATATGACTGTTTCCTCGGAAGGGTCGGGCAAGGGTGCTACATTTAAACTTGTTTTACCAAAGCCTTAAAGGTATAGCATATATAAACTTCCTTGTTATTTTAAGGAGTGGGGTATATAATTGAAGCATGGCTCAAGATCCAAAAAGCAAAGAAACTGCAAGTTCCCTACAGTCTCTCGAAGGGGAAATAAATCAGGCTTCTAGTGCGATCAGTTTAGACGGCAAGAAGATAGTGTGGGTAGAGGATGATAACTTTCTAGCTAATATCATTACCAGAAAGTTTTCGGCCACTAAATGCAAATTGCTTCATTTTTCAGAGGGTACAGAGGCTCTAAAGGCGATTAGTACTGAATTGCCAGACGCAGTGGTGCTCGATATTCTTTTGCCTGGTATGGATGGTTTTGAGATTCTAAGTAAAATAAAAGAGGATCCTAAAACAAAAAATATTCCAGTCATTATGCTTTCTAATCTGGGTCAACCGAGCGATATCAAGAAGGGCAAGAGCTTAGGGGCAGATCATTTTATGGTCAAAGCTACTGTGGCCCCCGACGAGATAGTTGGCCAGATTAAAGACGTGCTCGATAAAAACAAAAAATAGCAGGTACGCTCTCTCTTGAAAATATGTTAAAATAAATATAGTCGATTATTATGAGCCTTAGCCTCATTAATATGATTAAAGGAGAACACTAAAACAAAGTTTTGAATAATGTTAGACAAGAGACAGCCTAGGCTGTCTCTTTCAGCTTGTTATGGAAAAAACAAAAGAACCATCTGTAAAAATAAGCACTTGTTCCTATTGCGGGAATGCCCCGATCAATCACTCCTTTTCTTTTTGGGAAAGTTTTGTATTTACCAGTATCGAGACTTGGATGTCTCAGATATCAACATACACCCCAAGTTTTTTAGAGAAAGCGATAGATTTGGTGCCAAAGATTTTATTTGAAACAACTGGGTGGCTGGGATTTACTAAATTCTCGGAAGATATTGAAAAGGCAAATAATTTTCGTTCAAAAATTATTTGGGAGGAAGCGAAAAGGAGGAGTATTAAAATGGAACAAGTGATATTTTTTGGCAAACCTCTCGATCAATATCGCGCTTTTTTATCTGGTAAAAAAATTTATTTCGAAAGCATTCCCAGCATATCTGAGGCTACAGAGCTGGGCTTGAATTGGGATGATAAGATTTTCCTAAAAAAAGAATTACGTAAAAGCAATATTCCAGTTCCAGATTTTTTTAAACTTCCTCTGTTTATGTTTGCGGGTCATAAAATTTGGGGCAAGAACTTGGCCAAAATATTTACTAATTTAGAAAAACCGCTAGTGATAAAGCCGCGTGGGGGCTCTCGAGGACGGCATACCGCTACCAATATAAAAAATTTAGATGAGTTTCATTCCGCTATCAAAGTAGCGGGACAGATATCCCCCTATCTAATAATTGAGGAATATTTAAATGGTGATGTATGTCGAGCAACCCTAGTAGATGGAAAACTAGCTGGTTTTTATCGAGGGCATGCACCTACGATATTAGGTGATGGCAGAAAAACCATACGAGAGCTTATTTTAGAAAAAGATATACATAGACAAGAACGAGTAGCGCCTGTACGTATGTCTAAAGAGTTTGACGACCACATTTCTAGATTTGGATATGTTATCGATGATGTGTTGCCTAAGGGAGTGATTTTATCTCTCTCGCACCGTATCGGACGATTATTCGGCGGTAAGACCACAGAGATGATTGATAAAGTACACCCTAGTTTTCTGCCTATTTTTGAAAAAGCTGCCAAAGTTACCAAACTTTCTGTGGTTGGTTTTGACGCAATCATTCCAGACCCCACCAAGCCAGCCGATTCGCAGAAATGGGGGATTATCGAATGTAATTCTTTGCCCTTTATCGATTTGCATTATTATGCCCTAGAAGGCAAGCCGAGAAATATTGCCGGCATGATCTGGGATATGTGGAAGTAATCAGGAAGTAGAAAGTTCTCGAGAGAATATTTCCCATTCTCTCTTGAATAAGTACTTGCAGATTTGAAAAATGCTATAGGTTATAAAATATGCGGCCAATACGTCTATTGAATAGTGTATATGCCCCAAGAGCACTACCACTGCAAAGGTTATAGAAAAACCCAAGAAGATAGCTCGTATGTTTTTGTTATGCCAAAACATCAGAGCGAGCAAGAATGGTAGGCCGGTGTGTCCCGAGAAAAATAGATCATTGCCGGAGAAAATACCATTCCAAATTGCTCCGCTAAACATCGCTGATTCTATGACTATCCTAGTAGGGAAGATGCTGATGTGTGTAAGAATCACAAACAAAGACCTGATCAAAGTAAAAAGCGCGACGCTTTTCATGGCAAAAGGGGCATATTGGGATTTTGGCAAGACTACCACTAAGCTGAAAAATAAGAGCAAAAAAGATCCATAGACAAAAATCCCACCCACATTATAGGTCCTTATATTGCTTAATATGATGTCAGTAACTGGTGAGCTCGAAACAGTGTCGGTGTATCCGCTTACATAAAATTGGGTAACTAAGCTGACCACAAGGAGAAGCAACCCTCCAAAAAAGGACGCTAGGTACACCTTATTAGAAAAATCCATTTTATAACTATGCATCCTTAAAATATATCAGACTGCGGGCTCTGAGCCAAGTATCTTGCTCTGGTTTTCTGTTAGAAATGTTTCTATTAATTCTGACATTTCTCTTACTGCATTATGTGCGGTGTTATGATCTACTCCAGAAATTTCCATAAATTTAGCATTTTTAATCTGTCGAGCTATTTCCATAGAATTTTTTATTGGGACCATAGTGTCATTTTCGCCGTGCATTACCAGAGTAGGTATATTTATTTTTTCAAATTCATAGTTACCAACAACTTTCATAGATTGTCTTAGGGTAAAAAAGTGTGCGCGAAATCCAGTGTTGCTCATATCGGCCCAGTTTCTGCCGATGCTCCAGTCGGTTGAGTTTTTATATTTACTGTAATCTACGTGCCCTCTTGGTTTTAGGCTACATGGCAGTATGCGTAATATTGTTGTAAGTATCGCCAGTATAGGTTTACCCCATTTTATTAAAGTTGTTTTATTTAAAAATATTTCTGGAGAAGTAAAAATATTTGCTGCAACGCGATCTCTGTAGACCTTTAAATATTCTTCGTGGATAAGTCCGCCGAAAGAGTTGCTTATTAGCACAAATTTTTTTATACCCAGATGGTTAACCAAGCCTTGCAGGTCTTGAACGAAGTTTTCTATCTTGTAATCTTTGTAATTTGGGTATTTTTTTGATAACCCATGGCCGCGAATGTCGTAAGTCAAAACATTATATTTATTTTCAAATATTTTTTCATATGGCCACCATGCTGAAGAGGAGCCTGATACCCCGTGAACAAAAACGAGCGTTATTTGGTCAGCTTTAAGTTCGTTTACCCGGTAATATATTCTATTATCCCAAGAATGTTCTTGCATTATTTTTTTATGCCAAGTGCAGAATAATAAACTTCTTCCAGTTTATCAACACTTTTATTTATATCGTAGTTTTTTATTTTCCCCAAGCTGGCCTTACTCATTTTTTCCCTCAACTCTTTGTTTGTAATTAATTTGAGTGCTTGGTTGGCCAGATCAGCGGGATCTTTTGCCTTAAACAGAAATCCATTATCCTCTACGAAATATCTAGAAGCGCTCATCTCGGCATCAGATATTATAATGGGCTTTCCGCAAGCCATGGCCTCTAATACTGCCATGCCCTCGAGCTCTGCCAGAGATGGCAAAACGAATATATCACCTGCATTTAGGGCAAACACTTTATCTTCTTCGCTTACTAATCCCAAGAAGATAACATGTTTCTCTACTCCAAGTTCTTGCGCCAGTTTCTCGAGTTTAGCTCTCAAATGTCCGCCACCTACCATGATCGCGTACGTATGCTCATGTTTTTCGATTATCTTTGGCATAGCTTTTATCAAAGTATCAATAGATTTTTCTGGGAAAAGTCTGCCTAAGTATAATAACTTAATTCCCTCTCCGGGGATTTTAAATCTTGCGAAAAAATTTCCGATATCCATCGGTTTAAATTCTTGAAGATCGATGCCGTTACTAATAACAGTTGAGGGTTGATTTTCTCTTGCCAGCTTGTTCAAGAGCGAGCGAGCCATCTCGGTGGGGTAGATGAGCCACTCGGCTTTCCCGTACAGCCAAGCCAAATATTTATTCCATATTTTTGCCAAAGTTGGTTGAATTACTTTCGGCATTTCCATAAACAAGTTTTCCGGTTGGGAGTGGGAATGAGCAACCATTTTTATGCCCATCTTTCGCGCTGCCATAGTGGCCATAATAGCCCCAGACATAGGCAATACTGTGTGAATTATATCTATCTTTTCTTTTTGGAATATTTTCCTTAATTCTTTAGGTGTGGGTAAGGCCAGGTTCCAGCCGCCGGATTTTGGGATGGGGATACTGCGAAAGCGATACGTTTTTATTTCTTCGTGATGGCCATGTCCCTTATCTTCTTTTGATTTGGCGCCGATAAAGATTACATGGTGTCCGCGTTTTTTTAGAAGTTTTGCAAAACGGATAGTTGAGACTACTACTCCCGATTTGTTGCTACCGATTGGGTCGCAAATAAAAGCGATATTTAATTTTTGTTTCGCTTCTTGCATTACAAGGACCTCTCTTGGCTTTTCTTGTATTTATGCCAGAAGATAATAAAGATAATAACGATGATTACGAGTATGCTTGCCGTAGCGGCGTAATAGTCGAAATACCTGCCGATGATGAGATATGACTGCCCAAAAAATATTCCCAGCATGATCATGATGAAAGATTGCGCGATCGAGTACATAGCGCAAGTTTTAAAATACTTCTTATATGGTGTGTGTAGTGCGCCGGCGGCGATGAGCCCAGCCGTGCCTATGCCCCATAATATTTTTGATCCGGCAATAGCTTTTTTGTGATGATTCTGAAAATATATTTTTGCTTTCTCTACTTTTTCTTCGTCTATATGAAAGTATTTGAATAATTTGTTGCCCTTATATCCGATGTAATAAAAAATTGCGTCTCCGATGATATCTCCGGCGATCATGATGATGAATATAAGCAGGGGATTGAAGACTCCGAGAGTGGCCAAAAATCCGCAGATTACGGATATAATCGGCCCTTCGAGGATGGATATCGGTATGACTATTAGGTATTTATAAGTTATCAGCAATTCAATCATAAGTATAAAGAGATTATATATTAGATAGATTTTTTACCTCATTGACAAAACACTCATTTTTTGATATAATATGAAGAGTAGCACCATGAAAAAATTAGTAAATGCACTCTCGACATTCCGTCTTTTTGTCGGGTTTGCGGTTGGGATCCTTGCGTTTTCGGGATCATGGTTAATAGCGTTCTGTCTGATTCTGGCGGGATTTCTGTCGGACCTGATAGATGGGCCATTAGCACGAAGGTTCAAGGTTGAGACTAAGGGCGGAAAAGCTCTCGATCTTACAGCTGACATCATAATGGATGAGTGCATAATCGGCGCACTCTTTCTGTTGGGGAAGATAAGTTTACCCACAGAAATCATCATGACTGTGGCGATCGTTTTCATACGGTTCCCGGTTATGGTTGAATCACAGGTGTTGGTTCGAGTCGGCATGTTGTCATTTTCTGCTTACTCTCCAGGCATGCTCTGGTTGATAGGCAAGCACTATGCTCTGCCGGCTCTCGGACACAAAGTATTTACGTATGCGATAGCGTGCGCAATACTTATCGGTCTTGTGATCATCTTTCTAAAAAGGGAGAGGATCATGGGGGATCTCAAGAAGGCGAGAAAAGCCTTCACATCATCAATTTAACCCCAGCAAGTGGAAACCGCTCGTTTGGGGTTTTCATTTTGCCAATTTAAAAATTCCTTAACATACAATATACTGTATACTAAGAAATTTAATAAAATTAGTGCGCGATTGTGAAAGCGATGATTTTGCGGGCGCCGGCGGTGTGCAAAACTTTCCGTGCTTCGCTTAGGGTGGCACCGGTAGTGGCGACGTCGTCTATCAAAATGATATTTTTATTTTTTACAACCGCCGAATTTTTTATCTCAAAAGTTCCAATTACATTTTCTAATCTCTTGCTCCTGTTTTTAATTCTCGCTTGATGCTCCGTTTCTTTTATTTTTACCAAGACTTTATTTTCTGATTTCAAATTTTCATCTCTCAAGTTAGCTATTTTTATTATTTCCTGACAAATAAGTTCGATTTGATTATACCCGCGTTCGCGGTGGCGTTTCTTAGATAGGGGGATGGGAATAAGTACGGGATCGCGAAAATTTTCCATAGCATAAAGATCTGAAAGTTCTTCTATAATTTTGTCATACAAAATTTCTGCAAAAACTTTTGCAAGCCTTTTTCTGTTTTTGTATTTAAGCATCCATATTGCTTTCCGAACCGGAGGGTGTCGATAGTCATAAATAGGAAAAATCCATCTAGCAGTTTCTCGTTCTGCTTCTGGGAATTGAGCTAGGCATTTTTCACACAGATCAGTGTTGCCACTTCCGCAAGATAGGCATTTTATAGGGAAAATTGTGCTTAATATGGTGTTTAAAAAACCCATTATATGCTACAATACTAGCACACAATGAATAATCCCTTTAAAGATATTTTGGGAAATATAGGCAAGCTCGTGAAAGGCAAAGAAAGCACTGCTGTGGGTATCGATATCGGTTCTTCGGCTGTTAAAGTAGTTGAAATCAAGAAAAAAGGTGGCAAGGTGCTTTTAGAAACTTATGGAGCTATTGCTCTTGGCCCCTATGGCGATCTAGATGTGGGGAAAGTTACCAATCTGCCGGTAGAAAAAGTTGCAGTTGCCCTTAAAGAGGTTTTAAAGCAGTCGGGCACCACTGCGGGATCTGGTGCTTTTTCCATTCCGGTTCAATCTAGTTTGATTTTTAATATTGAGTTGCCCGCAACCATTAAAGAGCGTGAGTTGTCCTCGATTGTTCCTACGGAGGCCAGAAAATATATACCAGTACCGATTACCGAAGTATCTTTAGATTATTTTATTCTACCTAAGAGAGAAGCTTCTTTCGAAGAAATGAACATGGGCGCCAAAGATTCTGATGTCCCACAGAAGCCCACAGAAAAAATGAGCATCTTAGTAGTAGCAACGCAAAATGATGCGGTGGCTAGAAGCCGTTCTATAGTTTCCCAGGCAGGGCTTTCGGCGTCCTTTTTCGAGATTGAAGTTTTTGCTTCCATTAGATCAAATTTCGAACATGAGCTCTCACCAGTACTTTTAATGGATTTTGGTGCTTCACGCACCAAGCTCGCCATAGTAGAGTTTGGTATGATAAAAAAATACCACAGCGTAGAGCGCGGGGGGGCTGAAATTACTGATGCCATCGCCAATTCTTTAAATGTGCCCTGGAGCGAGGCAGAAAAAATGAAAAAAGAATTCGGATTGTTTGGCAATCCTGCTGATAAAAATTTAGCAGAGATCATTAAGGTGCATATAGATTACATCTTTGCTGAAACAAACAATGCTCTTCTAGAATACGAAAAGAAATATAATAAAACCATTAGCAAGATAATATTTACCGGAGGCGGAGCGCTTATGAAGGGTTTGCAAGAAATAGCGTCTAACAGTTTGCGGGCTGATGTAGAGTTCGGACGTCCTTTCACAAAGGTTGGTACGCCTGCATTCTTAGAGAAAGTTTTAGACACAATGGGTCCGGAATTTGCAGTGGCATTAGGATTAGCACTTCGTAAATTGCAATAATTTTAGATTTTGTTTTTAGGCTTATATTTTTAGTGAAGTTATGCACATTTTGCTTCGCTAAAATCGTTTTTTGTAATATAATTAAAAGCAATGGAACCCAATTTCCAGACATCTTTTATACCTAAAAAACCAATAGTGGAAAAACGTGCCAAGCCGGCGCGTTCTGTTGGTGTTTTTGCTATTATTTCAATTTTCATTTTGTTCACCATTCTCTTGACGAGTGTCGGCCTTTATTTCTATAAATCCTCTTTAGAAAAATCTCTTTCTGAGAAAGGAGATACTTTAATTTCAGCTCGCAACCGCTTTGAGCCGGCGAAGATAACCGAACTCAAGCTCTTAGACAAACGCCTGCGTGCTTCTAGTAAAGTCTTAGCGGGTCATGTCGCCATCACTCCGATTTTTCAGGCTCTACAGGATATCACTATGAAAACGGTTCGCTTCACCAAATTCAGTTATGATACCGGAAGTTCAAAGAGTGGTGCCAATACCAGCAATAGTAAAACCATAACTGTTAAAATGAGTGGCCAAGCAGTAGGTTATCGTTCGGTAGCCCTACAGTCAGATCTTCTTGCGAAGAACAAGAATTTTATAGATCCAGTTTTTTCTAATCTTTCTTTGGATGATAAAGGTAATGTGTTGTTTGACTTAGAATTTTCGGTAGATCCTTCTTTTGTTAATTACAAGCAAATGCTTCAAGTAGAGAGTTAATATGAAATTTATAAC
>Ga0066639_10001744_pt1 | contig 19313 bp, 11 predicted proteins | sample CryGeyCG2114_010_2_FD_59504 | JGI IMG/M metagenome (GOLD analysis project Ga0066639, IMG submission 59504) | Groundwater microbial communities from aquifer - Crystal Geyser CG10_big_fil_rev_8/21/14_0.10 | ecosystem: Environmental > Aquatic > Deep subsurface > Groundwater | place: USA: Utah...
AAAGTGCCAACATGCCATGACCTCACTTAAAAAATCTATGAAATGGGATGAAGAGCGCTTTGGATTAGAATACGATTTGGATATTTTTATGATTGTGGCAGTTGATGCTTTCAATATGGGCGCAATGGAAAATAAAGGTTTGAATATTTTCAATTCAGTTTATGTTTTGGCGGACCAGGCGAGTGCCACAGATGAGAATTTTTTGGGAATCGAAAGTGTCATCGCTCACGAATATTTTCACAATTGGACTGGCAATCGCGTTACCTGCCGCGATTGGTTTCAGTTGACTCTAAAAGAAGGACTGACAGTTTATCGCGACCAGGAATTTTCTTCTGATCTCAATTCACGAGCGGTGCAAAGGATTGCTGATGTCCATCGCCTTAAGTCGGCGCAGTTCCCGGAAGATTCGGGTCCCACCTCCCATCCTATCAGGCCAGAGAGCTATATTGAGATTAATAACTTTTATACCCCCACCGTATATGAAAAGGGCGCAGAAGTTATTCGCATGGTGGAAACCATGCTGGGGCGAGATGGTTTTCGCCGAGGTATGGATAAATATTTCGAACTCTTTGATGGCCAGGCAGTGACAACAGAAGATTTTATTCACGCCATGAGCAGCGCCAATGCCGCATTTGACTTTTCCAAGTTTAAACGTTGGTACCATCAGGCCGGCACGCCTAGAGTTGAAGTAAAAACTCATTTTGAACAAAAGTCGGGAGAGTTTTCATTAACTGTCTCGCAACATTGCTCTGCCACTTCCGGGCAAGCAGAAAAATTGCCCTATCACTTTCCCATACGATTAGGATTGGTCGATGGCGCTGGCAAAGATATGACTTTGAAGCTTAAAAATTCCGCCGGGCAACAAGACCTCAATAGGGGGATTTTGCACATTATGAATGAGAGGGAAACTTTTATTTTTGAGTCAGTAAAAGAAAAACCTTATCTATCTTTTAATCGTGGGTTTAGCGCTCCTGTGCATGTGGAAACCGATCTTAGTCATGACGATTACTATTTTTTGATTGCTCATGACAGTGATTCTTTTAATCGCTATGAGGCCTTTCAAATGATGGCGAGTAAAGAAATTTTAAAGGCCTATTCTGATTTACTACAAAGCAATCCGGTTAAATTAAGTACTGACTTTCTACAGGCATTTTTGAAAGTTCTTGGCGATAAAAATCTAGATGCCTATTTTAAGGCCTTTATCCTGGCCCTACCCGAAGAGGAGTTATTGCATCAGGAAGTAAACCCGGTTCATATTGTTGAAATGAATCATGCCCGGCACGAGGTTGAAAGTGCGCTGATGCGCCTTTCGGGTGAGCGGATGTTGGAACTTTATAATGAGTTGAAGAATAGCAAAGACTTTTCAATTGAGTTTCAGGAAATTGGTAAGCGCGCGCTCAAAAATCGTCTGCTCGGTTATCTGGTAAATGCCACTGAAGGTGAGAAGCTTTGTCTAAAACAGTTTGAACAGGCGACAAATATGACAGATGAGCTGGGCGCTTTGAAAAATATTTTAAGTTTTAGCTCAGACAGTGCTGATATCTGTTCGCAGAAATTTTATAATAAATGGAAGCAAAACTCACTTGTCATGCAAAAATGGTTTGCCACTTGGTCTGCTGCCGATAGACCGGATATCATCGAACGCCTTAAAAAATTAGAAGGTGATGATGCCTTCAATATTAAAATTCCTAATTATGTGCGTTCTTTATATGGCGGATTTACACGCAATTATAAGGCGTTTCATCACTCATCAGGTGAGGGGCATGCACTTTTGGCGGATAAAATAATTGTGGTGGATGGTATCAATCCCCAAATGGCATCGGGACTGGCCAAAGGTTTTAAGCTGTATAGAAAATTGCCAGAAAATCTTAAGGCAAGCATAGAGACGCAATTGCGCCGAATTTTGGCCCATCCAGGCCTGAGCAAAAATACTTATGAAATTGTTTCCAAAACTCTTGAGGGCTAGCTACAAAGCAAGCTAGTCCCCGCTGCCTTAAGGTCGTTGATGGCGAGGCAAACTCGTTCAGTCATGGATTTTTCTGCCGCCTTCATCCAAGCGCGCGGATCGTAGAATTTTTTTCCTCCGACTTCGCCATCAATTTTTAAAACCTGGTCATAATTTTGGAACATGTGATGAACGACGGCGCGAGTGTAGGCATATTGTGTATCGGTGTCGACGTTCATTTTGACTACGCCATATTTGAGGGTCTGGTGAATATCGCTCAAATCACTACCACTGCCGCCGTGGAATACCAGTTGATGGCGGAAATCAGCTCCCAGCTCCTGCATGACTTGGTCCTGGCCCTGTTTTAATATCTCGGGGCGCAATTTAACGTTACCAGGCTTATACACGCCATGAACGTTGCCAAAAGTTGCAGCGTAAAGGAAGCGGCCAATAGGACGTAAGGCCTTGGCGACTGCCACCATTTCTTCAGGACTGGTATAGAGTTTATCTTTGCTGGCGCCTTCGTTATTCACGCCATCTTCTTCGCCGCCCACCACGCCGGTTTCAACTTCCAAGATAATTTCAGATTTAGCACATCTCTCAAGAAGTTTAACTGACGTCTTGATATTTTCTTGCAAAGGCAACTCAGAACCGTCGAACATGTGGCTATTAAATAGATTAGGCATGCCTTTCTTGCGGCGTTTTTCAGTCTCCTCAATTAACGGCAACATGAATTTTTCTACATATTTTGGGTGGCAGTGATCAGTGTGAAGAGCAATCAGAACATTGTATTTTTCCGCCACTAAATGCACGTGTTGGGCCAGGGAAATAGCACCTAAGGCCATATCCTTAATGCCTTGGCCGGAGTTGAATTCACCGCCTCCGGTTGAAACTTGAATAATGCCGTCACACTTCAAATCACTAAAGGCCTTGATAGCAGCATTGGCAGTTGAAGGAGAGGTTATATTAAGTGCTGGATAAGCAAATCCACCTTTGGCGGCGCGATCGAGCATTTTACAGTATTGTTCGTATGTGGCCACAGGCATGTAAAAACTCCTTGGGTACAGATTAAAGTTCTTGAAATGATGAGAACTCTAGCATACAGGCCGCCTTGGCTCAATCACCTCTCTTGTCATTATAAAAAAAAAATGCGACATGCCTATATGCAGTAAAAGAACTTTATCTACCTGAATTGAGGAGTTGGGATATGTTTACTCGACTGATTTTGACATTACTTTGTACCGGCCTGTTGACTATTTCCCCCATGCTTTTGGATTTACCCAGCTATCAGGTGCAGGCGCAGGAGCACATCAATTTATACCCTGAAGTCGACAAGGCCGTGCGTGAGCTGCAAGACGCTAGTCAGCAATATTTGCAAGAAAAAAATCCTCGCGCCATTTTTGCCAAGGTCTATTGGCGTGTCACCTTGGAGTTTTCCCGTTGGATCAAGGGCGGACAGTTTTTACGTCCTGATATTGTGGCAGAAATGGTGGTGGAGTTTCACCGCCTATACAAAAAGGCGATAGTAGAATTTGATAGCGCTGACGCTGGCATTTGTCAGGCGTGGCAAATCAGTTTTGAGCAGGCCCTAAAAGATGATGTTAAACCTTCAGTCCACTTATTATTAGGTCTTAATGCCCATATTAGTCACGATCTGCCAGTGACCTTTGCCCAAGTTTTAAAACGCTATGGGCGCTTTCCTCTTGTGAAGCGAGACTTTTTTAGAATGAATGACTTATTTACCGGTCTGATGGATGACCTGCTTAGCATTTTGAAGGATATGAATCGCTATTTTGAGCAAGACGGAATAGATCTTTTCCCCTTTCAAACTGTGAAGAAGAAAATTGTTATGAATTTTGTTAAAGATATGCGGCAACGGGCATTTTCAGATGGCCTGGCGCTTTACCTTGCCAAAGATCAGGAGCAAGAGGAAAAAGTTTTGGCAGCAATTCGTCATAGTGCTTTGGCCAAGGCCAAGACCATTGTTAGTTTAAAACATGTTCTTCCTTACAAATCCCTAGACTTATGATATAAGTCAGTAAAAATACAATAATTAGATGTTTTTGGCCTTTCCATAGCTGTCGAAGGGCCTAAATTATGCCATCATGGTCGCTAGAATTTTGAGATTGAAGGGAGTTCTATGCTTAACAAGACTGAAAATAAATTTAACATTAAGACCACAGATAAAAAAATTTTGGCCGACTGGTATCACACTCTAACCCTTGGGCGAATGTTAGATGAGCGCGCACCCAATTATCTCAAGCAGGCGATTGGCTGGTCTTACCATGCTCCCTATGCCGGGCACGATGGTATTCAATTGGCCTTGGGAAAATCATTCACTATCGGTGAAGACCATATGTTTCCTTATTATCGCGACATGCTTAGCTGCTTGGCCGCAGGCCTGTCGGCAGAAGAGATTATTTTAAACGGTATCTCCAAGGCGACGGATGTGGCCTCGGGTGGGCGCCATATGAGCAATCACTTTGCCAAGCCAGAATGGAAGATACACAACGTTTCTTCTTGTACAGGCAATCATATATTACACGCCGTCGGCGTTGCCCGCGCCATGAAATATTACAAGCACAAGGGCGTTGCCTTTAGCAGCCAGGGAGAGTCATCTCTTTCCGAGGGCTACTGCTATGAGGCGATTAATGGCGCTGATCGCGAGCAATTGCCAGTGATCTTCGTCATTCAAGACAACGGCTATGGTATTTCTGTCCCCAAGTGGGAGCAGACCTACAACGAAAATATTGCGGAAAACTATTCCGGCTTTAAGCATCTTCGCATTATTTATTGTGATGGCCGTGACATCTTTGATTCCATGAATGCTATGGCCCTGGCCAAGCGCCATGTTATGGAAGAGGGCGGGCCAGTTATGGTGTATGCCCACTGCGTGCGCATTGGTAGCCATTCAAACTCGGATAAACATGAGCTCTATCGAGATGAACAGGAGCTGGCCGATGCCAAGGCCCAGGACCCTTTGCCAATTTTTCGCAAGTCACTGCTGGATGCTAAAATTTTTACTGCCAAGGAACTTGAGCAGATGGATGAGATGGCCAAGAGTACAGTCATTGAGGCCCATGGCAAGGCCATGAAGGCACCAAATCCCGATCCCGCTAGTATTTTTGATCATCTTTATGCTCCGGCCTACCCGGCAGAAAAATATCCTGAAGGCATTCATGACGGTCAGAAGGGAGAGGAACTCAAGTTTATTGATGCTCTTAACCACACCTTGAAGGAAGAATTTCGCCACAATCCCAATACATTTATTTGGGGGCAGGATGTGGCCAACAAAGAAAAGGGCGGCGTCTTTAATGTCACCAAAGGCATGCAAGCAGAATTTGGACGTGGCAGGGTTTTTAATGCTCCCATAGCCGAAGATTTTATTGTCGGCACGGCCAATGGATTTTCACGTTTTAATCCAGATATACACGTGGTGGTCGAAGGCGCTGAGTTTGCTGATTACTTTTGGCCGGCGATGGAACAATTAATTGAATGTAGCCACGACTACTGGCGCTCTAATGGGGCATTTTCTCCCAATGTTGTCATTCGCTTGGCCTCAGGCGGTTACATTGGTGGCGGTCTCTATCATTCGCAAAATCTGGAAGGCATGCTGACGACACTGCCGGGCATTCGCATTGTTGTTCCGGCCTTTGCTGACGATGCTGCGGGACTTTTAAGAACCGCCATGAGATCCCAAGGGCCGACGTTGTATCTTGAACCCAAGGCCCTTTATAATGCCAAACAGGCAAGTTGCAAGGTTCCACCTGACTTTGAAATACCTTTTGGCAAGGCCCGCATCAGGCGAGCAGGCAGGGATTTGACCCTGATCACCTACGGTAATACCGTTCACCAATCAATAGAAGCAGCAGAAAAACTTTCGCAGCAAGGTCACGATGTTGAAGTTATCGATTTGCGCTCTCTCATTCCCTTGGATGAAGAGGCCATCTTTGAATCACTGGCCAAGACTAATCGTTGCCTCATCGTGCATGAAGATAAGGTCTTTGGTGGTTTTGGTGGAGAGTTGGTGGCCATGATCAATGAGAAGGCCTTTGATTACCTGGATGCTCCGCCTTTGCGTTTTGGTAGTCCCTTTATTCCCGTTGGTTTCAACCGTATCTTGGAAAGAGAGACCTTGCCCAACACCCAAAAGATTATTGAGAAGGCGTTGGAAGTTCTGACCTATTAATCATCATTAAGTAGGTCAGTTTTGATTTTTTTTCCACAGGCCTTGGTGCGATAGTGAGGCCCAAATAATGGGGCCTTGTTTAATTAAAAAGAACGCCAGCCACAGACCCCAAAAGAGCATAAGAAGTTTAAAGACATATTCTGGCGTGGAAAACACCCAGGCATGCGGTAGGTTGCCGACTAGTCTGTCTTGATACCAATTAAGTTGTGAGGCATAAGAATTATTGCCCAGAATTTCCATCTGAGGCCCATCTAAAAGCCCCGCGGATAAAATGCTGACAAAAGTTCCAGCGGTGAGCAAGGTTAAAAAAAGAGTTCCAAGTAATGTTAAGTTGTGCCAAAGCGGTTTAAGCGTGAATCTGTTGCGCATCCCAATGACGATAAAAAAAGCCATGACAATAAGCAATCCAGTCAGAGGAATTTGAGTCAGGCCGAGCGTGAGCAAGCACCATTGCCAAGTGCTTAAGTAGGTGAGTTTTGATCTGGCGAGAAGGTAAGCTGCTAGCAAAAGTAATAGCAACTTGCCCCAAAACAATACCACTGGGCCAAAGCTTGGGCCGCCCAGGGCCAGGATCCAACGCCTAGGAGGTAACTTGATATGCAAATTAACATTCGCTCCCTGGCCTGTCAGAATAATATTTGGAACTTGATAGAAGGAAGAAATGGCGGCCTCATCAGTCCATTCCAATTTAATTCTGTTGCTGCCAACTTCTAAGGGAATATCCAAGGCATGATCTTTTAATTTAATCGGTGTTAGCTGATTGTTAATACTAATAGATGTCAGCTCAATTTTTTCCGGCAAGGTAATGTGCTGACTTCCGCCTTTGCTGGTTTTGACTGTCATTTCGAGTAGTGCTTTAGAGGCGCGCTTGGATGGGGTTAAGGTCAAGGTTGGGCCCAAAATAGTCTGCGTTTGTCCGGGCGCTCCTTGTGGTCTTTGGATTTTGAGCGTGACTGACTCCTTGGCCTGGGGATGGAAAGTCAGTTTGCGCACGCCTGTGTATTGGTCCTTGTGATAGGTGGGAATCAGACCGCTGCTTTGTACATTCCATATGGGCGAAGGAGTGACCTCCCACGTTTCATTCCAGCGTGGAACGTCGGCAGAGTTAAGCGATAGTAAAGGAGTGATTTTAAGATCAGAAGTCCAGGTCACCTGGGGCAGCTGCGGGGATAAATGGACTTCGACTTGATTGTCTTTTTGCGATAGGCGTTGATCTATGACGGTTTCGCCCGGCAGAGAAGTAACATGGATAGTGACAGCTTCCTGCCTACTGCTTAGCTGCGAAACAGTGGTTGTAACACGCCATTTTAATCCCAAGTGCAGATGTCGCCTGACACTAATGTAAGGCAAAAGGTTGTTTTGTGAGGCCTTCTCACTGGAGCGCTTACTTTCCGTCACGGAAATATTTTGAGTTCGACGCAATAATAGACTATCGCCCACTTGACCATCGGCCGCGGTTCCTTCCATTACCCATCCCTTGGCATTGAAGCTCAGATAGTGGGGGCGCAGATCAAAAGGCAACTCGATCAAATTAAGTTTTTTAATCTCACCTTTAAGCAGAATTTTATGAATTCCCGCGCCGCTATGAATCTGGGCCCGACCATCAATGGAGGAGAGAACGGCAGAAGGTTTGCCATCAAGCGTGATAAGCGTCGGACTCCAATTATGGAAATTAATAGGCAGCGCGAAATAGGTATCGGCCAGACTTTGCACTTCAATTTCTAGTTCTAATTGTTCACCTGCAATAGCAATATCCAGACGGCCGAAAGAGAGACAATTTGGTAGACAGGCAGGAGGCAGCAATAGTCGTTGCTCAAGCTCACTTAGAAGGGTGGCCGACGGGAAACTTTCTTGCGCCTCAAGTTGTTGCCCCGGAGTTGCCAGTAAAAAGAAAAGCATGACGGCCATGCTTATGGGCCTAAAAAAATTTGCTTTCCATTGCATGAAACTGCCGACGACAAAAAATAAAAGCAAGATGCGTAGAAGCGATAGTAGCCGATTGGTTGTGGCACCAATCATCAGTATCCTGACTTGCTGATCTTTTTTTACCGGTCCGCTCCAGCTAAGAGAGACAGAGTTCCAACTCCAATTGGGAATACCCGGCCCGGTCTGGACTGTTGCCTTGGGATCAAACTCACTTAACGTCAGCGGCATCGTCTGGGCAGTAGCGGACTTCAGATTCTGCGCCTGTTCCAGCATCTCTTGCGATTGGTAAGCTTTGGCCAGTTCCGCTGGCGCTGCCATCTCTTGCTGCCTTACTCTCGACTTGGATTTTTTGCTGCTTCTTTGTTCAGCTCTATCCAACATGCGTGAGGGTTCATTTTGCATGGCCGCAGGTGGAGGTCGCAATGATTGCACCTCTGGCATAAGTGATTTGTCGTCAGCATTATCATGACCAGAAATGATAGGGTAGATGGCGGACTGAAGCTGGGCAACAGCAAATGAAAAGCAAAGAATCAAAAGAGCCACTTGGCATATTTTTTTATAGTAATAAACCAGTTTGGCAAATGTACCTTGGGTGGCAACCTTACTAAGTCCTAGGGCAAGAAGCATGTGCAACCAAATCCAGGTTGGGAAATTGTTTTCGGGATAACACAGGACGAGAGTAAAAAATGTCAGAAGCGCCCATTGTAGATTTTTAAGTTTGAAGGTTCCTAGGGCCACTACAAAGACAAAGAAAAAGGCCAGCAATGTCCATTTATCAACCCAGGTTCCCCAATTACTATCTGTTCCTGTGACCGCCAACACGCTCCAGCCGGGAGGCAGGTGCACGGTGGTGTTGGCGTTGTTAAAATCAAATTTCCAACCCGACACTGGTAGCGCTGTAGATAGGGGCACAAGGCGCGACACCGCCTGCATATCGAGGTTGCCATTTCGAACTTCGACGCCTTTAACTTCTGGGTCATCTGCCGACAGAGTAATGACTTGATCGTGGCCATCAATATTGACACTGCCAAGGTCAAAGGGATGGGACATATCCAGGCGCCAAGAGCGGTTAATTTCGCCTCTGATATGATCTGTGATAGTTGCACCATTGCCTTGAAAATCCGGCCAGATATTTCTTTCCAATGTCAGTTTGTCTGCTTGCTCCCCGCTATCGCCACGACGAATTTCCTTAAAGGTCAGGCGATCAGAAGCGCGCATCAAATAGGTGGGTAGTCCTTTAAAATCAGAAGGCAGATCGAACTGGCCGGGATCAATACTAGCAACCCCCTCAAGCTTGACCATGCGGATGTCATTATTGGCCTTATAAACCCAAATTTCTTGCGCTGGCATATTCTCTCTGTGTTGTGTCGGTGCCAACGTTTCAATCGCGGCCTTTTCCAGCAGCGAGGTGATAGTCATACTCCAGTGTCCAGCTTGCAATTTGAGCAGTAAGGAGCCATCTTTTTTAAGATCAAAAGCTAGTGGACCTTGAATTTGAATAGCGCTTAATCCTGGTAGCAATATGCCACGCAAAAGTGCCTCGCGTGGTGGGCCACTGATATCTAAGTTTAAGCGTGTTGTAACTTTAAATGGAGTTGCTTCCTCAAACTTGCGAAAAACTTTGATATTAAGACTGGAAACAGTCAAAGGATCAACATCCTGTTTCCGCTCTTGCAGCCAAACAGTGCCGTGTTCATCCCATTTGAATGACTTGAGTTCCTTTCCCTTGGAAAAAACTTTTAGTTGTGCCAATTGCGACGGCAGGCCAAGACGTTGCGGAGCTATATTCCACAAGATTTCACCATTAAGAAGATAGCTACCTTTTTTGAGAAAAATATACGGACGCCCTGATCTTTCTATAATTTCGTAGCGGGTTTTATTTTTACCATTATGGCCAGCTCCCACCCATGATGGCCAGGCGGCCTTTTGTCCCGGCAGTTCAACTAGGGAGTCAGCATAAGTCACCACTTGCATGTCAAAACCTGCGCCATTCTTTGCCAGGTGCAATTGGATTGAGGTTGGCCAGACGCACTGGCGCTGGTTCATATCCACTCCGTTAAAAGGGCAGGCAAGGTCACGATGCTTTTCTAAAACCCATGGTTTCCAGGTGGAAAGAGCGTTCGGTATGTAGGGGGAATGAGTTTGTGCATAGGCGGCAAAATGATGCAAATAGAAGATGCTGACCAATAATAATAGTTTTTGAGCTAAACGCATTTCTCTATTCCTTTGTCATCACAGGTTAAATATAAGCAAGAAATAAGATAGCTTTAAAGCTACGCTCTTCGTCTTACTTTAGCAATTTGACAAGGTGCTTATTGGAAAAAAGGTATTGGGCGCAAGCGATAACTTCTCGGTACAGTAAAAAATGATGATTTAAAATTACGGTGGTCAAGTTTTTTGAGTTCTATCTTTGTGACAAGGGTTTTATCCTTGGCAAATAAATGTGCTTCAGCTGCTATTCCTGAACCATTTTGCAGTGAATGAAAGACATCTGCAAATTCCTCTGGCACCAACTCATTGCCGAGATGGGCAACGAATGCTTGTAAGGTTTGTATCTCAACAGAGGGAATATTTAAACTCTTTGCTGTTGCAATCCAAAGCCCAAGGCGCACCTGGCCGCTCAAGAGGCCTTCAAACTCCTGGCAGTTTAAAGCGATGGGGCATTTACTTTTGGCCATTTTAAGTTCGAGTTTGAGCTTCTCGCCATCACTATTGTCTTTTTGTAATCCCAAACTGGAAATAATTTTTGCTGCCAATTTATTATTTGCATTTTTTCCCATCTTTTTTAAATTGATGATGAATGGTCGTAAATTTTTAAGTGTATTTTGACTGACATCGACAAATTCAGATTTTTTGGGAAATAGGAAGCGCATGTGCAGGGTTTTTTTATCAAATAAGACACTTAGCTTATCACCTTCAATCTTGAGTTGTTGCTTATGTAAATAAAGCGAGATTGTGCGATTTTTGTGTTTTTGCACATTTTCAATTTGATAGGTTAGAGTAGTCGCAGCATAAATGGCATGGGATAAAAGGATGCCGGCATATAAAATGCTGAATGAGATTAATTTAGATAAAAAGTGCATGCCACACTTCCATTTATTTTTCGGTTAGGGTGTAAACACCATTCCAATCTACGCCAGGAGGATTTTGCTTAAATTTTTCACAGCGCTCAATATAAATTAATGAAGGATTAGATTTTTTACCGACAAATTCAGGAAAGCGTAAATTTTCAAAAACTAAAGATTTCTGGAATTGATCAATCGCTCCATCCCATTGCTGTGACAGATACAGCTGCAGCCCCTTCTCAAATTCAGTTTTTAAATCAATCAGCTTTTGATCAGTCTTACCTGTCATGCCGAGGACATCAAAAGTCGTGACAGGTTCGCTCTTTCCTACCACCAATATGGTATCAAGCTGGCGCAATACAAACTCTTCTCCAATTAAGTCCTTAGTAAAGTGAGAAATGTGAGTAAAGATACCGTATTGCTTGGCCGCCTCTTCCAAACGGGCCGCCAGGTTTACTGAGTCGCCCATCATGGTATAGTTCATACGTTGAGTTGAACCCATATTTCCTGTCACGATGCGACCAGAATTGACACCAATTCTCATACGCATTTGTTGCACGATAAGTGGCCATTTGTCGCCTTCACTTTCCCATTTCCTGCGCAGTTCGAGCAATGCATCTTGCATGCGCACTGCCACTCTAACTGCGCGGATGGCATGATCTTCCAATTGCATAGGGGCACCGAAGAAAGCAATTATAGCGTCGCCTTCATACTTGTCTAATGTGCCTTTTTCTTCTAGTAAAATGTCTGTCATGACAGTCAAATATTCATTCAGAAGCTCCACCAACTTAGTTGCCCCTAGTTTTTCCGAAAAAGTTGAGAAGCTGGCAATATCTGTAAAGTAGGCGGTAATCACATCCTCGTTACCTCCCAACTGCGGGGGTTGGCCACTGGCATACATTTCATCAATAAGTTCCGGCGAAATATAGTTACCAAAAGCACTTTTAAGAAATGCTTTGTCCTTATTAGAAAGATAGAAGTTTAAAAAAGTATTCCAGGAATAGCAGGAGACAATGGAAAAGAGACAGAAAAAGAGCTTAATCTCATAGCCCAAAGGTAAAAGGATATAGGTATCCAGATAAAAAAGTCCGCCCGTCAAAGCACCCATTACTAGCAAATCAACAATCGGCATGCCGAAGAGCTGAGCAATAATCATGAGAATGGTTCCGCCCAGTAACATCACCCATGAAATTAAAGTTGAATCAGAGCCGGATTTGAAAAACTTGCCTTCAAGTAGCATGCTAAGAACATTCATGTGAAAGTAGATTCCCGGCATTTGTGGATCAATAGGCGTATGTCTGAAGTCGTGAGCGCCAAAAGCGGTGGAGCCGATAAAAGCGATTTTATCCTTAAACAGGGCCAACATTTTAGGGTCATTATCAGGGGCATTGAGCACATCAACTAGACTGACATCCGGGTAGGCGCGCATATCACCAAACCAGCGCACTTTAGATTCGCCTTTGCGATTGAGCTTAACTGTACCATGGTTAAACTTAAGGTGATATTCTCCTTCTGCTAAAATCTCAAGTCTTGGTTTATCTCCCGTGAAGTACTCATAGGTCATGAGCGAAAAGCTAGGGAAGTACAAGTCTTCTACGTTGCTCATAAACTGATAGTGGCGATAGATGCCATCGCTATCTCCTGTCGCTTCAATGTGCGCCAGACCCACTTCCAAACCTTGGTAGGTTTTATAAGGAAAGGCATCTTTAGAAACGCTCATCTGCTGCAAATTGAGCCCGGCGATTTGCTTGGTATCGGCCACGAAATTATATAAGCATTCGGGGATTTCACTGAATTCGCGATCGGTTTTTAAACCATCGGGATTAAGCGAGTAGGGCAGCACGACTTTGCCTCCTGCCTCTAGATAGTGCTTAATGCCTTTAGCAAATTGATCATCTGGCGTTTCACCAGAACAGGCCATCTCGGGTTCGACAAAGAAGACATCGAACGAAGTCACTTTGGCGCCAAATGCCTGCATTTTGTGCATGAATTTTACCCAATGCAAACGGGTAAATGGCCAGCGCCCAAGCTTTTCCAGTGAGGGCTCATCTATTTTGACCAATACCATGCGATTATCAAAGGCCTGAGTGTTAATGGTTTTAGTCATACGCCAATCGTAAAATCGACTTTCAAATGTAGAGGGAAATGTCAAAATAGTGCGTGCGCGCTCGGACACCATCTGTAGGTTCATATCTCTTTCCACAATGGCGAAAAAAACGCAGGCGATGGAAAAGAGCACAATAATAAAAATGCCTGCAATACGAACAATTCTAGTTAGCATGGTGTCTACCTCAAAAATTTAGCTAGAAGATATATTTCAATTCAAAGCCGTATTGAACCTTAACGTAGTCGTAAGATGCTTTATTTTTGGATGAATTTTTTGTGTAGTTATAAAAAATAGAAGTTTGCAGATGATCTCCGGTTTTACGTGTGATCTTAATCGACGGATTGTAAGTTTTTTCAATTCCACGGGTGGGCTTTTGCAGTTTAGGATCAAGTAAAGTAAAGGCCATGGAGGGATTCAAAATAAATTTAGGTAAAAATTCAGGGATGATATAATCCATTCGAAGTAGTAATGAATCAGTATCAGAGGTTGGAGCTGTTGGAGCTCGCGAGAAGGTCGCCAGAGCGAGAAAAATCATTAGATCATTATTTGGTCGGATATGAGTTTGGATAGCTGTAAATGTGTGGGCATTAGTATCAAGGGTATGGATATATGCACTTGTCTTTTTATACTTGTAGGTAACGGTTGTGCCACCAAACTTAAAATATTGAAAGGATTCTCCAAAAGACAGGGAAAAGGCCTTGGAAAAATTTTGAATGTCGTGCTTGCCTGTGTAGTCCTTATTGGTTGTGTTGTAATCCAGGTCAAAAAGAAATCCGGCGGCTGAGCCGAAGGCGAAGTGTTCAGTGCGGGTTTTAAAGGATATTGTTCCATCGTAACCATCATTTTGATAAACTTCACTATTGTCTTGATCAGTGTGCCGGCTGTAGTTGAAAAAAACCGCAGGTAATAAAGTATATTTTTGTTGCTTGTAAAACGATCTTCCGGCGGAGATAGACGTCTTAAAAATAAAACTATCTTTGGATGATGCCTGCGCTGTTGGTAGTGTCGTGGCCAAAGTCATATTATTGTCATAGGTAACGGTTTGCGAGAGAAAAACCTGGTGCTTTTTATCTGGAATCTTTGCCCCGGTAATGAGAAAGCCAGGATCCAGGTGGTATTTGACTTTTATATCATGAGCCTTTTTCTTAATATCAACGGCAACACTGCTGGCATTGTCTACCGCTTCGGCTTTTTCGTATAGAGGGATAACTTTTTGCTCGACGAAATCGCGTGAATCCTCTTTGTCTTTTTCCGCCTTCAAGAGTACAACATCTGCATGCTGGAAATGCGCCACTTGTAAAAGGCGTGAGTCACTCTTGGGATCTTGAATAATTTTTTTATAAGCTTGGATTGATTTTTGATATTCTTCCAAGACCTGGTGGATATAGGCTATGTAGTATAGCGAAACAGTAACCATGTACTTTTTTTTGTAGGACTGGATGAAGGCGCCGCGCGCTTGAACCAATTGGTTGTCGGCGTAGAGGGCCTGACCCCATTCATAGTACAAATCGCCATTATGATAACCGGCCTTGCGAGCAGCTGAAAAATGCTCGGAGGCCTTTTTGTGCTCGCCCATACGGGTTGTGGCCACGCCCAAAAGAAACTGCGCCTTGCCACTGGCCAGTTTGGCCTTGGGAAGCTTTTCTAATTCAATGATGGCCTGATTAAAATTGCCAGCAGAAACAGCTGCTTGAGCGCTTTTAAGACTATCTTGAGCATAGCTCTTAGGCGCGTAGGTGATGATGGCAATGGTTAAAATTAAGCAAGATTTCACAATCCTTGTTGTTAAGTTCATATCCGTTGAACCCTAAAAAAGGAAGGCCGATAATCGGCCCCCTATAATTAACTAATGATATTTATTATGCCTTACTTCGTTTTTATTGGGTAGTGATATTAAAGTGGACAGTTGAGGTCGGGTTAATAACGGTTGTGGCCGCCGGTGCCACCGAGCTAGAAAATGAGTTTGGATCGACAGTTACATTAGTCGAAGTTGAGCTTGCTGCTGCAGTATTAACTTGGCAGATGCCATAGCAGGAACATGGATCAGCGCAAACTGTTGGCGGAGGTGGCGGAGGTGGTGGTGCAACTGGGTTTGGTGGAGGAGGCAAGCTACCTGGAGCGCGACCTACCTCGTGTCCTGGCTGAGCTGGACCTGCCATAACGTCGCCCTTTAGCCCGGGAGGTAAGGCGAGCCCGCCTGGAGGAGGCGGTGGTGGCGCATTGCCAGGAGCCCTGTCAGCCGTTTTTGGTGCTTCTTTTGGGTGTTCACTGGCCTTTGGGGCCTGGTCTGCCTTAGTGCCGGCAGCGACGTCTTTTTTAGCTTCATGTTTAGGTTCAGATTTAGCTTCTAATTTCTTGTGATCTTTAGTCTCGGCCTTGGCCTCAGATTTCTTGTCGTCTTTGGCCACTTCCTTGTTATCTGATTTACCTTCAGATGCGCCATGGTTGCTGACATTACTAGAGTCGCTTTTAAATTTATTCAAATCCGCATCGGGAATTTTTGCCGGTGGAGCGGGCTTTGGCGCTTGAGGAGAAACATCGGATTTAAAGCCCTTTTCCACCATAACGGCAGTTGGGCTGCTTACAGCACGTTCAAGTGCGGCCTGACTAACGGCCATACCGGCATCGATTTTGGCCATGGCGACGGCACCTGAGACCACGTCCAAAGAGGTGGCGCCAGAAGAGGGATTAAATCCCACAATGAAATCCGTACCCCGCACACCCATGGCGGCAGTTTTAGTTTTAATAAAGAGTTTGGATTTATCTTTATCCTTCATATCCATATAGTTTTTTGTCACCTGGGAACGCACCTGACCCTTGAGTAGAGTTAGAACTCCCGCCTCCTGCTTGGGAAAAGTGGTAATTTCCATTTCAGACGAAGGCCCGACATTCATAGATGATTTATCAATAAAAAGTAATTTGGTAAAAGAGCCCTTATCTGTTTTGACCTTGATTCCCTGTTTGAGCCACATGTCTTTGGTCAGCGGTGTTTGTTTACCATCGGCAGAGATGGCGAAGGCAGTACCTTTTAAGATGATAACTTTGGCCACGCCTTCATCGGCTGCATGTGCAATTTGCAATATCGCCAATGCCAACCAAAAGAAGAGCAATGTTGCACCCAAAAATAGGGTCTTCTTATGCACACCTGCCTTTTGACTTATGACTCTGGCAGATGGGCGAGAGAGGATGCTTTGGACTGGCTTAAACTTTTGTTGTCTCATAATTAATCCCGTTATCCACTTGTATCCATACTGGTTTGTAGTAATGGCCTAATAGTTCCCATGCTTTTCGTTCATTATATGGAACAACTTAAGAGGTTTTAAGCATCGCGCTATCAGACTGAATTTAGGTGGCCGAAAAAAATGATATTTGCTCAAATTGACTGATTTTGTTTGCACTTTGTAAGTCCTCTTTACGTGAACTTCGTGACTTGTGTGAAAAAGGCGGCCATGTCCTCAAAATCACAGCATGATCTTTAACTGCTTAAAATGAGATTCGCAATCACGGGATGCTAGAACAAGACAATGCCGAAATTGAGCATAAATATATTGCCATTGATGGGAGATTTTTGGTCGTCATAACTTACGGTTTGGACCTTGGTGAAGTCGCTGGAATCCACTAGGTTAACTTTATGCGCCTCCATGTAGCTATACAGAAATTCAACATAGGCGGCATGCAGTTCTTTGTACATCAACATTTCTTGGAATCCAAAACCGATAACGGCCCCTCGCGATTCGTAGGTAATTTTGTGGTGGTTACGAACCACGCCATGACTGTCTATAAAGCTTTGCAGTTTAAATGATTGAAGCGACCAGGCAGGCCCGCCAGTCAGATATAAATTCCAAGCATTTTTGGGAGAGATATCAGTGATGTATTTAACAATGGGAAGAAAAGTCGTGCTACGAAAGCTACCGTTGCCATGAACGGTATTGCCATTAACGGCGTACTCAAGCCGATCAATTTTTCCAAAGTATATATAACTTGCGATGCCTACTTCCCATTGCAAGTGCGGGGTGTAAGTAAAGGAAGTGGTGAATCCTCCGGCAAGCAGGTTGTCTTCTGTTTTATTAGAGGCATGAATTTTTCGTTGAGTGATGCCTGGCCCGGCCCGCAAAACCAGTCTTTCGCGTACTTTACTGGGTAAAATAAGCTCAGGTACCTCAATATGACTTACGCCGGTTTTGATTTTCTCACCGATTTCTTCGATTTTTTTTTGTAGCCAGGCCGGATCGTTTTTAATTTTAGGGACTTCTTGACTGCTGGCCGAGGCCATATTTACGAGGCAATAAATAAGAGTGATGAAAAAAAGATTTCTCATTTTTTAAAACTCCGCATATAGGTTAAGCCCAGGTCCACCCCAACGATTGATAGTTGGACTCAATTGTATTTTTCCTTCATAAAACCAAAAGAGAGTAGAAGGATTTACCAAGTGGCCAAAAAATTTGCCGACAGGGTTGCCGGTGTTGAGTAGGTACATACTAATACCCTCAAGGCCCATGCCCAAGACCGCTCCTAAAATAGGCGTTTGATACAGATCCTGGACTGAGGCCGGTTCGGAGTAGATTTCAACTGTAAATTCAAAAAGAGTGGAGGAGATAAAGGACATGCCCAATGAGCTGGAGCGAGAATAGCCGTTGGCACGATAAAACAAATAAAGTTGCGAGCCAGAAAGGGGATGCACGAACCAGTTCCAAAAGGGTTCATCCTGATCAAAAACCAGGCGACCAAAATTGTGACGATAATTGCGAAAGGAACCATCGCGCATAAAGGTTTTGGGTTGAGTAAGAGGATAGAATCCCCAGCTCATGGCATAAACCGCGGCAATATAGTGCAAGCTTTCTTGTCTTTCATGTGAACGATCAAAGTAACTATAAAAATATTTAGGCCGGCGACTTTGCCCAAGCTTACTCTCTTTCTGGCCGCTTTGGGCCGGTGAAACCTCAGCGTAGGCGAAGCTTTGTCCAAGCACTTGGCATATAAAAAGAGAGACAAAAATGACTATTAAACTGCCTTTCATCATTTACTCTGGATAGACTTTTGAAGGAGACCTATGATAGCCGTGGGTGATAGCTTTTCAACAAAAAAGAGGACCAATGTTGGAAGAAATTAAGCACCAATTTACTCTCCATGTCAAAAGTCTGCAAGAAGACATCATTGAGAAAATGCAGTCTTTGGACGCCGATGTGAAATTGATTCGGGATGAATGGGTAAAGGACGATTTTATGGGCGCGCCAGGCGGCGGAGGCCTGACATGTGCTCTTAGCGGCAATCTATTTGAGAATGCCGGGGTCAATACCAGCTTAGTCTATGGCCAGATGAATCCTGAATATGCAGCACACATGAGCAAACGCGCAGGTACCCAGGCCAGTTCTGACCTGTCCCATATGTGGGCAACAGGGATTTCTCTTATCATCCACCCTTTGAGTCCACGCATCCCGACTGTTCACGCCAATTTCAGAATGCTGGAAGTGGGCGGGCGTGTTTGGTTTGGCGGTGGGGCAGATTTGACGCCATTTTACCCCTACGAAGAAGATTTTCATTATTTTCACTCAGTCTGGCAAAAGGCGCTGGCGGCAAGCAACCAATACGTGGCAATGAAGAAACAATGCGACGAATATTTTGTCAACTTACATCGCCAGCGGGAAATGCGAGGAGTAGGCGGAATATTTTTTGATTATTTAAATACAGGTGACCTTAAGGCAGATGCGGAATTTGTTAAAAATCTTTCGCACCATTTTATCTCATCCTATTTTCCCATCGTTGAAAAAAGACGAGAGGAAAAATGGAACCCCATGGATGAAGATTTTCAGTTGCATCGGCGTGGTCGTTACGTTGAGTTTAATCTTTTGCACGACCGTGGCACTCAGTTCGGACTTAAAACTCAAGGACGAACCGATTCAATTCTTATTTCACTGCCTGCCAGATGCAAATTTGGCTACAAATATTCTCCGCCACCCCTCTCGCCACAGGCCAAAATGATGAGCTACTATTATCCCCAAGACTGGGCCAATTGGTCGCGCTAATTTATCTGGGGGAAAAGTGCTCTCAACTCGAAGTGTTCACGCCATATTGCTGCTGATT
>Ga0066639_10001747_pt1 | contig 19302 bp, 24 predicted proteins | sample CryGeyCG2114_010_2_FD_59504 | JGI IMG/M metagenome (GOLD analysis project Ga0066639, IMG submission 59504) | Groundwater microbial communities from aquifer - Crystal Geyser CG10_big_fil_rev_8/21/14_0.10 | ecosystem: Environmental > Aquatic > Deep subsurface > Groundwater | place: USA: Utah...
CCCCGCCAATATTTCTAGATTCAAAGCCATGCCCACCCTCAAGAAGAACATATTTTGAAAGCTTTTTTATATTTTCTTTCCAAAAAGAATCTTTTTTTATTTGATCAAAATTATTAAAATAAGCTACCTGTATATCAGGAAGTATCCTATGCACCAAAGCAAATTTACCTTTTATTTTTTCTGGAAACAAAAAAGCATCCTTGTCCCAGACAAGAACATTTTTATTAACCATATCTTTGTAGTAGGATTTGAAAAAATAGTACTTGTCTTTGAGCTTTGAATCGTCAAATAGTTTACCAGCTACATTATAACTGATTTGCGGGCTGATAACACCCCCTCTTTTGAGATTGAACAAATCTTTTCCAAAAGAATAAGCAATCAAAGCATTTATTCCGTCATGAACCACATAAGTCATATAGAAAGTTTTATCGATTTTTACTATCCGAGCATCTTCTATTCCCCATTTTTCATATTTATATTTTCTTGATAAGTAAGGTTTTTTCCAGCGCTCAACTACTTCCAGGGGGCCTTTGAGACGAGTATAGCCAATAGATGAATAATGAGTTTTGTTTAAGGCACGATAAAAAACATGAACATTTTTTCCCTCTTGATAAATACCAGGATTGAAGGTGGAGAGATCTTCAAAGTCTAGTTTGGACGGTCTGAGGATTACTCCATGTTTTTTTATTTTTATCATATGACTTAATTATAACATAAATTACTTTAAATTCGCAATAAAATTGAAGTTAAATCAATTGCAAAATAGAGAAAAATAATATACAATATAAATATATTAAAAATTATTTATACAAACATGATGCAATCAATAAGTCCATTTAAAGTAAGTCAAGCTTGCCGAAATAAATTTTGTGAAAACATTATTGACACAAGTGCTCCCACAATTGATTTTTATTTATTGGTTGTTTTATCGACCCTAATAGTAGCGCTTGGGATTCTAGCTGATAATGTAATTTTGGTTATCGGGGGCATGCTTGTGACGCCTTTGCTTTCTCCAATTATGGCCATAGCTCTTGGGATTGTGATAAATGAACACCAAGTAATTTTGAGATCACTTAGAATATTTTTTTCATCAACTATTGCGGCGGTGGTGGTAGCGGCAATTATTGGATTTTTAACTTCAACCAATTTAGAAACAATTAGTTTGATCAAAATAATGCAACCCTCTCTTTTGACTATACTAGTAGCAATAGTCGCTGGATTGGCTGCTAGCTATACTTGGGTAAAGCCGGAATTGAATGTAAATTTTGCAGGAATTGCTATTACTGTGACCGTGATTCCTCCTTTGACTGCTGTCGGCTTGGCTCTTGCTAATGGTGAGTGGGAGATACTTAGAAATACTTTGAATGTTTTCTTTTTGAATATAGGAGGTATAATTCTAGCTAGCTTGGTAGTATTTTCTTTGATGGATTTTTATAAATCTAGAAACAAGATTATTTCTGCTGTGGAAGAAGAAAAAAAAGAAATAGAGAAGAAGAAAAAGGAAGTTAAAAAAGAAAAGTTAGATATAGAAAAAGAAAAAGTGGAAGAAGAAAAGAAAAAAATAAAAGCGGAAAAAGAAAAAATTGAAAAAGAGAAAGAAAAAATAAATATTTAATATGAAAAAAGTAATTACAGACAAAAAACAAATTGAAGAGATTTTGGCTCGGGGTGTAGAAAATATTTTTCCAGACAAAAAAGCGCTTGAAAAAATTCTTTCGTCAGGAAAAAGGATACGCCTATATTGTGGATTTGATCCGAGCGCACCATCTCTTCATATTGGGAATGCTATTGCTATCAATAAATTATCTCAATTTCAAAATTTAGGTCACGAAGTAATTTTTTTGATAGGAGATTTTACTGGTATGATTGGTGATCCAACTGACAAAAGCGCAGCTCGAAAAAAATTAACCAGAAAAGAAGTGCTTGAAAATAGCAAGTTATACAAAGATCAGGCCTCGGCGTATTTAGATTTCAGCGAAAACAATTCAGCAAAGGTTATGTACAATAGTGAGTGGAGCGATAAATTAAATTTTAAAGACTTAATTGAGGTATCTTCAAATTTTACAGTTCAGCAAATGATACAGAGAGATATGTTTCAAGAGCGATTGAAAAACGAAAGACCGATTTATCTGCATGAATTTCTTTATCCTCTGGCTCAAGGCTATGACTCGGTGGCTATGGATGTTGATTTGGAAGTGGGGGGAAATGACCAAATGTTTAATATGATGTGCGGTCGGGATTTGCAAAAAGCTATAAACAATAAAGAGAAGTTTGTTTTAACCCTGAAACTTTTAGCTGATGGCAAAGGCCAAAAGATGGGAAAAAGCGAGGGCAATGCAGTATTTCTAGATCAAGAGCCATCTGATATGTATGGCAAAATTATGTCATGGCCGGACGGGGTAATAGGGGTGGCCTTTGAGCTTTGTACTAAGCTTCCCATGAAAGAGGTAGAAATAATTAAAAAACAATTGAAAGATAATAAGGTAAACCCACGAGATTTAAAAATGAAATTAGCCAGAGAAGTTGTGAAACAAGTCCATGGAGAAAAAGAAGTCGAGGCAGCAGAAAATGATTTTGTTAGTAAGTTTCAAAAAAAAGAAATACCAGATGAAATTGAAAGTAAAAAATTGAAAGTAAAAAGCATTAATATTATAGATCTATTAGTAGAGGTTGATTTTGCCAAGAGTAAAAGCGAGGCGAGGAGATTGATTGAGCAAGGCGGAATAAAAATTGACGGGAAAGTGGAGAGTGATATAAATAAAGAAATAAAATTAGACAAAGAAAAATTAATCCAGAGAGGAAAAAGACAGTTTATAAAAGTAAAGTAGTAAAATGTAATGAGCAATATATTAGAGGAAATAAAAGAAAATATTGTCAAAAAAGCAAATAAGGCACTTGGAGGTGAACAAATTCAAGTGTCTGATTTAGTTTACCCCCCCTCCGCTAAAGCTTCGGGGGGCAAGCCCTCAGAAATTAATTTTGGTGATTTAAGTTTGCCTTGTTTTGATATTGCTAAAAGTTTAAAGAAAAAACCGAACGAAGTGGTTGAAGAATTAAAAAATAAAATTAAAACCGTAAAAGAAATAGAAGAAGTTGTAGCGGTTGGTCCATATTTAAACTTTGTTATCAATAAAGAATATTTAAGCAAGGAAGTTTTGGAAAGTATTCAAAAAGAAAAAGATGATTTTGGAAAAAACGAAAATTTGAAAGGAAAAAAAATCTTGGTAGAATATGCTCACCCAAATCCTTTCAAAGCTTTTCATATTGGTCATTTACGAAACGTTATTTTGGGTGAATCTGTTTGCAAGCTTTTGGAAGCGAGTGGGGCTAAAGTTATCAGAGCAAATTATCAAGGCGATGTAGGTATGCATATCGCCAAGTGTCTTTGGGCATTTCAAAAAGTTGATAAAAAGGATTATCCAGAGACTAGTGATGAACACGTGGCTCTGATAGGTAAGTGTTATGCCGAAGGAGCCAAAGTATTTGAAGAAAATGAATTAATCAAAAAAGAAATTACAGAGATTAACAAAAAAATTTATACGCACGAAAACAAAGAGATAAATAAACTATGGGAATTGGGGCGGAAATGGAGCTTGGATAAATTTCATGAGATATTTACACGTCTAGGAACGAAATTCGAACGCGAATATATGGAATCAGAAGTAATGGAGGATGGAGTTAAATATATTGAAGAGGCGCTAGACAAGGGAATACTTATGCGAAGCCAAGGAGCGATTATTTTTGATGGAAATAAATATGGGCTTGATGTGAGGGTTTTTATGAACAAAGAAGGATTGCCTACTTATGAAGGAAAAGAGCTCGGGTTGGCTTTCCGAGAATTTAAAGATTTTGGAAAAATTGATTTATGTATTCACAATGTAGCAGTTGAACAAATTAGTTTTTTCAAAGTGACTTTCAAAGTTCAGGAGCTTTTGGATGAAAAATTGTTTAAAGGCAAACAATATCACAATGCCTATGAATTTGTGGGCCTCAAAACAGGAAAAATGTCATCAAGAAAAGGTGATGTAGTTTTGGGAGAAGCGATTCTTGATGAAGCAAAGGATAAAATAGGAAAAATCGTAGAAGAGAAAAGTGAAGCCAAAGACATCAAAAATTTGGATGAAAAAATCGGTGTAGGCGCAATCAAATATTCTTTCCTCAAAGTAAGCCCATTCAAATATCTGGCCTTCGACATGGAAGAAAGTATAAATTTTTCAGGAGATTCGGGGCCTTATTTACAGTATACTGGCGCTAGAATAAATAGTATCATCAGGAAATCAGAAATAAAAAAGTTTAAAAAAGCTGATTTTTTCAGATTGACTGAATCACGCGAGCATGATTTAATAATAATGCTAGCTAAATATAGAGAAACAGTAGAAAAGGCAAGTAAGAATTATGATCCATCTGAAATTGCAAAGTATTTATTTGATTTAGCGCAAAAGTTTAATGATTATTATCATAGCGTGCCAGTTTTGAAGTCAGAAGAAGATGTTAAGTTAGCTAGACTTGCGCTTTTGAATTCAGTAAATCAAGTTTTGAAAAATGGATTAAATATTTTGGGCATAGAGGCGGTAGCGGAGATGTAAGCGATCTTTAGACATAAGGAGGGTGATTTTATGGGGCTTCTACCTTTTAGCGGTCCAGACTGTGAAAAGTGCGGAGGGAGATCAACAAGGATTGGGTTTGAAGAGTATGAATGTGATATTTGCGGTTATACGTGGGAAGGTTGGTTGAATAAACCGCAGGTTGACATTCCTCGTCCTAGAACAAACCCGATAACAGGAGAAAGAGAGTGTGGTTATTCAGAAGAACCCCTTCCCAATATAGACAACGCAAAAAGGGGTCGAAAACAAGAGGATGGAGGATTTCTCCCCAATATTGACAACGCAAGGGGTCGTCGAAGGTAGTTTAGACGGCAAGAAAAGGAAGGATTCGGGCGTAATGAAATATTGCGCCCCAAAATTAATTATTAAATTATATAAAGTGAACAAGAAGAAGATTCGTCCCACAGCATTATTGTTGGCGATCAAGAATAATAAGGTATTGGTGATAAAAGCACATGATTATTGCAAAAATGAAAATTTTTATAGATTGATTGGCGGTGGAATCGAATTTGGTGAAACTGGAGTCCAAGCATTAGCACGAGAGATAAAAGAGGAAGTGAACACGGAAATTAAAAATATAAAATACTTAGGTTTGATTGAGAATATATTTAATTATGAGAACAAGGATAAGCACGAAATTGTTTTGGTGTACAAAGCAGAGTTTATTGACAAAAGCATTTATGGAAAAAGAGAAATAAACATATTAGATAGTCGTAATCCTCAAAAAGCTTTTTGGGTTAACAAAGAAGAATTAAAAAAATTTAAGTTTTATCCAGAAGAAATTAAAAAATTAATAAAATAAATTAATAAAAGTATGAGCAATGGTATGTCCGCCAAAGGCGGATCCGCCTTGGGCGGAAAAAAAACAATTATAATCATCGTAGGAATATTGGTCATAATTATTGGCGGATATTTTATTTTTTCAGGAGGCAAGTCCAATAATATGAAAGATTTAGAAAAGAATTTATCAGGAGAACAAATGGGAATTTTGAGCTGGCTTACAAGCGGCAAGGGGGTGGAATGTGAAATTGATTCTTTGGATGGAAAAATAGTAATTCAAGCAAAAAATAACAAGATTCGAATAAATGGCATGGGGTTTGTTGCGCCAACTGCTGACAATCAGGAAGATAAAGGAGTTTATATAAATGATGGAGAATGGATCTATATGTGGAACGGCAAAGAGGGCACAAAAATGAACATTGAATCTATGAAAAGATTGTCAGGAGAAGAAGATTTGAGTGAAGATGATTATTCTTGGCAGGATTGGGCAGAAGGCTGGGAAAAAGATCAATTTAATTATGACTGTAAAGAAAAGAACTTGAGTGATGATATTTTTTTTGCTCCCGGGGATGTTGATTTCAAAAATTTGACAGAGATGATGGAAAATTTGGGGGAAATGAACAAAAAACTTGAAGAAAATTTGGATGCAGGAAAAACCATGAGTATAGAAGATGTTATGGGACAGTTTCAAAACATGAACCAAGAAGACATAGAAAGCCAGTTGGAAGATATGGGAATAGATTCACTTAAAACAAATTTGCAAATAGAAGAATAATATGAAAAAAGAAAGTAACAAAATAGAAAAAATTGTTTCTTTATGTAAACGCAGGGGATTTGTTTTTCCTTCTTCGGAAATTTATGGCGGTTTGGGAGGCATATACGATTATGGTCATTACGGCACTCTTTTGAAAAATAATATTCGCGATGCTTGGTGGAGGCATATGGTTCAACTTCGTGATGATGTCGTAGGATTGGATAGCGCTATTTTCATGCATCCGACGACATGGAAGGCTTCGGGGCATATTGATAGTTTTGATGATCCGCAGATTGATTGCCGAAAATGCAAAAATCGCATGAGAGCTGATCATATTTTGGAGTCTTTCGAAATCAGCGCAGATAAGACCTCTTTGGAATTTATAAATACAGAATTGAACAAGCTAAAAGAATCAGGAAAATTGAAATGTGAATCTTGTGGTTCAAAGGACTTAACAGAAGCTAAAAGATTTTCATTGATGGTAAAATCAAATTTGGGATCGCCTACAGATGAGTTAAAAGAAGAAAATGTGGTTTATCTCCGTCCAGAAACTTGTGGTGGAATATATTTGGAATACAAAAATACGCTTGATTCAACGCGTATGAAATTGCCTTTCGGAATCGCACAAATTGGCAAAGCGTTTCGTAACGAAATTGTGGCGCGTCAATTTGTTTTTCGTACCCGTGAGTTTGAGCAAATGGAATTGCAGTATTTTTTACATCCATCGCAGATGAAAGAAAAATATGAAATGTGGAGAAATTTGAGATGGCAATGGTATCTGGAATATGGTATAGATAAAGCTGACATTCATTGGTACAAGCATGAAAAATTAGCTCATTATGCAACTGACGCTTATGATATAGAATATAATTTTAAATTTTTGGATGGCTTCAAAGAAATTGAAGGAATTCATGCTCGTGGAGATTGGGATTTGTCTCAGCATTCAAAATTTTCCGGAATCGATTTGAGTTATTTCGATGAAGTCAAAAAAGAAAAATTTATTCCCCATATCATGGAAACCTCAGTTGGTTTAAATAGATTATTTTTGATGTTTATTGACAAAGCTTATGAAGAAGAGGAAGTAGATGGTGAAACTCGAACCGTATTAAAATTGGACAAGAGATTGGCGCCAATCAAAATCGCAATATTCCCGCTTCTCAAGAATAAACCAGACTTAGTCAAGAAAGCCAAAGAGATATATGATAATTTAAAACAAAGCTATATGTGTGAATTTGATGATAATGGAAATATTGGTAAACGCTATAGAAGACAAGACGAAATCGGTACGCCATATTGCGTGACCGTGGATTTTGAGACTATTGAAAAAGATAGTTCAGTGACTGTGAGGGATAGGGATAGCATGAAGCAAGACAGGGTGAAGATAGATGAATTAGGAAAGTATTTTGGAGAGAATTTGAAATAATATTATTTTGTTATTCCCGTGCAGGCGGGAATGACAGATTTACTAGAAAAACATTGATTGACTTCGGTGTTTTTTGTTGTTAGCATAATTTTGTTTTTTGATAAAAAATGTTATAATAATGTAAAGTTTTATTATTTATATAAAAATATGGCAAATCAAAAAAATATAGAGATAGAAATTGCCGGCGGAGAAACGACCGTAGAAACAAAGGATGATAATGCACCAAAGAGCTTCAGGATATATTGGAAGTCTGGCGATGTGCGCCCAGACTTCAAAATTTATTGGCCATCTAAAAGTGAAAATAAACTAGGCAAAGTAAAGGCATTGGGTGAGTTGAAAAACGAATTAGTTAATTTGGGAATGCTTGAAGGCAACAAAACAGAATGCGCAAGCGCGAGAAATGACGAAAAGTGCGAAAGCGCATATAGCGGAGTTTTGAGAAAAAAAATAAAAAAAGATTTGATAATGGAATATACTTTTTCTTATCCGTATGGAGGGGTAAAAAATTTCCATCTAAATAATGTGCCAGTTGATTTGGATGAAATAGAAGAAGAAAAAGCAGAAAAGCTGTTGGAAATAGTAAAAAGTTTTAATTTGAAATATGTAAAAGAGTCTCAAAAAAATTCAAATTTACAAAATCCGAAAGAATCTAAAGTTGAACCTCAAAAAACCCAAGTGCAAAAGAAAAAACAGGCTGAAGTATTGAACAAACTGTAAAAATATTTAAATAGAAGGAGGGGGGGGGTAAAGCAGTTAAATATATGAAAAAAAGAACTTCATTTATAAAACACAAAGGAAGGGAGATGGTTTTTCTTGACTACTCAAATATTCAAAAAGAAGAAGAGTATGAGAAGGCCATACATGAAACTGATAAAGTAATTTTTTCGCACGACACTGAACCAAAAAATAATCTGACTTTGATTGATGTTACGAACTCAATCATGTGCATAGAAGTGATTAGTGAATCAAGTAAGCTTCGCGCTAAAATAGGAGGAAAAAATTTATTAGTAGCGATCGTCGGCATAACCAGTGAATTGCAAAAAGTCATGGTCAATGCATTCAGTGAAAATTTTTATTTGGCAGACTCAATGAAGCAGGCGAAAGATTGGTTGATTAAACAAGCAAAAAAAAGAGAGAAAAAAGATGAGGGTTAAAAAATATACATGACAAAAAAATCATTAGAAGAATTTAATCAACCAGTAAACCAGCTTGTGTCTCCCAGAGAGCAAGAAGACCAAGAAATCCAAGTAAGATGGGATAAATGTGATGTTTATTTAACATTGGGAAAAAGCACCTATGACGCTTGTGTAATAAGCGATATTTGCTATCCGGGTATTGTTATGGTCCCAGAAGAGGAAAGAGAGGGTGGTATTGGAACCAAACTTTTAAACAAACTTGTTGAAATATTAAAAGAACGTGGTGTTAAAACTATATTTCACCACGTTGTTAGTTTGGAGGGTTTAATGCTTATTTCAAAAAAATTAAATCAACCTACGAGAAATTATTATTTTAACGATGAAAAAGAAGTAACGTTTGATGAAGCAGTAGAAATTATGCAAAAGAAAAAATCTGATGGAGAACAGGACGATTCAACAATAATGATTACAACAATTACTGACTTAGACCAAATAAAATAAAAAAGTTGTAGTTCCCGCAAGAAATTGTAGTCAGACAAAAGAAGATATAATAAAAACGAAGATTAATCTATGTTAAATATTTTATCATTGCTATTTAATTGTTAAGCGGTTTTCAAACGAACGCCACTTTTTTTTGATGAAATTGATGGTAAAATAGAGGTATATGGAAGAAAAACAAATAAAATTTTATAGTTGGCCCGCAATAATTATTTTAATTTTAGTAATTTTAAAATTCCCACAATTTCCAATTTTTTTGATGCTAAGATTTATTATACCATTGCCCTTATTTGAAATAATATTTTCGGTCTTATCGCTTTATTATATATATTATTTTTATCGTCAAAAAAAGTTTAATTTTTATTTCTGGATTTTGATTGTTATGGTTTTCTTTGTGGATGCGGGTTTTAATCTTGTCTATGCTTTGGATTTTTTAAATGAAACACTTTTTGATTTTAATATTTATCCGTTAGCAAATTATAACCTTATTTTTGTAAAACATTATTTTACTATCCAAAATGTATTAATATTAATTTTATTTGCTAGTTTAATATTCAACTATAGAAAAAAAGAAAAATAAACAATCATTTTTGTTTAAGTTATATAGATTTAAAAACAAAGCGTTGAGCATGATATAAAAACGTCATAAACAATACCGCAATAAGGTTTGAGATAGTTAAACAATATTAATAAAAAAAGAAAAAAGACCGTTTAGAGCATTTGCTCAAGGCGTATCGGTCTCTAAAAGCCTTTTGATGTTATTTCTCTAGGGGCTCAACCATCTCCATGATTGTGGTAAGGTGGTTAACAATCTCTTTTTTGTCTTTTCTAATCGCGGGCATGCTTTCTTTTTGAATGGATTTTGCGGAAATAGAGACAGCCGAGATCAAAGTTTCGCCCTGACGACTCAGATGGCCAAGAAAACTACCAAGATCATTTTCGAAAAGTTCACGACTAGTATAGCTAGAATAGCGCGCGATTATCACAACACCCCTAGAAGTAAGTTCGATATACTTAATAAATCTTTCCGTACAACACATAATTTTATTTTTTCCCTCCTTTTTCAATTTTTTCCATACAAGTTTTCTTCCATAAAACTGATTAACTGTACGTCGAATTGAAAGCCGGTTTTCTACGGAAATACTTTTTTTCATAAAGAACGAAACAGTGAGATAACCCTCCGTAATTGCCATGCTTCCACTTTCAGTTTCGCAGTTGAAACTTGTATTTCTTTTCATAGCTTTCTCCCTCTGTTTTTATTTTTTTCTTCTTCTTTACAACCGTTGCATAAATTTATCATTATATATAAACGGCGTCAAGGTATAATGAGTAATACTGCAATGATTGAGTTTGAGATAATATAGCTAATAAATTAGTTAGTTTGAGGCGAAAGTGGAGTTGAGGAAGTAGGTTGTGGTTGTGACTTAGGAGTGGTAAGATATAGGTATATGAAAAAACTCTTATCTCATATTTTAATTACTATTTTGTCATTAGTGGTTGCATATATTATATTAGGAATACTTGCAGTAATGCTTATTGTATTTGGATTTGCTGGACCCTCTGGTGAAATGTCATCTTTTGGTATGATTGTCATTTCTGTATACGGTATTTTAGTTTATTTATCATATTTATTATTTCCAATAATTGCTAATATTTTATTATATAGACACAACAAAAAGAAAATTTATAATAAAAACAATCTGCCCAACAAAGACATTAAAAATCAAAAAATAGAAATAAATTAGTTAGTATTAAGAGTATGAAGAGTTGGTATATTTACAAAACTGCCAGCTTTTTATTTTGTGATATAATAAAACTATGCCCACAAAACTCTACAAAATATTACTCATTTTAGGAATAGTAGCCGTTATGGTCACTATTCCTGCTTTTTGGTTTGTCTACTCTGCGTCAAATAATCTGGAAGTTGATTTTTTGGATGTCGGGCAAGGTGATAGTATTTTGATCAAAACGCCTTTTGGTCAAAATGTACTTATTGACGGCGGACCAGATTCAAGTGTTATAAAGGAATTATCAGAAAATATGGATTGGTGGGACAAACAGATTGATTTGATGATTCTCACTCATCCGCACGATGACCACGTCGCAGGCCTGAACGAAGTTCTCAAAAGATATAATGTAAAAAAAATTCTTTATACAGGCGTCATTCATGACTCTCCAAGTTTTATTACTTGGCTGGAGTTGATAAAAGAACAAAAGATTCCTTTGGTTATTATTGATAGACCACAAACTATTTACTTGAGTGATTTTTGTAAACTAGATATATTTTATCCTTTTGAAAGCTTATTGGGCAAAGTTGTAGATAATTTAAATAATAGTTCTATTGCTTCAAAATTAGATTGCCAAGAAAAAACTTTTCTTTTTGCAGGAGACGCAGAAAAAGAAATAGAAGATGAATTATTGGAAAAAAATATTGATTTGAGCGCACAAGTTATGAAAGCCAGCCATCATGGATCAGACACTTCAAATAGCGAGGAATTTATTGAAGCAGTAAATCCTGAAATTGTAGTTATCCAGGTAGGTGAGGATAATAGCTTTGGGCATCCGAGCAGAAGAGCTATAAAAAGATTTGAACGGATTGGAGCGCAAATTTTTCGCAATGATTTAAATGGAACTATCAAAATTATCAATGAAGGCGGAGAATTGTCGCTGGATTACGAGGGCTTGTAATTTTGGAGATAATTGTTATAATAAATGTAATAATTTATTTAAAAATAGATAAAAAATAAAAATATGGCAAATGGAAAAAAAGTGTTAATTGTAGAAGATGACAATATGATTTGCACTATGTATAAAACTAAATTAGAGCAAGATGGTTTCAGTGTTTTGCTAGCTGACAATGGATCAAAAGGTCTTGAGGTCGCCATGAGCGAATTACCTGATATAATAATGCTTGATGTGATAATACCCCAACTTGACGGGTTTTCTGTTTTGGCTAAGCTGAAAGAAGATGCAAAAACAAAAAACATTCCAGTGATTATGCTTACCAATTTAGGCACAACAGAAGATCAGAACAAAGGAAAAGAAATGGGAGCCGTTGATTATTTGGTAAAAGCAAAATTCACTCCAAGTCAAGTAAGTGAAAAAGTAAAAGAATATTTAAAATAAAAAATATAATACGAATTTGCAAATTAATGCGAATGCCGCGAATAAAATGCTTGAAGCATTTAAATATTATTTGTAGATTTTTATCTTAATTATGAAACACCCAAGAGAAGAAAGAACCCTAGTGATTATCAAGCCTGACGGCGTTCAGAGATCATTGATCGGGGAAATTATAAAAAGATATGAGAGAACAGGCCTGAAGCTTTTGGCTCTCAAAATGATTATTCCAACCGAAGAATTGGCGACTACTCATTATTATGAAGTCGGCGGAGATGAATGGCTGGAAGAAGTAGGAAGAAAAGCGCGAGCCGCTTATGAAAAAAGAGGTAAAGAATCTCCCTATAAAACTAACATGGATAATGGCAAAGCAGTTTTGGCTGCCAATGCCAAATATTTAAGCTCAGGACCGGTAGTGGCTATGATTTGGCAAGGCAACAAAGCAGTAGAGTTGGTTAGGAAAATTACTGGCGGAACCGAACCCCTGACATCTGACGTGGGAACTATTCGTGGAGATTTTACCCTTGATTCTTATGCTATGGCTGACACCGATCAGAGAAGTGTTCGAAACTTGATTCATGCTTCTGGCTCTGCCGAAGAAGCAGAACAAGAAATCAAAATATGGTTTTCAGAAGAAGATGTTCTGAAATACAATCACATTCAAGAAAAAATTCTTTATGATGTAAATCTTGATGGCATAAAGGAATAATTTAATTAGTATTAAGCCAGTTGTGTAAAATTAGTTAAATTTATAGATTTTAGTTTTTATATTAGCTAATATTAAACAAAATTTATCAGATTGACAATTTGTGAAAATATACTAAACTATATTTAGTATGATAAATAAAGCTATCCAAACCATTTCAGAAAAGATTAAGTCTATTGCTACATTGGTGGTAGGCATTATTTGCATTGCCGCAGAATTTTGGATGGCCAAGAATTAGAAAGACAAAGATTTTATATAAAAAAGGCTGTCCAAAGAAGACAGTCTTTTTTTTTATAATAATTTATTAAAATATGAAAAAATTTCAAGGAATGCGAAACATTATTAACATTATTATTGCCATTATTATTGGTAATTTTTTGTATCCCTTGAAGACATAAATTGTAAAAATAATTTACATAAACAAAAGGCCGTTTTCATAGGGAAGACGGTCTTTCTAGTTTTGATCTTTTAACACAAGGAGGAAAAAATGGCTTGGGAAAGTTATGCAAACGAAAAGGAATTGAGAGAATCTTTGGAACCGGGCGAAGGAGCAGTAGCTGTTTTTATGGATAAGTCCGTTTTGAAGATCGGCTGTGAATTTTTGCTCAAAGGAGGCGAGGGAACAAAGGCTCATTTTCTTCATAAGGCAATGAGCCTATACAAAGAAGATGGCTTCAAAATCAAAGTGGTTAAAGGCAGGAACGGCAAGCATTAGAAAAAAGCGGAAAAAATTTCAAGCGCAAATAACCCCGTTACCAAAAAAAGGTGCGGGGTTATTCTTTTATTCCTTGATGTTAAAAAGTTGCTTTTTTTTATAATTATGTTAATATAAAAATATGATAAACAATTTTAAAACAACCCAAATTTTGAATGTAAGCGTTGTAGTAGTCGTGATTTTGGTCGTGGTAGTGCTTCTGCCGGGTTGTTTGAATATTTAATTAGATAAAAAATAGATTCAAATAAAAATAACTCGGCCAAGAAAACGGCCGAGTTTTTGTTTTGTTCATTCAAACGGGTTATCCCATAAATAGGGAGGAAAAAGAAATGGCAAAAACAAGCACAAACGGCAAGGCGAAATTTCGCATCCACGGTTTTTTGTTTAAGCCAGAAGAGGAACAAGAAAAAATCAGAAAGGAGGCAAACAACGGAGAGAAAGTTTTGAACGAAAGAGGAGAATTTTATCCAGGAATTTCTCTTGAAGAGGTCAAATATGTTGTTGAAAAGTTGAAAGAGGAAGGACATACAATCTTTGTATCGACGGCTACATAGCTTGTTTGCTTGTAAAAACCCCCTGCGCTGGCTGGTGTAGGGGGTTTTTGGTATTATTTGACAAAATATGTAATAATGCTATTATTATGTTATTGCTTCGCAAGCCCTATTACAAACAGGGCACATGCGAATTATTATATGATAAAAAATACAAAAGCCAATTTAGGATTTTACTTTTATTTTTATTTTGGTCTCTCTTCGGAGATTAGCTTTTGTGATGTAGCAAAAATGTAAGATATTTACATAAAAAATTCGCAAAAAACTGGTCTTCGATAAAAGGAGACCAGTTTTTGTTTATATAGTTCTTTCAAAAAAGTAAAAAGTCTTGAAGTGATAGATTCAAAAAAACAGGCAAATGGCAAAAATCCAAAAGAGGAGAAAGGCATGGAAAAAGAAAAACAGACATCCGAAAGGGCGAAGGAAATTGACAACCTGATTTCCCAGACAAGGGAGAGGAAGTTGAATGTTTTGTCTACGTTCAGATTCCTTCAGAAAAACGGGGTTTCCTTGCCGGAGTATAGCAAGCACTTAGGTCTTTCCAACAACCCTAGAAGAGCGCAGGAGGAGATGTCATGAAGGAAGGAAAACAAATCCGGATGGAGCGAATCATGAATCGCAACACAGGCAGAACCATCATCGTCCCGATGGACCATGGGGTGTCCGATGGACCTATCAAGGGTCTTATTCGGATGCACGAATCCGTAGACAAGGTCGCTCGGGGAGGGGCCAATGCCGTTGTGATGCACAATGGCATGGTTGATGCCGGGCATCGGAAGAAGGGTCAGGACATCGGACTGATCATTCATCTCTCTGCCAGCACATCCCTGAGCCCAGACCCCAATCACAAGGTCCTGGTTTGCTCGGTCGCGAAAGCTCTCAAGTTGGGCGCTGATGCGGTCTCGATCCACATCAACGTCGGAGCGCCTGCTGAGCCCGAGATGCTTCGCGACTTCGGCACTGTGTCGGAGGCGTGTTTCGACCAGGGGATTCCTCTTCTGGTCATGGCCTATCCACGGGGTCCCAAAGTTCCGGACGAGAATAATCCGGATGCTGTGGCTCTCGCCGCTCGGATGGCCGCCGAACTTGGCGCTGACATCGTGAAGGTGCCCTACACCGGAAGCGTGGAAACCTTCTCCAGAGTGGTAGAAGGCTGCCCCAAGCCGGTGGTGATTGCCGGAGGATCCAAGATCGGCGGACTGAAGTCTCTTCAATCCATTGAAGAGGTGATGCGAGCTGGGGCCGCGGGCTTGAGCATGGGACGCAATGCGTTCCAGCACAAGAACCCGGAGCAGTTCGTGCGGGCCGCATACATGATTGTCCATGAGAGCAAGACGGCCGAAGAGGCATATGCGTTCCTCAAGACCGGGGACCCGGTTGCTGCTTGAAGCAGAGGGAGGTGAACTGGAGGAGTAAGACGTACACCAACGTACGTCTTGCTCCTCCACCTATACATGTTATAATTATTTTAGAGTATAGGATGTAGGTTTTAGAAATTTGGAAAATAAAAAAATAAACAATTTAATAACATAACAATTTAACAATAAAATAATATGTCAAAAATTAAAATTGGAGTATCAGGAAATCGTGGCAGTTTTTCTGAAGAAGCCGCAAATTATTATTGCCAAAAAAATAAAATTGAAGATTATGAACTAGTTTATCTCTGTAGTGTAAACAATACTCTGGAGGCTTTGAATAAAGACGATATAGACAAGGGGGTTTTCCCAATAGAAAATTCAAATGGAGGAATTGTGCTTGAATCAGTTCATGCAATGAGTAAATACAATTTCAATATTGAAAATATTTTTGAAATCGATATAAAAATGAATTTGCTTGTGAGACCTGGCACGAATCCTGGAGATATCACAAAAATAGTATCTCATCAGCAGGCCTTGAAGCAATGCCGAATGTATCTCAAAAGAAAATGGGTTGATACGGAATTGGAAGAATATTCTGATACGGCTTCGGCTGCCAAAGATTTGAGCGAAGGAGTTTTGTCAGCTACGGCGGCAGCAATCGCACCTCGAGTTTGCGCTGAGTTGTATAATTTAGAATTATTAGAAGAGAGCATACAAGATTTGAAATTTAATTTCACAACATTCATAGCCGCCACCAAAGAATAATAATTTTTTGTCATTGCGGGCCCGCCTGCAAAGCGAGCTTGCGAGCGGGCAGGCTTGACCCGCAATCCAGAAAAGAGCCGTGGGAATAATAAAATATAATATAATATGAAAGATAGTATTATATTTATATACTAGCTAGCAAAAGAAATGGGACATTATATATTGGAGTCACCAACAATTTATTTTCAAGATATTTCCAACATAAGCTAAAAGAAAACAAAAATAGTTTTACTGCTAAATATAAAATATTTAGATTAGTTTATTACGAAATCTATGGTGATATTAGAGAGGCAATCCAAAGAGAAAAGCAAACAAAGAATTGGCAGAGAAAATGGAAAGTAGAATTAATTGAAAAAGAAAATTCAACTGGAGAGATTTGTTTGATGATTTTTAATTAGTAATGCTAACCCCTGGATCCTGAATCAAGTTCAGGATGACAGAAAAAGATAATATATGAAAAAAAAGTGCACAATTGGAATAATTGGCTTGGGAAAATTTGGGACTTTGTCTGCTACAATTTTATCTCAACACGCTAATGTTGAGGCTTATCATTACAAAGATAATGTAGAAATTAGATCAAGAGCAAAAAAGACTGGGACGAAACTAGTTGATTTAAGGACCGTGATGAAAAATGATGTAGTAATTTTGACTGTGCCGATCGCCAAGACGAAAGAAATGATCAAAAAAATTGCGCCATTGGCTCAAAAAGATACTCTTATAGTAGATGCTTGTTCTGTTAAGGTTTTTCCTTGTCGGTGGCTGAAGAAATATATATCAAAAAGAATTCAGATAATGGGAACTCATCCTATGTTTGGACCAGTTACTACCAAATTTAATTTGGATAAAAAATATTGGGAACTGGAAAATAAACAGGTAGTGCTTTGCCCCCTGAGGATAAAAAAAGAAAATTTAGAAAAGATTATAAAATTTTTAAAAAGTCTAGGGCTTATAGTAATAGTGACTACCCCAGAAGATCATGACAAGCAAAATGCCAAGACATTGAGTTTTGTTCATTTTGTAGGTAGATCTTTTACCAAAGCCGGAATTGGTGAGCAAAAAATATTTACTCCTGGGTATGCGGATTTACTGAAAATTATCCCCCATACCAACGATGATAAATGGCAGCTTTTTTGCGATATGAACAATTTTAATCCTTATTCAGAAAAGGTAAGAGAAAAATTTCATAAGGCCGGAGAGGAATTGATTGAAGGTTTGATTAAATCAAAATCAGTTGATAAATTTGACTTCAATAGAAATATGATAGACACAATTGATAAAGAAATTTTGGATTTATTAGAAAGAAGGTTTAAATATGTAAAGCAAATTGGAAAAATAAAAAAGAAAAATGGTTTAAAAATAGCTGATAAGAAAAGAGAAAATGAGATTATTAGTAAAAGAATAAAACAAACTAAATTAAATAAAAATTTTATTGAGAAATTATATAAATTAATATTTAATGAGGCTTATAAAGGGCAGGAGTAGTTTTAACTAATTCGTGCGTTTACTGTCATTCCCGCGCAGGCGGGAATCTCGGAGAAATGTAGCAAAACACCAAGATTCCCGCCTGCGCGGGAATGACAAAAAAGATGAAATAATATGTTATCAAAAAGAATCCAAAAATTAGAGGAATCTGGTATTAGAAAAATATTTAAATTAGCTGCCGAAAACAAAGGTGATTATATAAATCTTTCAATTGGCCAGCCACATTTTTCTGCTTCAAAAAAATTAAAAGAAGCAGCTAAAAAAGCGATTGATAATGATTGTAATTCATATACTCCAACCGCAGGACTTCCCCAGTTAAAAGAAAAAATCGCAGATAAGCTCAAAAAAGAGAATAGTATAAAAGCGGAAACCGATGAAATTATAATTACAGCTGGCGTTTCAGGAGCGATTTTTTTACTAATGAGCGCAATCCTTGACACAGAAGATGAAATAATAGTACCTGATCCTTATTTTGTTTTGTATAAGCAAGTGATTGATTTTTTGGAAGCCAAATTTGTATCGTTAGATACTTACCCCGCCAACAGTGGGGCAGGCCAAGATTTTCATATTGACCCAGAAAAGCTCGAAAAATTAATTACCCCGGCATGCGCGGGGCAAGCACCAAAAACAAAAGCTATACTTCTGAATTCTCCGAACAATCCAACAGGCGCAGTCTATACAAAAGAAGAATTGGAAAAAATTGCTGATATCGCTAGAAAGAATGATTTGCTAGTAATTTCTGATGAGATATATGAAAAGTTTGATTATGATAATAATTTTTTTAGCATAGGCAGTATTTACAAAAAAACTGTGACTTTGAATGGATTTTCCAAAAGTCATTCCATCACTGGTTGGCGGGTTGGATACGCTCATGGACCAAAAGAGATTATTGAGGCCATGAATAAATTACAACAATATACTTTTGTTTGCTCCCCGTCTTTTGCCCAGTTTGCCTTAGCAGAAGAGTTAAGTCCTGAGATTGGAGAGATAGAGAATTATAAAAAGAAAAGAGATTTTGTTTATGAAAATTTGAGAGATAAATATGAACTTAATATTCCGGAAGGAGCTTTCTATGCTTTTGTAAAAATTCCGGAAAGCCAAAAAGATTTTGTTAATAAGTGTATAAAAAATAAATTACTAGTTGTTCCTGGAAATGTTTTTTCAGATAGAAATGATTATTTTAGGATTTCTTTTGCGGCCGATGATGAGATGCTAAAAAAGGGAATTGAAATATTAAAAAGTTTGGCTTAATTTAATTAAAGATTTTTGGAGGACGAAGAAAATTTTCTTCGTCCTCCTTTTTGTTTCACCTCCTTCGGGTGTGTTTTCTAATGAGGGCATTTGGGGTTGGTACAGGTAATTTGAGGAGTTTTTGAACCCAGCCATCCCACCGCGGGAACTTCCCTTCGT
>Ga0066639_10001750_pt1 | contig 19291 bp, 13 predicted proteins | sample CryGeyCG2114_010_2_FD_59504 | JGI IMG/M metagenome (GOLD analysis project Ga0066639, IMG submission 59504) | Groundwater microbial communities from aquifer - Crystal Geyser CG10_big_fil_rev_8/21/14_0.10 | ecosystem: Environmental > Aquatic > Deep subsurface > Groundwater | place: USA: Utah...
TTCTCAAGCGATGTATCATGTACTCTGCTTGGCGAGTAATGACCGACTTCCAATGCTTCAGCTCTGCCACGACTTCCCATAAATAGTACACGATCACCTTTTGAAATAGCGCCACTCATCACACGAACCGCCGCGACAACACCTTGGTAGTCATCATAAAATGAATCAAAAATAAGGGCTTGCGCGGTTGTATTTTTCTGAATGCGTGGCGGTGGAACGCGCGCGATAACTGCTTCCAGTAATTCTTTGACTCCTTGTCCTGTTTTTCCGGAGCAGATCAAGATATCTTCTTTTTTACATCCCAATAAATGTATAATTTCTTCGCTCGCTTTTTCCACATCAGCATTTGGCAAATCAATTTTGTTCAAGACCGGAAGAATGGTCAAGTCTTGATCTATCGCGAGATACAGGTTTGCAATCGTCTGCGCTTGCACGCCTTGACTCGCGTCCACAAGGAGAATCGCTCCTTCCACCGCGGCAAGCGAGCGTGAAACTTCATAGGTGAAATCCACGTGGCCTGGTGTGTCAATCAAATTGAGAATATAGGGTTCAGAACTTAGAATGTTCGCGTTTGTTCCTTGCGACGCATACCGCATTCTCACCGGTTGCAATTTGATGGTAATGCCACGTTCTTGTTCCAACTCCATCGTGTCCAAGACCTGCGCGTGCATTTTTCTCTTTTCCACCGTGTTTGTCAATTCCAAAAATCTATCCGCGAGTGTGGATTTGCCGTGGTCAATGTGCGCGATGATGCAGAAATTGCGGATGAGGGTATTGTCCATAGTGGGAGCATTGTAGCCGTTTTATTGTGATAAATCAAGAGACTTTATACTTCATCAGGCGCGTCAATTTGACCTTCTACATTTGTGAGTTTGAGCCAGCGTCGTTGCAGACTTGATTGAAAAAAGATAAATTCATCGAGCCGAAGGAGATGACAAATGAAAAGATAAACACCAAGTCCAATAATTCCGGCAGTCACGCCTTGTGTAAAAATACCAAAGAATGTATTCATATTTACGACATGAGCGAGTGGAGATTTCAAGAGTTGAATCACCGTTGCCATAACAATGGACGCAATGGATATTTTTTGTAAGCTTTTGATAATCGTTGATTCGTCGAGCGAACCGAGCCGACGATGGAGGGATATCCAAAGCAATACTAATTGTACAATTGCGCCAAGAGAGAAACCGAGCGAAAGGGCGAGAACACCAAATTGATTTTTGTATAAAAGAGATGTGGCAATCGTCGTCAAGACACCAACAAGACTGGTCAGAAACGGTGTCCATGTATCTTGGAGTGCATAAAATGCACGCGCAATGAGTGGTGTTATGGCTTGTGCAAAGAGGGATAGTGAAAAAAAGGCGAGCGCGTCTGCAGTGGCAATAGTTGCTGTCCAATCAAATGCACCTGTGCCAAGGACCACACGGACGATTTGTGCACGCAAGAGGAGAAACAAAATGGTGCAGGGGATAATAAGGAATAGAATTTGTCGAATGGCGCTCGAAAGATGGAGTATCATATCCTCTTGTCGTCCTTCTGTCGCAAACTGTGAGAGTGTAGGAAATGCAGCGATTGCAAACGAAACCCCGACGATTCCCACGGGAAAAAATTGTAAGTTGCTGGCAAAATTAAATATCGCGATACTGCCGGCACCTATGGTAGATGCAATCACGGTGATTGCTACCAGATTAAGTTGAGTTGTGGCCAATCCCAGTGTGCGTGGAAGCATGAGTGAACCGATTTTCTTGACATGAATATTTTTGAATTTCCACTCAAATCCATAGTGAAATCCATGATGAAATAAACTTGGGAGTTGAATCAAGAGGTGAAGAAATGCGCCAAGAATGACGCCATATGCCAACCCCACAGCGCCAAAGACTGGAACCAAAAAAATCGCACCGATAATAATGCCGAGATTGTAGAAAATTGGTGTGAGTGCATAGACAAAAAATGATTTGAGCGACTGAAGGACACCACTCATGACACTAGAGATACCAAGCAGGATAGGAGAAATAAACATAATCCGTGTCAGCGTAACGGTCATGGCAAACTTGTCTCCGGAAAATCCAGGGACAATGAACGGCATCAGTTGTGGAGTGAAGACAAACGCAAGTCCGCAGATTACCAAGAGAATCAATCCAAGAATATTCATGACACTATTGGTAACGCGCCATGCTTCTTCCTTGTCTTTTGCAAAGAGCAGGAGGAAAATTGGGATAAATCCTGCAGAGAGTGCTCCAACAACGAGTAAATTATACACGAGATCAGGGATGCGGAATGCCGCATAGTATGCATCCAAGATATCCCCTGCGCCAAAATAGTGGGCAAAAATACGATCACGGATGACCCCCATCAATCGACTCACCAAAGACGCCGCTCCCAGAATGATAGCGGCGCCGGTGATGGAATTCGTGGTTGTGTTCAAAATGCGTTTCACAATGTTACATCAATTTCTTTTTTCTGAGCCACCAGACCAACCCGAGCGTGATGACAATGAGCCCAATCAGCATAAACCAAATAATATACTGCTGATTTGGGTCATCAAAAGGAAGTGCTATATTCATACCGTAGGCACCGGTAAAAATTGTTAATGGCATGAGGAGTACGGTAATGATGGTAAAAATTCCGACGATGCGATTTGTTTCCAGATTCGTAATGGATTCAACGGTGAGGTGGAGTCCTTCAATGGTGTCTCTATATGTATCAAGCATTGACCACAGACGGTTGAGATAGTCACCAATATCATCAAAATACAAACTGAGTGTATCATCGAGAAATGGTTTTCTGATATGGGACAAATTGGCCATCATATAGCGCTGAGGATCAAGAATGCGTCGGAAAGTGAGCACGTTTCTACGATGGTGCGCCAATTCCTTAATCAATCCAGCATCCTGCGCTTCGGCAAAGATTTTTTCTTCGACACTTTCAATCCGTTTGCCCATTTTGTTGAGAAGTGGTCGCGCATTGTGAAACAGCGCCTCAATCAGGTTGTAGAGCAGGAATCCTGACGTTCCATTCATCCAATCTCGTTTTGTCTTTTTATTTTTCATGCACTTGTAAAAGAAATTCTTCATTTCTTTTGTCTTGGTGTGTTGAATCGTAATCAGATAGTTGTCCCCGACAAAGACACCAAATTCATGAGGGACAATCTGTTGGTGCACCGTGTCCCAGTGGGGAAATTGAAGGATGATGAAAAGATAATTTTTGTATGTATCAATTTTTGGCGTTTGTGAGTCGCTTTCAATATCCTCAAGATCAAGGTGGTGAAAGTTGTAATGCTCTTTGAGATACGCCAAAGATTCTTGATTGACCTCATCAATATTGATCCATGAGAGATTTTTTTGCGAAATGATTTTCATGGCCATACGTGTGGATTTAATTTGTAGGAGGAGTGTTGACACTGAGTGATAAATAATCCGTGCCGGGTGTTTCAGAATTATCTTCAATATAGATGACTCCGTCAACAGGGGATGTATCACTATAAAAATGAGATTGTTTTTTTGTTTGTGTGTCAGTGGTCGACTCTACTGTATATCCATTTTTTTTGAGTTCTTTCTCATAAAATTCTTGGAGAAAATTGGGTTCTGCGGGGAGTCGCGACCATTCAATTTTGATTGTGTCTCGATGATCCGTTACTGGGGTATTGATAAATCGATAGAAATTATCTCTGGTCGTTTTTTGATCCTTCACAAAATCTTCTTCCACACTGGTGGTTTGATTACTTGGAACATTTAAATTGAGAGCAAGAATGAGTGGTGATAGGATAATCTTCGGAATGTACGCAGCAATTTCAATACTCCGCCCTCTTTTCTTTCCCGAAATGATTGAAATTTTTTGAATGTTGGTCGCATCGTAAATGGTCACAGATTCAGGAAAATTTTCTGGCACATTTTTTAGTTCTTTGGGTCGAGGATTGGTTGCGAATTTCAGCAGTACCATTACACTCACCAGAAACAGCACAATACACCCGCATCCAGAGACACATGAGCGTCGAAGACACGAGCGTTTTTTACTCATTTCTTGTAGGGGAGGCTCCTGGATCTCTACATTTTCAAAGGTTTTTCTCATAGAGAATAGTACGAGAATAGCATATCAAAAAAACAGTGATTTGTACACTCTCGGTGTGGAGAAGACACTGTGGTATACTGGATTTAGTAATTAGCTAATAGGTATTAGGTTTTTGTAAACTGAAACCTATGCCTTAAAACCTAACCACCTCATTTCTATGAAAATATCGTTTTACGGTGCAGCACATCAAGTGACGGGATCGTGTCATTTGGTAGAAACAAAGACAAAGAAAATATTACTGGATTGCGGGATGTTTCAGGGAGGGGATTTTAATGAAGGAAAGAATAATGATGATTTTCACTTTGATCCGAAAACGATTGACGCTGTGTTGATTAGTCACGCTCATTTGGACCACACAGGACGTATTCCCAAGCTGGTACGAGAAGGATTTACCGGTCCTATCTACGGAACCAAGGCAACGTGCGAGTTTGCTCGTTTGATTTGGGACGATGCGCAACATATCATGGAGTACAATCACAAAAAATTTCAATCACCCATTTTGTATACACCGGATGATGTTGATCGTGCAGAGGCACTTTGTCGTGGTGTTGATTATCACAAAGTGGTTGATTTGGGAGACGGCATGACGGCTGTGTTTAAAGATGCTGGACATATTTTCGGATCGTCGTTTATTGAGATAGTAGCTGACGGGAAAAAGATTGCGTTTAGTGGTGACATGGGAAATACCAATGTGCCGATTTTGCGTGAGTCTGAAACACTTGGGCCAGTAGAACTTTTGCTTTGTGAATCAACCTACGGAGATCGCATTCACGAAAATCTACAAGTTCGACGTGACGAGATTGTCAAACTGATGAAAGAAGGATATGCAAATGGAGGAACGGTTATGGTCCCAGCATTTTCTCTAGAGCGCACGCAAGAATTTCTCTATGAGCTTCACAAATTGAATGAAGAAGGTCGCCTTCCCAATGTCCCCATTTTTCTTGATAGTCCACTCGCAATTCGCGCGCTTCCGGTGTACAAGAAGTACCATGAATATTATGACAAAGAGGCATTGAAGCATTTTTCTGCGGGCGAAGATTTCCTCGATTTTCCTCAGTTGACCATTACTGAATCAAAAGAGGATTCCATGAAAATAAATGATGTGAAAGGGCCAAAGATGGTCATTGCCGGCGCTGGCATGATGAATGGCGGACGCATTTTGCATCACGCGTTTCGGTATCTCTCTGATCCGCACTCCATGTTGATTATTGTAGGATATCAAGCGACTGGAACACTTGGACGACGGTTGTATGAAGGTGCTGAACATGTTAAAGTTTTTGGGCAAGATATTCAGGTTCATGCAAAAATAAAAGCAATTGGTGCATTGTCTGCACACGGTGATCAGAACAAATTGGTGGAGTGGATTGCTGGAGCAAAGAAAACATTGAAGAAAATATATTTTGTCCATGGTGAGCCAAACGCGTCTACCGCGCTTGCGCATCGTGTGCGTGATGAGATTGGGATTGAGACATTTGTGCCAGAGGAAGGGGAGACGGTGGAAATCTGAAATTTGAAACCTGAAATTTGGGATTTGTCACTCGTGACTGGAGATTTGTATGTCATCTTGACCGAGCCCACAGGCGGGTGGAGAGATATCGCCTTCGTCCACGAGATCCCTCGACTCCTTTCAGTCGCTCGGGATGACGTGCTTTTTATAACAAAAAATTCCCGTGATGGGAATTTTTTGCTCTGTTTTTCCATCAATAGATTCAGTCTTAATCTTCAAACGATCAGTCTAAATCAATGCTAAAAAAAATGGAGGACGAGTGGCAGGTGCTCGTTTGTTCCCCCTCCTTGCTCTCCTTTGTGATTCCCCACCCTGCCTGGGGGTTGTGGTCAGCGCACGAGCTCGATGTACTTACGCCACAGGGCGTAGGTCACCAACAACCACAACTGTAGCGAGCGGTGGTTCGCCTCGTGGGCGACCATCTTGTCGAGTATTTCCCTTCCCTTCGTGTTTAGGGGGCGGTACCGAAATTCTTCGACATAGAAACAGAGAGTTTGCCTCATTTCTCCCTCCCGGGGTTTGAGCTAGGCGACAGTGTACAGGTGTTCAGATGGTTTGTCAATAGTAAGACATAAAAAAATCTCTCTATAGAGCGACGTCGATAACAAAAGGAAGTTGCCGCACGGGCTACTTGCTTGAAATTTTGTCAAATGATGGTATAGTGTGAATAAATATTCACGAGACATGATACACGCAACATCAGCCATGTGTTGATTATGAAATTCAAACTCCGTTCAAACTATAATCCAGCAGGAGATCAGCCAAGCGCCATTGAGTCGCTTGTTTCGGGTTTGGAGAAGGGGATGGACAAGCAGACTTTGCTTGGGGTGACAGGGAGTGGAAAGACGTTTACGATCGCCAATGTGATTCAGCAAGTGCAGATGCCAACACTGGTGATTGCCCACAACAAAACACTTGCCGCTCAATTGTGTAATGAGTTTCGAGAATTTTTTCCAGACAATGCGGTGGAGTACTTTGTTTCATATTATGATTATTATCAGCCAGAGGCCTACATCCCAAGTTCAGATACGTATATAGAAAAAGATGCGCAGATCAATGAAGAGATAGATCGTCTGCGTCACGCATGTACACAAGCACTACTCACGCGCAATGATGTCATTATCGTAGCATCAGTTTCTTGTATCTATGGCCTTGGTTCACCAAAGGAGTATGAAAAGATTGTGTTACATTTGGAAAAAGGGCAAACACTTGATAGGCGCGGGATGATGGAGCAGTTGATTGCCATGCAGTTTGTACGAACGAATGCAGATTTGACTCGTGGAAGTTTTCGTATGCGCGGACAGGTGTTTGAAATTATGCCAGTCAATGAAGACGTTGTGTGGAAATTAGAAATTGGAAATCATATAGTAAGGATTGAACGGATTGATCCGGTAAGCCGTCGGATTTTGCATGAAACACAAGATGTGTGGATTTTTCCAGCGAAACATTATGTAGTTGGTGAGGAAAGTCGGAAGATTGCCTTTGATAGTATTAAGGCAGAACTGAAAGAACAGCTGGCGTTTTTTAAAAAACGTGGGAAAGTTTTGGAATATGAGCGGTTGAAGCGACGAGTGAAATATGATCTGGAAATGATTAAAAATATTGGGTATTGTAGTGGGATTGAAAACTATTCAGCGCATTTTGAACAAAGAAAAGAAGGGGAACCACCGTTTACGTTGATTGATTATTTTAAATATGCCACGGGTGAGACCTCTCCCCAACCCTCTCCTACGAGGAGAGGGAGTTCTGAGCGAGGCTTTTTGACAGTGATTGATGAGTCCCACGTAACAGTTCCTCAAATTGGTGGTATGTATCGTGGGGATCGGGCGAGGAAAGATACGTTGGTGGAGCATGGATTTCGGTTGCCGAGCGCACGCGATAATCGACCACTTACTGCCGAGGAATTTCAAGCTCGTGTGGGACAAACGATTTATGTTTCTGCGACGCCGAATGTGTATGAGATAGAACAGAGTGAACAAGTGGTAGAACAGATTGTGAGACCGACGGGACTCATTGATCCGCAAGTTATCATTGCTCCTATTACTGGAGGCAAGTCCAAAACAACACCAAACGACAACAATTCCAAAACAAATTCAAAAGACGAAACTTCCAAAACTTTGAGTCAAGTTGATGATGTCATCATTCGTATTCAGGATCGCATTGCGAGTGGGGAGCGGGCGCTGGTGACGACGTTGACCAAACGAATGGCAGAAGATCTTACAGAATTTTTGGAAAGTAAACAAATGAAAGTGAAATATTTGCACAGTGATGTATTGACGATTGAACGTATTGAGATTTTGACAACGTTGCGAAGAGGAGAGATAGATGTGATTGTGGGAGTCAACTTGCTTCGTGAGGGATTGGATTTGCCAGAAGTTTCTTTGGTTGCGATTCTTGATGCAGATAAGGAAGGGTTTTTGCGGAGCGAAACAAGTTTGATTCAGACCATTGGCCGTGCAGCGAGAAATGTCAATGGACAAGTCATTCTTTATGCAGACCAGATGACCGGATCTATAGAGCGCGCGATAAAAGAAACCGACCGACGTCGTACTCTCCAAATTGCGTATAATAAAAAACATGGCATTACGCCGAAAACGATTCAGAAAAATATCAAGAATATATTGGAAGAGTTTGGAATTTCTGCAACGAACAAAGAACAAAGAACAAAGAACAAAAGTGGCAAACGATTGTCCACGCTTGATTTGGATTTGCTTGGCGACGCGCGACCGATCAAAGAGATTTTGAAAGAGAAAGAGGAGAAGATGCGGGACGCGGCAAAGCGACTTGAATTTGAATTGGCGGCAGTGTTGCGAGATGAGGTGAGGGAGTTGCGGGCGAGGGAGTTGCGCGTGAGAGAGAAAGGGAAAGGAAATGGTAAGGTACAATAAACTCCTCCCCTAGTAGGGGAGGTTGGGAGGGGTTACATCGCGAGATAAACATCGCTATCGAATATATTCAGCCAACTCTGGTGCGTCATCGCCAGATTTTTTTAATCCATCCATGACCCCCACAAGATACGTCAATGTGCGTTCAGTATCAGATAGTACTTCTAGATCTTCAAATCGTATGAGAGTAAAACCAAGACGCTCTAAGTATTTTGTTCTGTACTCGTCGTACAACTTTTGTTTTGGGTAATCGTGGGTATATCCATCTATTTCCACAATCAATTTCAAAGCGTGACAATAGAAATCTACAATATATCTCCCAATATTGAATTGACGTCGAAATCGATAGCCGAGCTGTTTGTTTCGAACTTGCCACCAAAATAGTTTTTCCGCTCGGGTCATGTCTTGGCGAAGCGTGCGACGTCTACGAATCCAGTCTAATCTGTTTTTGTAGTGATCGGGATATTCCATAGGTATTCTTGCACAAATGCCCGTATAACCCCCTCCTGCTCCCCCTACTAGGGGGAGGGTATATTTGTTCTATACAAGGGGAGGAGACTTTCTACCTAGTTCTAGGTAATCATCACAAGCCCTCTCACTGCATCAGCCCTCTTTTCTGGTTCACGAAACACCCATCCGTCACTGCGCTCTCCTTCGTGCTCGCGATTTTTGTAGGTAAAAAAGACTTGTTTCAGTTTATCAGGATAGTAGAGAATGATGATATCAATGCGAAGTGGTCTCCCGGCTTTTTCAATTTCCCAATGATAAAACGGCCAGGTGAATTCGCAGAAGATTTTTGAATCTTGTGATATGGTGTAATCAAATGCAAAGAAGTCAATATGCTTGCCTTCTTTATTTTCATATCTATCACCTTCACGATCTGGATTGTATCGGTCAGTGCCGGTTGTTTGTATGATGTCAACGAGTTCGTCAACTGTCTTTCCTGAATGATCTCTTGATGAAATACAGCGAACCGCGAGATGCTCACCAAGAAAATTCTTTTTCAAAAAATCATCCATTTTTTTGCCAATGACCTCATGATTTGGCTCTGGTGGACCGGCTTGATATTCTGGGAGAGATAATTTATACAACCCTAACTCCATAGTTAATATTTTTTAGATGGCGTGCGAAAAGACACGAATACCCTTTGCAAGAGTTGGTTCCATTTGTGATGATGCGACTTCTAGATCAAATCGTGATTGGAGGTTGAGCCAAAATTCAGGACTCATACCAAAATATTTACCGAGTCGAAGGGCGGTGTCAGCAGTAATAGCACGTCGTCCATGTATAATTTCGTTAATCCGTCTTGGAGGGACAGAAATATCTTGGGCAATACGATACTGACTCAATTCGAGTGGTTTTAAGAATTCTTCGTATAATATTTCTCCAGGATGGATTGGTGTGATTTTTTTGGTCATAGAGTATGATTAATGGTAGTCTGTTATTTCAACGTCGTGGGAATTCCCATCCTTCCACACAAAACAGATTCTCCACTGTTTGTTGATTCGTATACTATATTGTCCTTTTCTTGAACCTTTCAATTGCTCTAAATGATTTCCTGGAGGAAATCTGAGATCTACAAACGTGGTTGTCGCGTCCAGCATCCAGAGTTTCCGCAGAGCGGTGTGTTGTATTGAAGAAGGAAATTTTTGAGAAGGTGTTCTCGTAAAAAGTCTTTGTGTTTCCTTGTCATGGAATGATACAATCATATAATAACGCGAAAGGATATGGTTGTCAAGTTTTCACATTATTCATACCGCACCACCCCTCGTTCTCCAAATTTCACCCGCCACTCTGCCACGGCAAGTTTGAGCTGGTGATATGCATATTTGCCTTGGAAATGATCATACAGGGTTTTCAGCTTTTCCGGAACGCCATGTTCGTTCAGGTAGGTGAGGAGGGTTTTGAGTTCTGACTTTGGGAGGAATTGGGTGATGTCTATAGCATATCCTTTTTCATACAATTCTGCCAAGTGGCTGTAAATAGTCTCTTCTTGTAAATTTCTTTCTCTCGCAATTTGTGCAACGGGCATACCTTGATTGTAGTAAGCAAAGGTGATGTCCTGCGTTGTTCCTTGTATTTTTTCACCTGCCTTATCACGTTCAGTAATGAAGTCAGTAATTGCGCGGATAAATTCAGTGCCGTACATTGCAAATTTTTTATCACCAACGCCAGTCACCTGAAGCATGTCTCGTTCGTTTGCGGGCATGCGGGTACACATTTCATCAAGCGTCGCATCAGTAAAGACAAGGTATGGTGGAATTTTTGCTTTTTTGGAAAGGGACATGCGGAGCTCACGAAGTCGTTCAAATAATTCATTTTCGGCACGATCACGTTTTGACGTGGTGCGGTTGGTTGCAAGTTCTTCTACAGCGCGGGCTTCCATGTAGGCGAGAGAGACAAACTTGATTTCTTTTGTTCCATTCAATACCTCTGCCCCGGTCGGGGTGATTTTGAGTGCGTAGTGTTGATCATAGGCAACATCAATCAATCCCATGTTCAGCATCTGGAGCATGTATTGTTGCCAATGTTCAAATGAAATATCTTTTCCAGCGCCATGAGTTTTTATTTTGTCAAAACCTTGTTCTACTACATCTTGTCGCAGAGATCCGCGGAGCACGTCAATGACCGTGTTGATTGCCACATCTTGTTTCAATCTATAAATTGCAGAGAGAGCCATTTGTGCGGTGCGTGTGCCGTCAAATAATTCCGGTGGATTGTGACACACATCGCAGTTGCCACATTCGGTCGTCACTTGTTCGCCAAAATACGTCAGTAAAATTTTTCTTCTGCAAATCAATGCATCCGCAAATTGTTGCATGCGTTCCAATTTTGCAAGCTGAAGATCTGGTTGGCCAGATTCGCGTGCAAATTTTTTGAGCATCACGACATCGCCGAGAGAATAAAACAAAAGTGTTTCGCTTGGCAATCCATCGCGTCCTGCGCGACCAATCTCTTGATAGTATCCTTCAATATTTTTTGGCAAGTTGTAATGAATCACGTAACGAACATTGCTCTTGTCTATTCCCATACCAAAGGCAATCGTTGCGCAGATAATGGGAACGCGCCCGTAGATAAAATCCTCTTGTGTTTTTGATCGCTCGTGCGGATCCATACCTGCATGATAATGGCGAGCAGGAATATGCGCATCTCGGAGTGCTTCTGCCATTTTTTCTGTTTGTTTTCTACTCAAGCAATAAATAATACCGGATTCATTTTTTCTCTTTTTCACAAATTCAATGATACGGTCTTTTCGTTTTTGTGCAGGGAGAACAGTGAGTTGTAGATTTGGTCTGTCAAATGATGAAATATAAACACTCGGCTCTTTGAGTGAGAGCTGGGAGAGAATGTCTTTGCGCGTAAGTTTGTCTGCGGTTGCCGTCAGTGCCACAATGGGAATATGGGGAAATCGTTCTTTCAATCGTTTCAATTGTGTATACTCTGGACGAAAGTCATGTCCCCATGAAGAGATACAATGTGCTTCATCAATGGCAAAGAGAGAAAGAGTGACTGTAGAAAGAAATTGTTGGAATGAATAGGTCATTAATTTTTCTGGTGATACATACAACATTTTTAATTCACCATTTTTCACCGCATTTGCCACATCCACTGCCTCTGCATCATCAAGCGAGCTATTGATATAGCCAGCAGAAATTCCGTTTGCCACCAATCCTTCTACTTGATCTTTCATTAGTGCGATGAGAGGGGAGACGACAATGGTCACGCCAGGCAGTACGGTTGCAGGAAGTTGATAACACAGCGACTTGCCACTGCCCGTCGGCATGACCACGAGGCAGTCTTTTCCATCTATCACAGACCGAACAATATCCTCCTGCATGGGACGGAATTCATTGAAACCAAAACTGCGTTTGAGTTGTTCTTTTGCAAGTTCGATGGTCATGCGCTTTACGCCCGAAGGGCGATTGTCATTCCCGCGTAGGCGGGAATCCACTCAGTAAGTAAAGTGTTGGAATTAATTTAAATGTCGTTTTGTCTATTTACGCTGTCTCAGAACTAATGTCTATGCCGTTGTTCTGAATCCCCGCCTTCGCGGGGATGACAGGGCGATAAGAAGCTTCTTTTCCTCCCTCGACATACCTTTTATAACGGATTCCCGTTTACTCGCACTTGATCTATCAGCACACTCTTCAGTATACACCACTTCAAAAGGAAGATGTGCGCGGACATATTTTGACCCTTTTCCTTCTTGATGTTTGGCAAGTCGTTTTTCTAGATCTTTGGCAATGCCAGTATACAGGCTCTTGTCAGCGCATAGGAGGATGTAGAGGATGTACATAGGGTGTTCATTATAGCATACCGGACAAATTTGAAAACAAAAAACCGGCCTAAGCCGTTTTGATAATGTAATTTTTTCCCGTCCGTTGCCCCCCGCGCACGATGCGCGGGGGGCTCGGACGAGATCGCTGCTAACTGATTAGGAACCACGGCCACAACAGTGACCATAGTACAAAACCAATCGCGATTATAATTTCCTCTTTCTCTGTCATACCCCCTCCTGAGGGTTTTTTGGCCCGGACCGCCCGGGCGAAAAAGTAGGGAATGATGTATCATTCAGGACTTTCTCGCTCCGGCTGGATCCCGAGTGAGAGGCAGTTCAAATAGAGATTTCTACTAGAACTGCAATAGTGTACTGCCAATGTATATTTTTGACAAGAAGGATGGTGGATAAGTGTTTTTTTCGCTCTTTTCTGGTATACTGTACATGTACTTCGCCACCAATGTGCAGGATGTAAATTTCGCAGTATGTTTAATCAGTTCCTCCAGTATCACGACCTCGGGCTTTTTTGGCTCAGAATCGTGATTGGTATCATTTTTATTTACCACGCAATTCCAAAGTTCAAGAATGCTTCTTCAATGGCAGGAATGCTTGGTATGAATTTACCATGGTTTCCCTATGTGCTCGGATTAGTAGAATTTGTTGCAGGTCTTGGACTCATCCTTGGTTTGTACGTTCAGCTTTGTGCACTGGCTATTGCCGTTCTTATGATAGGGGCAATTTTCATGAAGAAGTTTAAGTGGAAAGTGCCGTTTTCTGCTCATGACAAAATGGGTTGGGAGTTTGATTTGATTCTGCTTGCTGGAGCCTTGATGTTGTTGTATACGACGGGTGGGAGTGTGTTTCGGTTGTTTTAATACACAATTGACCAGAATCAGAGAGCAGGGTACAATACTCCTGCTCTTTTATTTTTATACCTTGGTAGTAAATCCCCTTTTTGGGGCTTTTGTGGTTCGTGAAAGGCTACTGAGACTTCCGATGCTACCAAGGCAACGAAATAAGGTAGCCTTGAGAGCCTTTATAGCCTCTTTGTTATGCAGAATAAGATAATCATTCGTGGTGCTCGGGAGCACAACCTCAAAAACATATCCCTTGAGCTACCGCGAAACAAAATGATTGTGTTTACTGGACTGTCTGGATCAGGCAAGTCTAGTCTTGCGTTTGATACGATTTTTGCAGAAGGACAACGGCGATATATAGAGAGTTTGTCAGCGTACGCGCGACAGTTTTTGGGTGGAATGCAAAAACCGGATGTGGATGAAATTGAAGGTTTATCACCGGCGATTTCAATTGATCAAAAAGCGCACAGCGCAAATCCACGTTCTACGGTCGCAACCTTGACTGAAATATATGATTATCTCCGTGTTTTGTACGCGCGCGTTGGGATTCCGCATTGTCCAGAGTGTGGAACGAAGATTGAGAAGATGACGACGGATCAGATGGTGGAGTGGATTCTTGAGAAAATACAAAATGAGAAGATACAAAATACATGGAATAATACACAAAGAGATGTAAAATCTCAAAAAACAAAACAATCAAAACCTATCAACCAGTTTCCTAATAAACTCATCAATCAAATAACCATTTTTTCTCCCATTGTTCGTGGGCGAAAGGGGGAGTATTATCAGATGCTGTATGATATGTATAATTCAGGATTTCTTGAAGTGCGCGTGGATGGGAAGATGAAGTCGCTTCGGGAGCGGATTGTGATGGGGAAACATACAAAACATACGATTGAGATTGTTGTTGACCGGCTCAACACTGTCATCTCGAACGAAGTGAGGGATCCCTTGGTACCAGAGGAAAAGTCATTCGCAAAGTATAAAACTAAAGTACTGTCTGTTCCTTTAGAAAGGGATTCTTCACCTGAGGTTCAGAATGACAGTGAGAAGACTCGACTCGCAGAGGCCGTGGAAACTGCGGTGGATTTATCAAATGGTCTTTGTACGGTGCAGTTTGCTGATGGGGATGAACAGACATTTTCCACGATGTATTCTTGTCCGAATGATGGATTTAGTTTTCCAGAGATTGAGCCGAGATTGTTTAGTTTCAATAGCCCGTATGGATATTGTTCCGCGTGTACTGGACTGGGAACAAAGGAATTGTTTAGCATGGACATGTGTCCTGTGTGTGAGGGAAAGAGATTGAATACCAATGCCCTGTCTGTCAAAATTGGTGAAAAAAATATATGGGAGGTGACGAGCCACTCTATTGGAGATGCGCGTGCGTTTTTTGATGGACTGATTGAAACACTTTCAAAACAAGATTTGGAAATCGCTGGCACAGCATTGTCGGAAATCGCGAATAGATTGCAGTTTTTGTTTGATGTGGGACTTCATTATATTACACTCAACAGAAAAGCAGGTACATTGTCCGGTGGCGAAGCGCAACGAATTCGGCTTGCAAGTCAAGTGGGACAGAAGCTCGTTGGCGCGCTCTATGTGCTTGATGAGCCAACGATTGGCTTGCACCAAAAAGATAATGAGATGCTTGTGTCTACGCTTCGCAATTTATGCGACATTGGCAATACGATTATTGTCGTAGAACATGATGAAGACACGATTCGGGCGAGTGATTGGGTGGTGGATATTGGGCCAGGGGCGGGACGGCATGGGGGTGAGGTGGTGTATTCGGGACCGTTGGATGTCCTTTTGGATGCCTCAACTGTCATCCCGAACGGAGTGAGGGATCCCTTGCATGTAGATAAACTCACATTAGCGAAGTATAGTCCCAAAGCATTGTTTCATCCTCTGAAAAGGGATTCCTCACCTTCGGTTCGGAATGACAGTGGAGCGACGGTGCTCAATGATGTATTGCGTTTGGGAAATGCAAAAACTTCTCTCACCGGTCAGTACCTTCGTGGAGAAAAGAAGATTCCATTGCCGGAAAAACGGCGGAAAGTGGATCGGGCGACGCCGATGATTAAAATGAAAGGCGCGAGTGAAAACAATTTGAAACATATCAATGTGGAGATTCCATTGCGTCGTTTTGTCTGTTTGACCGGTGTGTCGGGATCTGGGAAATCCACGCTTATGAATGATATTTTGTATCGCTCCATTGCCAACAAGTTGAACCATGTGAATAAAAAAATAGGCGCGCACAAAGAAATCAAAGGAATTGAATATATTGATAAAATTATTCGCATTGACCAAAGCCCAATCGGCCGTACGCCAAGGAGTAATCCAGCGACGTATACCAAAGCATACGATGCAATTCGCGATTTGTTTGCTGAGACCGCCGAGGCACGGATTCGCGGATACAAAAAAGGACGGTTCAGTTTTAATACGCGTGGTGGGCGGTGTGAGCATTGTGAAGGGCGCGGGATATTGACGATTGAGATGCATTTTCTTCCTGATGTTCAGATTGTCTGTGATGTGTGCAAAGGGCGACGGTTTGACAATGAAACGCTCCAAGTCCATTTCAAAGACAAAAACATTTCAGAAATTCTCAGCATGACGATTGAAGATGCAGAGGAATTTTTTCAGGATATTCCATTTATTTATGATAAGTTGAAAATTTTGAATGATGTTGGTCTGGATTATTTGACGCTTGGGCAAAGTGCAACCACGCTTTCTGGAGGTGAAGCGCAACGCATCAAACTTTCGCGCGAGCTGGCAAAACGAAATACGACAAAAACATTGTATTTACTTGACGAGCCAACAACCGGATTGCATTATGACGATGTTAAAAAGTTAATTGAAGTTTTGCAACGACTCGTCAATCAGGGAAACACCGTGATGGTTATTGAACACAATCTTGATCTCATAAAATGTGCGGATTGGATTATTGATCTTGGGCCAGATGGGGGAGATAAAGGTGGGGAATTGGTGGCTGTCGGCACACCGGAAGATGTTGCAAGGAGGAAGACCGTGAGTTATACTGGGGCATATCTAGAGAAATATATGTCGCGTTGATTTTTTATTTATTGAGTATGTCAAAAGTGATACATCTGGAAAATTTTCCTATATCCACCCCGTCATCTGATTGTGACGGCAGTCAATCAAGTGATAAACCAACACGGGATCTCGCAGGGCCAGCGTTTAAGCCATCATTAATTAATCCTGAGCATCATCCTTTTAATGTGAATCTTTCGGAACAATTCTCATCGCTTGAGGAACGAGGGTATACACTTGGTGATAGATTGGGAAAAGGAGGATTTGGTGTCGTGTTTGAAGCAGAGCGTGTTGTGAATCCTCCTGATACAATATCATCTGTTGGTGATTCTGAAGAACCACAACCATATGTTCGCAGAGTTGCTATAAAGGTGTTATATCCAAAGTTTGTTGTAGAAAAAAGAGATGATATCATTGAGCGATTTCGTCGTGAGTATCTTGTGCAAGGGTCTCTCACTCCTCTTACTCGTTTTTTGGAACCAATTCTTGATGTTGGTAAGATTACGTACGCTGGCGTGGAGACGATTGGTATTGTTATGCCTTTGGAAGAAGATGGAAGTCTCGCGAATCAGCAAGAAGTAGATGAAGTGGAAAGAAAATTTGACGCAGACCAATTATTTGATATTTCTGATATGCTGTGTGCTGGTCTGAATGAAATGCATTCGCGTGGAATGGTGCATAGAGACATAAAGCCAGCAAATATATTTGTGGATTTGGAACATGGAGGTAAGAATATAAGAGAACAGCAAATCACAGGGTTGAGAATTGGAGATTTTGGGTTGGCAAAATTGATTGGTGGAGAAGATGGAAACGGGGTGGAATTGGCGTCCAAGACAATGCCACCTGATGTAGTGGATAGTATTCGTGGCTCTGTGACCGATGTTGGGAGTGTTACTGGCACACCATATTATGCGTCTCCCGAACAGATGAGAAAATTTTCTTCGTGTCCGGGTGATGATATGTATTCTCTTGGCTCTCTGCTTTATGAATTGCGTACAGGTGTTTTTCCAGGAAGAGTATTTCACTACAATAATATTGATGAAACAAAAAGTGAAGAATATAGGCGCATCGTTGATGAAGAGCGACCAGACGTTCAAGAAGGTTTGCATTCAGTAGGGAGGGATACAAGTGATGAACCGTTTGATTGCGTTATAAATACTTTGATCAAGCGAAATATCAAGGATCGTCTGTTTGTAAAAAGCGGAGTATATGTATATCCACTTCTCATTCCAAAAGATGTTCCTATGGAATTTAAAAAATCAATTGGCGAACACTATGATACTTTATTAGAAAAATACAAGGATCAAATTCCCAAAGAAATTTTTATGGCTATTGAAAGCGGATCCACCAGCGCAACACTGGTTCGGTTGTCATTGGCACACATTCGGAAAAGATATGAACAAAATATGGGTATATAAATATGAGGAAGCTTCAGAAAAAGTATTATTGATACACATCATAGCTTGTAGTATCCTATTGGCTTATTTGGTTTCATTTGCCAAGCTATGAATTCATTTTCAAAAGAAGTGGTGGATGAAAAACAGAACGTGCTGTTAGAAAAAATTCAAGTAATGAAAGATTCTGTTGGGGCTAAACGTCCTATTTTGGGTCAGATAATGAAAAAACATGGAGATGACAATTTGTTTGAATATACAAAGGATTTTCTTGATATCAATCCGAACACAACCACCGATTCGCGAAAGAAAGAGCTAATAGATGTAGTTGAGAGCGTCCTTAAGGATCGACTCGGAGAAGATGTGGCAAATGAGGTTGCAACGCAACTTACCCGGTCGCCACTGATTTCAACAACAGATCATCACGGCCCAATCGATCATCCATTTTGGGTGAATGCGAACATCATATCGTCACTCCCACATTTTGAAGAAGAATTGAGTACAAAATCAAAGTATCTTGTTGTCTTTTCTTTTTCGAGTGTCTCTCTCAATAATGCCTCCGGATATCCGAGAGGCATTCTTTTTCACGGTTCTCATCATGTAAACACCGAGATGATTCGCCTTCCATTTTTTCCAGACAAGGAAAAGATGGGAATTGTATACGCGACGAGGCCATACACACAGTCAGACATTGTCCGTGCAAAAGAGCATCTTCAGGATTATCAACAGGATAATCATGTGACTGTGGAACAACAAACAATGATCATGAACGTTATATGCAATTTTTTTGAAGATCAAAAGGTAATGGATGCACATTCTTTCGCCGAACAGATTACCATCATAAATTATTTATTGTGGCCCCATCTTTTTCACAGCAGGTATTCACAACACAAGAGCCAGACTTATCCCTCAGCTGTTCCACAGGATCTCATTTATATTGAAATAGAGACGATTGTGGCGTCAGTATTATGTAAGTACCATTTGGATAATGTAGAATCGTTGATACATAAGGCATTGTTTGATAATGAGTACAGAGAAAAAATACAAATGTATTTTGCAGATATTCCAGGAGCATTTTCGCACGATGGAGAAAGTGGAAGCTATCTTTTTTGGGGTATTGATAAACATTTGCATCGGATGAGGCTTTTTTTGACGGATGGCATACTGCATAACCTTGATTATTCTTACCAATGCGTTTGGACACCAGAGTCACTCAGAAATGCACTGGAGAAGAAAGAGATTTTTCC
>Ga0066639_10001756_pt1 | contig 19256 bp, 19 predicted proteins | sample CryGeyCG2114_010_2_FD_59504 | JGI IMG/M metagenome (GOLD analysis project Ga0066639, IMG submission 59504) | Groundwater microbial communities from aquifer - Crystal Geyser CG10_big_fil_rev_8/21/14_0.10 | ecosystem: Environmental > Aquatic > Deep subsurface > Groundwater | place: USA: Utah...
AAAAAAATAACACTAAACAGTCCAAGAAGAACAAGAGCAAGCGACACATAATAAAAAACATGTTTGCTTGTAGGATAAGTCATAGTACTGCTCCCCCTCCAACAATAATAATAACAAGAAGCACAATACTGAAGAAAATTATATGATCAAGATTATGTGAAAGAATTCGTACAACTCGTCTTCGTTGAATGAGTATGAGGTCAAGGAGCAGTAATCCAACAAGAATTGTCAATAAAAGTACTGAACTTGTTTTTGAAAAAATTTGAACATCGATGAGCGGTTGGCTTTGAATCGATGCGACGTTGATTTGTCTTGGTGCAGTTTGTGGCTCACCACTCAAGTCAGATGCAAATACGATTCCTTTTTCTGATTGAGATTCACCAGATGCAATTTCAGTTGGTGGACTTACTTGCTTTGCTTTACCAAATATTTGTACAACCAAAATCGTGTCATCTCCTGTAAGATTTCCATCTACCACCGCAAAGCCAATATCCTCATAATTTCCTGAAAGCAAGTTTTCTTTGTGTCCTGGGCTTGCCATCCATGCTTCTACAACATCAGAAGATGTCGTAAATCCCCTTGCCAGATTTTCACCAGCATAGAGATAATCATATCCAGATGAACGAACAAAAACCCATGGGGTTGTCCCATCAGGACTATTGTGAGCCCAATAGTTTTGGGTGAACATATTGCTTGCTTTGCTATGTGCAGCCTGTGAAAGCTGATCACTCAACTTCAGTGGTTTAAGACCCTGTGCTTCACGTTCCTGATTGGTAAGCTCCAGAAGCTCTGTAACAGTAATATTTGATGTTACTCCTAGGACCTGACTATACTCACGAGAAGAATAGTTGATAAAAAAATGTGTAATAAAAAGAATCGCGATCAGAAGGACTAAGGTTGAGTGATGGAGAAATTTTGCCCTGTGATTGTTTGATTCATGAGGCAGAAAAAGATGGAGCAGGATATCTTTCATAAACCGATTTGTTTAGTATATCATGAATAAATTGGATCAATAACTGTTCCTGGTTTTTTTCCATTGATTGGAATGTTCAAAAAATGTGAGAGTGTATTGGCAATTGATATACCAACTCGAAGACCAGTAAACGATCCAGGTCCTTCAGCCACCTCAATCGCATCAAGATCTTCAATTGTCAAATGGTGTGTTTTCAAAAGTTCATCAATCATCGGCAGCACAATCTGTGCCTTCTTCCGATCAAGTTCACGTTTCTCAACAAACTTTTTCCCGTCTATCTCCAAACCAACCAAAACCTCAACATTGCTTGATGTATCAATAAAAAGCGTTGTCATAGAAGATATTGTACTGAGGAAAACAAAGAAAGTAAAGAAAATTAATTTGAGGAAATACCTAAATGCTCCTTGCGTATATCAATTAACTTCCGAAGTTAGACACATTCATGATTAAAATAAGCAATGAACACCTTCACATCTTTTCTCGTTTACACAGAATTTAAATCTGATTCGTATGGGAAAACACAGCTATTCCCTCAGGAGTTTTAAAAAAAATAATGACCGTAAACGCTCTATTGCCATATTTTAATAAGTTTCTATCCTACCATGAATTTATTTCATTAAATTAAAAAAAGATACGAATTGAGATAATAATTAATGCTCTATTACTTCAAGTCCAACCTTATCTTTCATAATCCTTACATTCAATACTCCACCTATCGGGATTGTTGATTGAGGAGTAGTATGTCCTACATCTACTCCAAAAACTACCGGAATATTTTTTAATTTTTCTTTCGATCTAATTATTTCCCTAAAATCTTCTACTGAAACTCCACTTCCCCTTTGAAAACGTCCAATTATTATTGCATGAATTTTATCTGAATTTTTTTGCTGTAGAATTGAATCTAAATACCTGTTGAAAATTTGAATATCTACCAATTCATCATCTTCGATAAGTAGTATTGAGTTATTTAAATCAGGGAAATACTGAGTACCTTGTAATAATGCAAATGAACTAATATTACCTCCAAGAATTTTCCCAGCATAATTTCTTTCTTGACAAGGATTTAATAATATATAGCCTTCATTATGCATTAGTTTTATGTCATTTTGGTTTTCCCACCACTTATCATCATTCCACTCATTCGATGGAGAAATTACATATGGAGATTCTGCCATTAGGCTCTTTGTAAAATATTCAAATGTGTAATCAAAGTTATATGATTGTCCAAAATTGCTGAAATTTGGACTATGGTATGTTACTAATCCTGTCATAGCAAATATTGCATTATGAAGCACAGTAATATCAGAAAATCCACAAAAAATCTTAGGATTATTCTTGATGATATTCCAATCAATGTAGTCCAACAACTCATTTGCATTGTACCCCCCCCGAACAGCTATAATTCCTCTGACTTTTTCGTCTTTAAACGCCTGATGAAGATCTTTAATCTTCGATTTAATTGATGCTGAATCAAAAGCAAAATTTTCGAAGGTACTCCCTCCATAAGTAATAGATATATCTATATCTTTAAATCTTTTTTCGGCAATTTTTTTTTGCTGCGCAGTAAGAATTTTTCCAGAATTTGAAGGAGCTATTATCCTAATTGTATCTCCTGATTTCAATTTTGGTGGAATAATATTATTCATATATAAATTACTGCATCTACTATATGCTTAATTTGTAGCTAACTAAAGGATTATGCCTTCTGATGTATTTATTATGAGATTTATAAACACCACTCATAATTTGAACAGGCATTAAGTGATCATCAATATTTGAAGATATCATTTCTTTTTTCACCTTATTTTCTATAAATCCTAAAAACTCTGCTACAACTTTATGTTTTACTTGTTCTGCAACTAATTCGTGATTATTGTTTCGAGAATCATAGTTTTTATAGTCAGACATATGAATTACATCAAGCGATTTACCATTCTTTACCAGATTTTTATTTCTAAATACGTATATATCAAAATGATTGTTTCCTCCTAATTCATAGTCCTCTAAAGTATTTATATCATGCTTGTCTTTAGACTGATATGAATGAATTTGTATATTCTGAAAAGGTCCCTGCTGTATATTATGATATTCATGCTTTACTCTACCATTTCCTTTATAGAGATCTGCATCTGGTTTTACCCAATTTCGCATTGCAAAACCGTTATGAAGCAAGTTGATTGTAATATTACCTATACATTCACCTTCTTTCTTTAAACGGATAATTGTTGATAAGTCTATCTCTCCATAATTATCATACATTTTATATAAATCTGAGTCCGAATACTTATTTACATTCTGATATTCAGAACCAAAATATTTTTCATAGTCGTTTTGATTAAGCTGATGCAAAAATCCTCTTGGTTGAAAAAAAGAACTATATATCTCCATTTCATCGGCTATTTTATTTGTTATTTTGGATATCTTATAAAATTGAGATACTATATCAAAAAAATGATATCCACTATGTGATCCTTTACCATACCCTGAATTATATGGATGGTAATTTTGGGTAATTATTTCATTGGGTAATCTCCATTGCCCATCGCAATGATAAGAGCTAATAGATGTAACAGGACAATTTGTCTCTAATGAAATTTCAGTTAGTAACTGTTTAACCATATTAAACCCAGGATGAAATCTTCTCTGTGTATTTATAATAAATATGGTTTTTTTATTTTTTTGTAAATTGATGTATTTAGTAAGTAAATTTCTATAGTCTGTTTCTATCTTATTTGCATTTTTCATATTACTAACTACGTTATTAACAGAGGTAATTGGCTTATCCATTAAAATATCAAGTTGTTCATCCAAAGCCCACTTTGCGTAGGAATAATGAGATAAAGGTTCTGTTGATATTATGACGCCGTTGATGTTTTTCTTCTTTACGTAATTTGATAAATAAGAACTTAAATATTCTGGAAGAGAATCTCCAGTAAATGATTTAATAAATAAAAAGTCCGGTTTTTTCGAATATTTACTAAAAAAGTTTACTATATCTTTTTTTTTGTCTTCAAGATCTATAACTAGCTGAAGCCCCGTATTGAATTTCTCTCCCAGCTTTTCTAAAGCTGGCCCATATACTCGTTTTGCATGAGGACCAAAACCAATTTCTATTATTTTGTGTCGCATATGTAAAATGTACATACAGTGTACATTAATGGATTAATCTTTGCAATCATGCTATATTCTCCTTATGAAAATCCATTTAGGAGGATGTGTTGCAGGTCTGAAATCAAATCCTTCATTATATAAAAAAATTAGGAAAGTAATAATTGACTTGGGACATCAAATCACACGGGACTGGATTATTGATGAATTAAAAGGCGTACACCTTTCACAAGAGAAAATGTATGAGTTGACCTTTGCAGCAATTAAAAAATCTGATTTGGTTATATTGGAAGCATCAGAAGATACTGCCGGGCTAGGACAACAGTTACTTATGGCACTTGAAAATAAAACTCCAATTCTCATTCTAGAAAATGAGAAAAAGAATAAAAGTATAGTTGGAGATTTTGTTTCAAGAGAACAAAAAAAATATATCCTTAAAAAGAATTATAAATCATCTAATTTAAAAATGGAAATATCAAGTTTTATAACATCCATGGAAGGAAAAGCAAAATATGCTAGATTTAATTTAGTTTTAGAGAAAAACTTGGATAACTACCTCCGTGATAAAGCAAAAAAAAACAAAACAAGTAAGACTGAAGAAATAAAAAGATTGATATTGGAGGATAAAAATAAAGTAGAAATTTAGTTTATTTAGTTATAATTCGAGGTAATACTGCGCTTAACTTCGAAGTTACCTCTGCATGCATAGTTCCAATTGTTTCTGCAAGTTCCTCTATAGTAATCTCTTCTATACCTTGCTGACCAATAATTACAACTTCATCTCCTTCTTTCACATTCTCTAAACCAGTAACATCAACAGTAATCATATTCATTGATACACGACCTAAAACTTTGCATCTTTGATCGTGAATTAAGACTTTTCCTTTATTTGATAGCTTACAATCATATCCATCAGAATATCCTTGAGGAATTATAGCAATCTGTGTAGGCTTCTTAGTTATAAATGCTCTACTATAGCCTACTGGATAATTTTGTGGTAATAGTCTCACCTGGGCGATATGACTAACCCATCGCATAACTGAAGTAAAGTCTTTTATTTGTGATATTTCTTCTATTTCCTTTGATGTCCACATTCCATAAAGTGCCGCACCTATTCTTACAAAATCATTTTGTCCATTTTCATAAATAAGTGTTCCAGATGTAGAAGATATATGATGTTTTATTTTTTTATATCCTGCTCTTTTACAAATAGAAATTGCTTCTTTAAACATACTTAATTGTTTTTCATCATGTGTATTACCCTTTCTTTCGGTAACAGAAGAAAAATGCGCATATACAGAAAAAATTTGAACATTTTTTAATTTTTTAGATAATTCAAGTAAAGATGACAATTCTTGAATAGTCACACCCATGCGCCCAAAAAGAGCGTCTAATTCAATATGAACTTTAGGTCTCTTAGACAAAGTCTGAGAGATTTTATCAACCATTATTAATCTTTCGCTATTAAATATAGAAATATCCGCATCCCACTTTATTGATTCATATAACTCTCCTTCATCAAGATACCCCAAAACAAAAGTTGGTTTTTTTGAGTATCTTCTTACTAATTTAAGCTCATATAAATCATCAACAGCAAAATAGTCTGCTTTTTCTTCTAGTATGTTTACTACTTCGGATATTCCTCTCCCATAAGCATTCCCTTTCAAAACACACATTATTTTTGTCTGAGAAGGTAAAGCGTTTCTTAGCAGATCATAATTCTTTAACGTTTTTGATTTTGATAATTCTATATAAGAATGCATAGTCAATTATTACTAATATACTTTTTAATCGTTTCTTTTACTATTCTCATTTCTTTCTGTGTTCCAATTGCTATTCTGACATATGATTTATCAAGTCCGATATTGCTACCTGCATTTCCTAAATTAGTATAAATATCATGTTTTTTTAAAAAGTCATAAAATTTTTTGCTATTTTTTTTATTCGTAAATTTAAGTAAAACCACATTTATATTAGATGTTATAACTTTTAATTTATTACTTATTAAAAATCTAGTGAATAGATCTCTTTCTTTAGTAACTCTACTTCGTAGTTTTATAAAATAATCTTCATGAGATATTGCTGAAATTGCAGCTCCAACAGAAAGATAAGAAGTATTTGTTAATTGAGTAAGTTCTTTTACCCTTTGAATAACTTCTTTATTTGCCACCATAAAACCAATTCTTATCCCTGCCATTCCATAGTCTTTTGAAAAACTCCTTAATACAACTAGATTATTAAATTTGTTAACATTTTTTACTACAGAGTTATCAAAAAACTCTCCATATGTTTCATCAACTACAATTATTGTTTTTTGATTATTTTTGATGAGTTCGTATATTGTTTCTTTATCAACTACTCCTATTGGATTGTTAGGATTTCCAATAAATATAATAGAAGCTCCAGGATAATAACAAGGATCAATAAAATAGCCAGTACTAGTTAGAGCATTTATTTTTATAATATTACTTCCAAAAATCTTTTTATTTGCATATTCCATATACGTAGGAGTAAAAACCACAACAGTTTTTTTGTATATTTTGCTTAAAGTAAGTATTGCTTCATCAGATCCTGCAGTTAAAAAAATATTTTCTTTTTTTGTTTCAAATTTTTCGGAAAGAAGCTTAATAAGCACTCGAGGCTGAGGAAAATAATCATTACTTTTACGAGAAAAAGATCGTAAATCTTTATAAATAAAACCTGGTAATGGTTCCTTTATTGTTGAGAAGCGTAAGTCTATAATCATTTTTGAGTTTAAAGAGTTATCCTTTTCTTGCCTTTCTTCTCTGAAAATAGGAATCAAAGTAAGCCAAATGTCCATAATCTCCCATAGATGCATCAATCGTTAACGATCCTATCTCTTGTTCCCATTGTGTGAAATCTGTATCTTTATCCATTCTTTGTATGGCGTGTTTTAGTTGAGGTGATCGTGCAATTACACTAAGAGTTGGGTTTATTTGAGGATAAGCTATTGCACTGATATAATCATTCGGCAATAAATCAAGACGTATACATGTTCTTCTTAATACCGCCTGAATCTCAGGTATATATTCTACCTGACTTGATCCACCAAGCACTCTTGATTGGGGAAAAATTGAAAGGGCTAACATTGAAAGCATAAGATTTGGGTATAATGTCCTATTTTTTAAACTATTAATAATTGCTTCTCTAGTATATGCCGTCCTAAAACTACGATTTGAATCAGATCCCACTAACGTTGAGAAATCGTCGGTTAACTTTAACCCTATTAATTCATCTCCATGCTTGCCATAAAAAAAATCAGAGATATCATTTAAAATCAGACATTCGTCGGACGCAACAAATGCATGAATTTCATCTTTGAATACCGCTAGAGCTCTTTCATCAAATAATAAAGTATTTAGAGGGTGATCTGAATTTTCAAGTAAATGTATTAAAACATCTGAGGAAAGTGATTCATCAAAAAGAATAAGATCTTTTTTATCTTCAAAATGAATCCTCTCCCATGTATATTTATTTGCATAAAGAAAAGCATCCGCAGCACTATGGAAGCTCATTCCTTGAAGATCAGTAAGCAGTGATGGTAGTGAAGCAGTTGGATCTGCACCTTCCGGCTTAAAAGTAAAATCAACATTACTAAGTGTTGCAACATTACTTCTTGTTAATTTCTTCTTAGACTTGTCAAATACTCTATATAATCCGCCTTCAAGCTCTACAAAAGCTGGCCCTCTCAATGGGTTTCTGCCTTGAATCATTCTTACTGTACTGCATTGCTGCGTCAATAAATACTGTGCATCTACTTGTCTCATCCCCATTTGATAAACAAAGTTATTTAGAAATGTTTCTGGATTATATAGTAATTCACAATGATCTCCTGTCTGAATAATTGGTCTTTTTTTATATTGATCTACAATTTCCATAACTTGATCTGGGTTAGCTCGTCCCTCCAGATTATCAGCAATTCCTCCAGCAACAGTTTCTCTATCATTTATAACATTTGCGTTAAAAGGACTTTCATATGAGGTCATCTCCCTTGTGTAATCTATTACTGTTTGATTACCTTTTCTCTTAAAAAACTCTCCTATTCTTGTTTTTTCAGCAGCTAATTGTCCTAAAATCTCTTCTCTCATGAGCTGGATTATATCATATAGTAAATTGAGGTATTCAAACTATTGCTTAAAACGAAACACCCTTGATCTAAACAGAAATCCATAAAAATGGACAGATTGACCTAATCCAATTCCAAGGGTTTATCATGCACATGACTTGACTAAGAAGTTAATCTTGCTTTTATCGTCTTACCTTTAACAATCTGGTTGAGGGAAAAAACCACGCAAGTATGCCAATGGAGACAATGACCTGAACCCCATTAGGCGCAATTATACCCGGCTCCTTCTCGTCAAAAAGCTGGATAACTATTCAGGGCGTTTTGCATACTGTCAAGAACCCGTTATCCACTTTTCTTGTGGATTAACATGTGAAGGAAGGGAATTGTAGCGTGTCGTCGAACTTGTTTTTTTTGTATTTTAAGTATTCGAATCTGAGACGGTAGTTGCTCCCTGGCGGATGGTTTTCCAGGGACTCACGGTGCAGTCGATGACTGTTGAGGCTTCTCTCACGCTACATTCACCTGGGACGACGAGGTCAACGAGTTTTACAAGTTCCGGATTTAAATCCTCAAAGGTATAGGGTGTTAGTTCTCCATGAAAATTGGCAGATGGACCCAGGATCGGTTTGCCAACGTTTCTAATGATTTCAAGTGCGACTGGATGATTTGGAATTCTAACACCAAGAGTATCTGTTCCGCCTCTAACTAATTCCGGAACTTTTTCTGCTTGGCACTCCAGAACAATTGTAAGCGCCCCTGGCCAATATTTTTTCATCAGCTTTTCTTCAATGTGTTCTGGAATGTCCACCAAGTACTCCCGCGCCATGTCGATACTTTCAACAAGAACCGGCGTCGCCTGGGTAGACGGGCGCTTTCTGATGTCAAACAACCGTTTCACAGCTTCCTCGTTATCAATCACACAGCCGATACCAAAGGCTGTATCTGTGGGAAAAATCACAATGCCTCCAACCTTCAATGCTTCAATTGCTTTTGCCACTTGTTGGTTCATAGATGGTTACATTACTCTATTGCTCCATTGCTGACCTCACCCTAACCCTCTCCTTAAAGGAGAGGGAACAATCATGTAACAATTTAACAATGTTGTATTGATATCTTCCTCTTCCCCTCATCAACATGTTCAAACGTTATCTCAATCCTCTTCTCCGGCAATTGGCTCTTCACTTTCTCCGCCCATTCGATAATAACCAAACCATGCGGATCTGACATCACTTCATCAATTCCTAAAGTAGGCAGGTCAATTGGGGATTCAAGTCTATATAAGTCGATATGATACAGCGATGAAAATTTTTCATGTTTAAGCTCATGATATTCCTTCATAATCGTAAATGTTGGAGATTGAAGATGTCTTTTTATTCCAAGTGCTTTTCCAATTCCCTGAGAAAATGTTGTCTTCCCTGATCCCAAATCACCAATAAGTGCAACCACAGTTCCTTCTGAAAGACTTTGAATAAGATCTTTTGCTATTCTTTGTGTGTCTTCAACACTCTCTGAAACAAGTTCTTCACTGTTCATTGTAAATATTTTACAAATAACTCCTTCTGTACCTACGATAGCCGAGTATACCACATATCGCAAGGATTACCCCTCCGACAACAAGAGAAAAAACAAATGATGAGTTTTCAGAATTTTGTGCCTCATCTGATGTACCTGCCACCAACACATCTTCTGACTCACTTTCAGTATCCTTTGATCCCAATACGGCAGTAGGAAGGGCACTTGTCGATGTTTTTTTGGATTGTGAGAGAGAAACTTCTTGTGTACGTGTCGCACGATTTGTCGAGGTAATCGTATTTGAAGAAACAGATGATAAGCTTACGGGAGTTGGAATCTTTGTTGGCGTAGGCACTTTTGTGGGTGTTGGCGTTTTCGTTGGCGTAGGCGTTCGTGTTGGAGTAGGTGTTACAGTTGGGGTTGGAGTAGGTGTAAAAAACACCTCTTGGTCGTTGTTTGATGTGCCTTTTGAACTTTGTGTCAGAAGGAGAATAGTGTCACTCCCATCCGGTTTTCGACCTACTGTTTGAGAGTCACTTGTTGGAGCAAGAACTGTTGCACCGTTACCATAGACAATCTCATCAATCACTACCTCTCCGTCTTTCTTGACTAACTGAACAGTGTCCCCTGTCTTGTTAAGCCTCGTCCACTCAATTACAACAAAAGCTCCCGGCGAAATCTCCCCTTCAAGATTCTTTTTCGCCTGTAAACTATCACGTAGTTCATATCCTGTAAGGTCAATAAATTCACTTCCTGTATTCAGGATCTCAATCCAATCATTTGAAGTAAAACACGCAAATTCATTAATTTTGAGCGAAGCTGAGACTTTTTGAGCGAAGGGAAGAGCTATGGCTAGAGAAAAACTAGTCAGTAAAAAAATATGTATGACGTTCTTACCAATAGGTTTTGTCATTCTGGATTAACTCCCAGAAACAAATAGACCTATTCGTATAGTTATTTAACATGCCAATACCACGATACGATGCCGCCACCGTGATCAACAGCGACATAATTCATTGTAGCACCACTACAGGAAGTTGATCCTTTATATACTGTCCCATCAGCTGGGGAGGTAATAAGCAATGAGGAAAGAGATGTCATATCAATACCAGTATGTATGCCTGAAGGGTATCTCCAACTAGCAAAACTGTGGGATCCGTACCCCTGATTGATACGAATCTTCTCAGACAACGGCCAATCCCAACTACCACTCGGGTAGATTGAACCGTAAACATTTGTATCATAATTTTCTGCATATTCGAAATTGATACCTGAACGTAGATAATTATTTGGATCAACAATAGAACTATCTTTTCTTACTTCAAAGTGAAGATGCGGTCCAGAAGAACAATGAGGAGCACCACTATTACCCACCACAGCAATTACCTGACCTTTTGAGATAGGTGATCCGTCTACAAGCTGAATAGAGGAGACAACCCCTTCGATAGCATTACGCTCAGCTCTGGCTGACGCGAGAAGCGATTGATACCGTCTTTCATCATTCTGTGTGATTTCAAGCAATTCTTCCTTTTCGGCCTTATCAGCATCAAGCTGTGTAGTATATTCTTCAAGCTGCACTCTGAGTGCTTCTACTTTTTGTTTTTTTGCTTCAAAAATTGATTGCTGGTTTTGGTAATCCATTTTTGCTTGTTGCGTTTCTACCAGAAGCTTCTTGTCACTATCTTGGACATAATAGAGATAATTGATACGTTTAATAAAATCAGAGAAACTCTCAGAGCTCAAAAGAACTTGAAGTGGTTCACTTGGTCTGGTTTCATAGGACGCAACCGCTCTTTTGATAAGAAGTGAAACGACATCCTCAAGTGATGTTTCAAGCTTTGAAACCTTTTCTGTTGTAATTGTAATATCTTCATTCAGTTCATCTATTTCATGCCTTGTTGAATCAATTCTATACTCTGTCAGCTGTATCTGATTATTCATTACACTAATTTGTGAAGATAGAGTTTTTTCTTCTCCTTGAAGATCAGATAGTTTTCCTTGTAACTCTTGAATACGATCATTTATTTCTGATAATTCTTTTGATTTATCTGGAGTTGGGGTAGGTGTTGAAGATGAATTGTTTGGCGTAGGAGAAGGAGTAGCAGATATAGCTGAAGTAGGAGTTGGTGTTGGTGTCTGGGCACTTGTCACAGAAGATACACTAAGCAACAAAGCCAGTACAACAAACAACATATCTATCCCTTTTAGGAATGCATTTTTTCGTTTCATGTGTAGATAAAACCTACTTCAAGTAGCGAAGTACTGCCAGGAAGCTTGAAATCGATCCCAAGATAACAGCAACAATAAACTCAGCTATAAGAAGCGCAATGAGAAACGAATATGATAGTGGAAATACTGGTATGCTACTGAGAAATTGTTGAATTTGTGGCGTGAAATAGATCAACAGCCCTGAGGCAAGAAGCCAACCAAAGAGTGCACCTATTGAGCAGTAAAAAATCCCCTCCAATAGAAATGGCCATCTGATGTACCAGTTTGTTGCTGATAGGAGCTTCATAATCTCAATCTCTTGTTTTTTCTGTGAAATTTTAAAGCTAATAATAAGAGCGTTTATGGCAAGAGACACGATTACAAGAAATCCGATGATAACAAGCCCTGAGGTTCGTATCCCTTGGGTAACTGACCGTAATGGTCCAATAATATCACGCATAAACTCGACCTTATCAACTATTTCTGATTTCTGAAGGTCCAGGGCAACAGGTTCAAGTGCATCAATTGAGACAGTTGAAACATCAATTGATGCAGGCAAGCGATCTTCACTAACGAGTTCAGTCATAATAGGATCATCACTAAACATACCAAGATATATCTGGACTGCTTCTTTTTTGGAGATAAACTCGACCCCTTCAACCTCAGATTTTGATTCTATTTGAGTGATAAGACTGTCAATTTCTTCTTGCGTTGCAGAATCTTTGAAAAATGCAGAGACTTGAGGAATTGATTCATAGTATCGTGTGATTTGTGACAGTCCAATAACGATAATTGCAAAAACCGAAATCGCAAAAAAGGTAAGAAACATCACAAGTGATGCAGCAAGTGCTTGATATGGCGACCGTCTAATATGAGTAAATGTTGTATTAAGTGCTCTCATCGTTTTTGGGTTAGTCTTTTTGTGTTTCGTCTTTTTTCTTCGTATCTTTGGAAACTTGCCCTTTGTTTAATACAATAACACGCTTTAAGAGGTTATCAACTATATCTGTGTTATGTGTCGCCATAATAACAGTGGTCCCCGTTTTATTAATATCTTGGAGAAGTTTTATAATCTCCCATGATGTTGTCATATCAAGGTTCCCTGTCGGTTCATCTGCAAGAAGAATTTCAGGTGAAAAAATAAGTGCTCGTGCGATAGCTGCTCGCTGGAGCTCTCCTCCTGAAAGTTGGATTGGAAATTTATCTTTGTGCTCTAAAATCCCTACCTGATCCAAAATCTCCTCAACATTTTTTCTCGCTGTTTTTTTGTCTATATTTGCCATTTCAAGTGGGAGAATGATATTTTCCATAACAGTTCTGTCCATAAGCATTTTAAGGTCTTGAAAAACAACACCGATTTTTTTCCTCAGTTGTGGAATCTTACCCTTAGATAATTTTGATACTTCAAAATTGCCAACACGAATTACACCTGTAGATGGCATCATGTCAGCAATCAAAAGACGAAGAAATGTTGTCTTTCCAGATCCCGATGGACCTACTAAAAAAACGAATTCCCCACTATCAATCTGGATCGATAAATCAACAAGCGCCGATGATCCTGTGGGGAATGTCTTTGTAACATTTTCTAAAAATATCATTACAAAACCTCAACTATTCCAACATCCATTAGCCAGCCTGCTTTTTGGGCATCAAATGTCTTTCCCCATACTTTCACTTTTTTACCTTCAAACTGAGAGAGATCGACAACAGATGAAGTCATATAGACATTTTGAGATTCTCCACCTGGTCGTTCTAAATGATATTGTCCCTCGCCTTCAATTCCCCCTTCTCGAACAACACCTTCTGCAGTATCTTTAAAGACTTTAGGATCTCCATCACCATACTTTTCGCCTTTTTCTATTCCTCCACCACCAAGTGAGCCAACTTTCTTAGCAATATTTGATGAGCTGCTATTTGCTCCAGATAGGAAATAGCCTGTGCCAAGACCAAGAAACGCAAATATTAAAAGAAAGACAACAAGTTTCATAGATAAAAATGGTGAACGTGACTTTGTGTTGATATCATGCATGAGTGAAGATTCATTTGATTTTTCTTTGCGATTTTTTTCTTCCATCAAATTTCACCTCCCAAAATAAATAAAAACCTGTTTCAAACCCTGTCATGCTGAGCATTTAGTGAAGCATCTTTTTAAAGATCCTTCACTTCGCCTTGCCTGCCGGCAGGCAGGCCAGAATGACAGAGAGAGTTTTGAAATGACCTTTAGATAAGAACAAAAAGAATACGAGGATAAATCCCTCAAGAAAGTATTACATATTTCAATGTATCTGGCAACCCCACGTTAGGAAGATTTTACACTTGGATTTGCTAGGAAAGTTGTCTCAGTTCTTCTTCAATAAACCCATCCAAATCGCCATCCAACACCGAAGACGTATTCCCTGTCTGATACTCTGTTCGCAAATCTTTTACCATTTGGTATGGGTGGAGAACATATGATCGTATCTGATTACCCCAACCAGGAGTCTTATACCCGCCTTTGAGTTTTTCTGTTTCTTTTCTTCGTTCCTCTTCACGCATTTGCCAAAGTTTTGCTTTGAGATGTTTCATTGCAAAATCGCGATTTTGAATCTGAGATCGTTCAACAGACGCAGTAACAACAATGCCCGTAGGCTTATGTTTTAAACGAACCGCTGTTGAGACCTTGTTCACGTTTTGCCCTCCATGTCCTCCCGCTCTAAATGCATCAAATTCAATATCTTCGTCTTTTATTTCGATATTTGGATCCTGATCTACTTGTGGCAACACCTCAACAAGAGCAAACGACGTCTGACGAAGGTTATCAGCGTTAAATGGAGATTGCCTGACCAACCGGTGTGTTCCGGATTCATGCTTAAGACTTCCATATGCGTATTTCCCATTAACATGCATTGTGACGCTCTTGTATCCTGCCTCGTCTCCTGGAGTCTGTTCGATCACCTCAAATGTCCACCCTTTCCTCTCAAAATAACGAGTATACATACGAAAAAGCATCTCAGTCCAATCCATCGCCTCTGTTCCACCTTGGCCAGAATGAATAGAAAGAATAGCTGACGAACTATCGTATTCACCAGAGAAATAAAGAAGTCTTTCAAGTTGGGAGAGTAGTTCTTCTGCTTCTTTATCGTTTCCATCGTCGATATAGAGTTCCAAAAGTTCCAAATTCTCGATTTCTTTTTGAATATCTGACATCTCCTTCATCTTTGTAGCAGCTAGCTTTGAATCATTCCAAAAATCAGGCTTCATCGACAAAGCTTCAAGCTCGCGAAGCTGTTTCTTCTTTTCATCAATATTAATTGTGGCAAAGAGCTTTTGTGCTCGATCTTTTATACTTTCCATAACAAAAAATTTCTGCGAAGTTCAGCGTTATTATACAGGATTTATCCTTTAGCAACTAATTCACGAAGACATCAAAGAGTAAAAAATCGGAAAATTACCTCACAAAATCTACAAGGAGCGCTATTGCAGCAACTGACATAACAAAGATTGTAATGCCTCCTAATATATTTTGAGCAAAATTATTTACTTTTCCTCTCATTACTATTTTGTCGTTTGCGATAAGAAGGATCATGATAAGAAGCGGTGGTGCTACAATACCGTTAAGAACTGCAGTGTAATAAAGCGTTTGAATTGGATTAAGCCCAATAAAGTTTATCAACAGCCCAACGAGTGTTGCAATCGTAATAACTCCGTAAAACCCGTGTGCTTTACGAAGTTTTAGATACAATCCTGCGTTCCAATTAAATGATTCGGCAACAGCATACGAGGCGGCGCCTGAGAGAATCGGAACTGACAAAAGTCCAGTGCCGATAATGCCTGCGGCAAAGAGAATAAATGCAAAATCTCCAGCCAGAGGTCGAAGAGCCTCTGCTGCCTGGTGAGCGGATTCTATGGTTGTAATTCCATTTGCATGAAGAACTGTTCCTGTTGTGATGATAATAAACCACATCGTGATGTTTGAAAAAAACATCCCAATAGCAGTATCAACTCTCAGATTTGAAAGATCTTTTGGCGTAACTTTTGGGATTCCTTTTCCAAGCCGTCGAAGCTTATGATGTGCGATTTCCTCTTCGACTTCTTCATTTGCTTGCCAGAAAAAAAGGTAGGGTGAAATCGTTGTGCCGAAAATTGCGACGATATTCATCAGATACACTTTTGAAAACTCTATATGAGGAATAAGTGATGATTTTATTGCACTAACCCAATCAACATTCACGACAAATGCTGTAGCAATGTATGCCAAAAGCGACATTGCCAAATACTTGAGAACTTTTACATATGTTTTGTAACTAATAAATATCTCAAGTACCAAAATAAGCACGGTCATTCCAATGAGCCAAAAAGTAAATGGTATATCTATCAGAAGTTGGGCAGATGCGGCCATCGCACCGAGATTCGCTCCGATATTTATCGTATTAGCAACAACCAGAAGAAACACCGCAACATAAAGCATCGATTTTGAGTAATGTCTCTTCATTACGCCCGCCAACCCATGACCTGTAACAAGGCCAATTCTTCCACACATTTCTTGAACAACTGTCATAAGAGGAAACGTAAAAAGTGCTGTCCAGAGTTGTGTGAGCCCAAACAGCGCACCTGTTTGAGAATACGTTGCGATCCCTGAAGGATCATCATCTGAAGCACCCGTAACAAATCCCGGACCGAGGATTTTTAAAAGCTTCTTAAGTTTTTTCATCAAAGAGCCTCACAAATTGCTTCACATGTCTGTTTTACCTGTTTTTGTGGAAGTTTTTGAAGAGACTGTAGATCTTCTATGATTTTTTCGACTTGTGGAGAATTAGCAACAATATCTTCGTCTGTTAAACCTAACACTTGCTCTTTGATAGATTCAAGGCGATCTTCAAATCGTCCACGAATGGCTGAAGCTGCTACAGATGCTTCTTTTGTCATCTGCTCTTGTTCCCTCGTAGTCTTAACTCCCTGCACCTTGGGATCACTATCACTAAGCGTTGAGAACAAAAACAATACACCTATTCCAATAAGCACTGCAAATGCAAGAAACCCTGTGAGAGGAGATTTTTCTTTCTCAGGTCTTTTACGAATCCTTGTTCGTTTGGGCTTCTCTTGCTGTAATTCCTCTTGTTCTTCTTCGTTAAATTGCTTTCGTGGTTGAATTCTTCGTAAATTCATATAACCATTTTAGAAGATCGTACACCTGACTGCAATCTAAAGAAGTTCTAAAAGATTTTTGTGAATCAAACCATTTGTTGCAAGAATCTCACCATCAAAGATATTCCACGTGCTCCCATCAATGGTAGTTACTTTCCCTCCAGCTTTTGTAAGAATGAGATTCGCAGCTGCATGATCCCAAGGTTTGATACCATATTGGACATATCCATCAAGTTTTCCGCTTGCAACAAGACAAATATCCGCAGCAGCGCTTCCTAAGGTCAATGGCTGTCGTATGTTCGTAACAACGTCTGCAAACGCCTCATAGGTTTTTCGTCGTTTTTCCAAATCCCACGAAAAGTCAACCGCGACAGTAGCAGCTTTCAGATCTGTCGTTTTTGATACGCGTATTGGTTTCCCATTACATAGTGGCTCCTCATCAAGAGTGGCTGTATAAAGGAGATTCTCGACTGGCAAATAGACAACTCCAAGAATTGTAACACCCTTTGTCACAAGACCAACTGAAATCCCAAAGTGAGGATTTCCCCTTGAAAAATTAGTTGTGCCATCAATGGGATCAATTACCCATACATATTCTTTTTCTGGGTAGTCTAAAAAATCTTCACCTGCGGTTTCTTCTGTTAATAATTCTGTTTGCGGAAATGCCTTACGGAGTTCATTTCTGAGAAATGTATCAATGTCATCATCTTGCTGTGTTGCAAAATCGACTCCTCCTTTGCTATGGGTAATAAATGTACCAGACGTAAAAGAATTTTTGAGGTCTTCACCGGCTTTTTTACAAAGAGCAATAACGATATTTTGAGCGTGCTCAAGATTCATATTTTGGCAGATGAAACAAGTGTATTTACGCTTTTAACAATTGCGTCACTATCAATACCGGCATCAGAGAGAAGTTCATTCATTTTCCCGGATCGTTCAATTTTGGTAACAGCTAACTTGACAATCCGAACGTCTTCCATCGATAGAGCTGCCAAAATAGCATCCCCTAGACCTCCTTGCTCATAATGATCTTCAACAGTAACAAGAAGAGCATGCTGTGTTTGGGAAATTGCTTTCTTGAGTGTGTTGTAATCAATAGGCTTAATTGAATAACAATCAATAACTCGAACAGTTATTCCTTGTTTTTTTAAGATTGTGTACGCTTTTAATGCTTCAGGAATTGTAATGCCGGCTGCAACGATAGTTAAATCATCCTTAGAAGATTTCTTCAAAATCTTAGAGCCTCCAATAACAAAATCGTCTTTATCAGAATAGATCACAGGAGTTTTTGGCCGAAGCGTTCGAAGATATGAGATTCCCCTATGTGCGACAAGATGAGGCAATAACTTCGTTGTTGAAACAGCATCTGATGGGTGGAGGATTACGCTATCAGGAATCGGCGCAAACATCGCGATATCCTCAAGACCCATTTGAGATGGACCGTCTTCACCAATTGATACGCCTGCATGAGAACCAACAAATTTGATATTTGCTTTTGAAATCCCTGCCATGCGTACCTGATCTGCAGCTCGCGTTAGAAATGCAGCAAATGTTGAGACAAAGGGAATTTTTCCGACTCGTTGTAAGCCAACAGCAACTCCGACCATGTTTTGCTCGGCAATGAAACACTCAATAAACCGATCCTTATGATCCGCCAAAAAATCCATGCTAAATGTCGAATTTTTGACATCGCCGTCGAGAGCATAGATATCCGGATTTGTTTTTGCAATCCCTGAGAGAACTTGCCCATAGACTTCACGAGTTGCAATTTCAGTTCCAAATTTATACTTTTTGTCATCCTGAGCGAGAGCGAAGGATCTTTTATTAACAGGATTCTTCACTTCGTTCAGAATGACACTCTTTGGTTTTCGAAGCTCAAATCGCAAACTATCATCTACATCTCCTAATTCCACGAGAGCCTTCTCCAGCTTATCCTCTGGAAGCGCTTTACCATGCCACCCGTCTTTATCTTCAACAAAAGATACACCCTTTCCTTTTTTTGTTTTTGCGACTATCGCAAATGGCTTACCCGACTTGTTTTTTGTTGCCTTGGTACATGCATTATCGATCTCTGAAAGATCATGTCCATCTATTGCGATTGTTTCAAATCCAAATGCCTTAAACCTCTCTACATACTTCTGAACATCATGTCCAAACATTGTCTCTTGACTTTGCCCAAGTCGATTTATATCTGCAATTGCTACCAAATTATCAAGTTTATAATGCGACGCAAAATTACATGCT
>Ga0066639_10001757_pt1 | contig 19244 bp, 14 predicted proteins | sample CryGeyCG2114_010_2_FD_59504 | JGI IMG/M metagenome (GOLD analysis project Ga0066639, IMG submission 59504) | Groundwater microbial communities from aquifer - Crystal Geyser CG10_big_fil_rev_8/21/14_0.10 | ecosystem: Environmental > Aquatic > Deep subsurface > Groundwater | place: USA: Utah...
CACGGTTTGTACGCACTTTCACTAAGTTGCAGATCTCCAAATTCTCCGAACATAAAACAAATAATGTTTCCAGACCCATCGACGCCAAACGTATGGTCAACAACCTTATTAAAGCATTGCATTACCGGATCAAAAACCATTACCCTTCCGCTTACTATATTGAACATAAGTGGCGTTGTGTTCAATTGAGACCACGCAGTACATAGGGGCATTTCACTAAGTACCCGTTGGCTTAGATTCAAGAATTCATGGGTCGGATCCCCAATCGTTTGCAGAAGGGTTCTACGAGTCGACTCAAGGGTACTTCCTATATATGGGAGTCTCTTCCTTACCCATGCTCTTACTGCGAATCGGCGTGCGGATAATTCCAGAGAAGTTACTACGCGGCTCTCCAACATAAAATATTGATCAGTAGTATACTGGATTCCTTATGATTTTTCCATCCTCAGGGTAAAAATATGCTATACTGTTTTTTTCATGAGCGCTATCATTTCGGTAAAAAATCTCACAAAACAATTCGGCAGACCGCCCAGCGTCTTCACCGCAGTAGATTCCATTTCTTTTTCCGTGGAAAAAGGGGAAATATTCGCTTTTTTGGGTCCGAATGGAGCGGGAAAAACAACAACGATAAAAATGTTAACCACCCTGTTGACTCCTACAAGCGGGAAAATACAGGTGAACGGATTCGATCCATCGCAGCAGCAGGACAACGTGCGCAAGTCATTCGGGATCGTTTTCCAGGATCCCAGCTTGGATGATGAGTTAACCACGTATGAAAACATGGACTTCCATGGGATTCTATATAAAGTTCCGTCCGACGTGAGAAAAAAGCGTATCCATGAGCTTTTGGAAATCGTTGAACTCTGGGACCGGAAGGATAACCTCGTAAAAACATTCTCCGGCGGGATGAAGCGAAGGTTAGAGATCGCTCGAGGACTCCTACACCGGCCGAAGATCATGTTTCTTGACGAACCAACACTCGGTCTTGATCCTCAAACCCGGAATCACATCTGGAGCTACGTGCAGAATCTTAACAAAAAAGAGGGGATTACGGTTTTTTTTACAACCCATTACATGGAGGAAGCGGATCGGGTTGCGAATAGGATTGCGGTAATAGACCATGGCCATATTGCGGCAATGGGTTCTTCGGATGAGCTGAAAAAACAGACGAGTACAAAAACCCTGGAAGATGCATTCTTGTCTCTGACCGGAAAGAAAATCCGCGAGGAGTCAGCCGGGACGATTGATCAGTTGCGCATAAGACGGCGCATGTTTAAAAGATAACCCCTATGTCAACAATCTATGTTTTATGGCTGCGCCAATTGAAACGGTCCTTACGATCCCGATCAAGAATCATCGGTTCCCTGGGTCAACCTATTCTATTCATGGTGGCTCTTGGGTTTGGGTTTGGTCCCATTTTTCAAAAAGCAGGCGGCGGCAACTATATCCAGTTTTTGGTGCCGGGCATCATTGCGCAAAGCGTTCTTTTTACTTCAGTTTTTTCCGGAATCGAAATCATCTGGGATAGGCAGTTCGGTTTTTTAAAAGAAACCCTTGTTGCTCCGGTTTCGCGCCTCGAGATCATGATCGGTCGCACGCTTGGAGGTTCAACGATTGCAGTATTCCAGGGGATCCTGGTTTTTTTGATTTCTCTAGCCATTGGTTTTCGACCGGCAAGTTACATCAATATTCTCTTATCTCTGGTTTTCATTTTTCTCATCGCAGTTCTTTTTACCGCACTGGGAACTGCTATAGCATCAGCTCTAGATGATATCCATGGTTTTCAGCTTATTATGAACTTTCTCATCATGCCGCTTTTCTTTTTATCCGGCGCCCTGTTTCCCTTAAATAATTTGCCGTCCGTATTGAATATCATAACCCGAGTGAACCCTCTTTCCTATGGTGTGGATGGGTTACGCGGCGCACTCATCGGAGCCAGCCATTTCGGATTGATGACGAATTTTTTTGCGCTGTCGGCTATTACCGTTGTTCTCCTTTTTGTCGGAAGCTACTTGTTTTCAAAAATCCAAATTTAACGGACGTATTTTTTATTGAATTCAGATCCTGAAGACTATATAATTAGCTATGGAAAATGAACAGCGCACTATCTTCTTTGGATTAGACCCTAACGTAAGGAAGGAGATACTGGGCCAGATCGAAGAAAATGAAAAAACGTCGCAACGTGAGCGGAGAAATAACGAACATTTTGGACAGTATGGAAATGGAAGATGGTGTATTTATGGGAAGGGACTTGATGATTACATGCTTACGTTTTCAAGCGTCTGTAAGTTGCCGGATCTCTATGCTTTTCTACAAGGGAGAGGAGAAATGGGTAGGGGAGTGTATGCCCTGGATTTTATGGGAGAAGGGACGGCTATCAGAGATTTGGGGGGAAGGATATCAGGGGGAGCGTTTGTCACTTTAACCGATCGTCGACCAGCAGAAAAGAGAGTCCATGATAAAGAACATAATATTAATCCAATTATTGGAGACGTTTTTCTTCGTGACACCTGGCGCCGTATCGATCAGATAGTGAAGGAATTCGGAGGATTTGATCTTATTTTCTGCCGGCCTGAAGGAGGTTTAAATACACTTCTGGAAAGTATACAACCCCATATGCTCGTGTTTGAAAAATTGCTCCAACTATTAAAAGAAGACGGCGGAATGCTTCTTTCCCAGATACCAAACGCGATTACAAGAGAAACAAGTATTACAAGATGGATTTTAGAAGCGGCAGTTTCACATCCGGATGTAGAAATACTATATGGAGAATCTCATAGTCCCAACAGATGCGCGAGATACGTTCTTGGCTTGGTAAAAAAACATTCTCCAAGACGTATTACATCTTTTGCGCAACAAACAGATAGAGCTCAATTGGTAACAGCGTAATTCACGAAGTATTTTCCAAAAGTTGATTAACACTGGTATGGGGAGTAAAATACATTCATGAAAGTTCAAGAACATACGCTTTCCAATGGTCTTCGCATCCTATTTATTGATACGGATGCTTTTCCGACATTGACGACGCTTCTTCTTGTCGGCGCGGGTTCGCGGTACGAAAATGAAAAAAACAACGGAATCGCGCATTTTTTTGAGCACATGGCATTTAAAGGGAGTAAAAAATATCCCAACTCGTTCGTTATCGCGTCCACGATTGAGGGTTTGGGAGGAATTTTTAACGCATTCACCTCAAAAGATCACACAGGATACTGGATAAAATCAACGAACGAACATTTTGAAACAGTGACGGATGTTCTGTCCGATATGGTACTGCATTCAGCGCTGGCAGAAGAAGAAATCGAACGGGAAAAGGGGGTAATTACGGAGGAAATCAATTTATATGAAGATACTCCCTACCGGCGGGTGAACGAACTTTTTGAGGGTTTGCTCTACAAAGGGAATCCTTTGGGATTTGAAATTGCAGGCACAAAAGATACGGTGAGGACATTTGATCGCGCAACATTCACAAATTACATGGATGCGCTCTATAAACCAGAGAATGCGGTATTGGTGGTGGCGGGGGGACTAAATAAAATTAAGAGTTTAGAATTAAGAATTAAGAATTATATAGATATTATCGAAGAGAAATTCTCAAAGTGGAAGAAAGGGGAAAAGGGGTCGTTTAACCGAGTGGTTGAGAATCAGAAAGAGCCCCAGATTCTTATTAAGAATAAGAAAACCGAGCAGGTGCATTTCTGTTTGGGGTTCCGTGCATTTTCATTTCGCGACAAACGCAAATATGCCCTCAATCTACTTTCCCTTCTTTTGGGTGGGGGAATGTCTTCCCGGCTTTTCATTGAAGTCCGCGAACGCCGAGGCCTATGTTACTATATTTCAACCGGTCGTGAATTGTATCATGATGTAGGAAATATTGTTACGCAAGCAGGTGTTACGAGCAATCCCGAAAAAGTGAAGGAAGCGATACGGACCATTTTGCAAGAACATAAAAAAATCATTCAAGGAGACGTAAAAATAGAGGAATTAAATCGTGTCAAAGAGCTTCTCAAAGGAAGGCTTCTTCTATCAATGGAAGACTCGTCAAATATAGCCTCATTTTTTGGAACAAAGCTTATCCTGGAGGACAAAATACAAACTCCACAAGATATGATACGGGAAATAGAATCGATAAAAGTTGCCGATGTAACACAACTTGCCGGACAAATTTTCCGTCCGGAGAATTTAAATTTAGCTCTCATTGGTAATCTAACACAAAATGACATTTCATCGAAAGACCTCTTCATTTAATAATTCATTTACACTTGAATTGTTAGGATAATAAAAAACCTTACTTTCGTATAAACATATTATACGAATTCCTTACTTTTCCCATCTATTTTTGAGCTTTTCCCCATCTTCCTATTGACATTTTTCCTGAATTACTTTAGTTTTATTGTAGGGACGGGGTTCTATTATTATTGTATTGTAGTGGGAAAAAAATGAGTGACGAAGATTCAATAAATTCGCATAATAACAATCTAAATATTAAAAAAACCGGATTTATTTTCCTGTTATCATTCTTCCTTGTTCTTTTTTTAACCCATAAAATTTTTCTTAAGCCGGTATCTGCAAATACGGAAACTATTTCGACGCGAGCGGACTTTGATGTTGGGTATTACGAAGGAACCGAGGGGAAAAGTAAGGAAGGAGAACTTCGGTTAAAAGCAAAGGGTTCCTGGGTCCCTCGCGTATGGAGATCGCCGAACCTGCCTCTTAACGATCAATCTGCGATTGTGAGCGATGGGGAATATATCTACCTTATTCCTGGAACTGACAATGAGTTTTACCGTTATCTCCCTTCCGAAAACCGGTGGCAGGCTCTGGCAAATGCTCCGCACACTGCCTACCAAGGAGCGGATCTTGTTGTTGTGGGGGATTATGTGTACGCTTCCTTTGGAGGGTTTCAAAAAGCATTTAGTAGGTATTCTATCCGCGAAAACACGTGGACCGATATGGCGACGACCCCAGAGCTCATGTCCACCGGAAGTTCGCTCGCGGCGAATTCAGGAGGAACGATCATTTATGCACTAAAGGGAGGAACGAATACGGATTTCTGGGCGTATAATATTGTCTCAGGTGAGTGGGAGACAAAAGAAACCACCCCATTGACAGTCGGAGCAGGCGGAACATTAGTTGAACATGACGGATATCTATACACTCCACGAGGAGGTAATACCGGTGTTTTTTTACAATATGAAATTTCAAGTGGATTATGGAGTTCGTTTCCCGGGCCAACCGGAATAACCTTTAATAGCACCAACAATGCGACCGTAGTGGATGATGCGATTTACATAACTCGAGGTTCAAACAAGACTACATTCTATCGATACAATATCAGCGGTTCGTGGGATACCCTTCCCTCCCTTCCCTACGGAACACAGTATGCAGGAGTAGTTTACAACACATACGATGACTATATTTACATATTCCGCGGAGCAGGAACTTATGATATTTGGAAATACAATTATTCGGGCGCCGGTTCGTATGTGGGCCCGATGAATCTGCACTTTAACCCCTCTATGTCAACCGATCTTCAGTATTACGATGGGAATATTTATGCCCAGACCAACACCAACATAATGTATCAATACAATCTTGCCGCAGGTACCTGGAATACGCTAACAAGCGATACAGCTCCGGCAGCTTTTATTGCTACTCAGGATTTCAAAGGAGTTGTCGCGGGGACGAGCATTTATTATTTTCAAGGATACAATGATCGGAGTTTTTGGAAATTTACACCAGATCTTCCAGCCGGTTCCCGATGGGCAACGCTTCCTGACACGCTCGCGACGGTACTATATGGAGCCGGGATGACTACGTTGAGTATTGGAGAAACTCAGTATATTTATACAACGCGAGGAGGTGTATCCAATAAATTCTATCGTTTCAACGTTCAAGGAAATACATGGGATGATGCTGGAGCCGCAGACCTTCCTAACGACGCAGAGGTTTCAAACGGATCTCAGTTGGTGAGCGATGGCACCTATATCTATCTTCTTACCGGCAACTACACAAATTCCCTGATGAAATTTGATGCGTCAGTCGGAACTGGAGGAACCTAGACATCACTGGGGATGTTGCCGTTTGCGTCCTATTACGGAACAGAGGCAGAGATGCAAAATGGAAAAATATACGTCCAAGCAGGATATTCAAAAGGGGATTTCTGGGAGTATTCTGCGGCAAATGGATGGCGTAGATTGGCAGATCAATCGCTTACCTATCCATACAATTTAGGTCCCTACCGAGGAGGTTCTCTTACATCAATCGGAGCTGGAACGTTTTATTCAATTCGAGGGTATTTGATAAATAATGTTTATGATACCCAGATGCAAGTTTATGCGGTGGATGATTCGGATTATATCCCTAGCGGTACATGGATCAGTGATACTATAGATTTGGGTACGGTGACCGCATGGGATCCGACAGAATCTCTTAGTATATCGAGTACTACACCCGGAGACTCCAGTATTGCGGTTCGTACCCGTACTAGCATAGATAATTCAACTTGGTCTGCGTGGGGTTCGGTTGTTGACGGATCCGTCCCTTCCCCGGTCCGTCGGTATATGCAAGTGGAAGTGACATTGAATGCAACCTCCGGTACCGGAGCAAACCAGACTCCGATTCTTCATTCAATCTCTATAAATTATACGGGTGATCAAACTAATCCTTCCAACCCTTCAACCGTGAGCGCGGCTTCCCAATCCTCAGGAGGAGTACCGATCGCAACGGGGAACACCTATAAATATCCTAACCCCTATTTTTCCTGGAGCGGGGCAAGTGATCCTGGAGGATCTATTGCGGGATATTATGTGTATTTCGGAGCGAGTTTAACCGGAAATCCTCAAACAGACGGAAGTTATCAAACCGGTTCTACATATATAGTTACTACGCCACTCACAAATGGTCAGAACTATTATTTACGTTTGGAAACATTAGATTCTGCCGGTAGGACAAGCGGCGGAACAACAGCTTTTGTGTACGGGTACAATGGGCCGAATGCCGCAGATTCTGTTACGGCAACGGAAACTTCCGATTTCGAGAGTGGAACATTGGTTGGGACAACAGCTGTCGGAGGACAACTGAAGCTTCAAGGAAAAGCAGGATACTGGGAGCAGGAAAAACTGAGTTTGGCACCCGCTGCAGTTTCCTATGGTTCCGCGATTACTTATGATTCCGCGAACAGCCGATTATATGTGCTTCGAGGGAATTCCTCTGCGCTCTTCGCCTATGATCTGCTGACGGATACCTGGTCTTTGAAGCAGGGTACCGGTACCGGAGCAGATTACGTAGTAAGCTATGGAGACATGTGTGAAGGAGATGGGGATTCACTCTATGCCTTTAGGGGTGCAAATACGAGCACTTTCTGGAAATATGACATAAGCGATGATCAATGGTATTCAGCTCCTAATACACTTTCAACGGTGTGGCGTGACTCGGCATTAGTTTATGACGGATCGCAATATATCTATGCGATCCGAGGTTATTCCGTTACGGCAAACAGCGATTTTTACCGCTATGATACCGGTGATACGGACAGCTGGGAAGCATTGGATTCCATAAACTTTGGCGGAGTGAATGATCAACAGGACAGTAATGTATATATGGGAGCGGATCTTGCATATGGGAATGGAAACGTGTATGCAATTCAGGGAAGCAACGGATCTCCCAATTACCGTACTGGTTTTGCAGCGTATGATACAAACACCAATTCTTGGAGCCAGCTGCTGAATCTTCCCGTAGCCCCGTATCAAGGAGCACAGATTGAGTACGATTCCGCAACCGACTCCATCTATTATCTAACGGGAAACGGGAAGCCCTACTTGTATCAATATAATATTACGGGACAAACATGGACAAAGCTTCCCGATGCTCCAGCAGTATTTTACTGGGGGACCGCAATGAAAAACGTGAATGGGGTGCTTTATATCATTCGAGGAAATACGACTTCCATGTATAAATACGATATCAGCAAAGCTTCATGGCTTATTCCTAACCGCGGTTTTTTTGGCGACGTATACCGAGGGACGACATACCTAAGCTTTACTACAGGCTCGGATATCATAAAAGGATCGGGAAACGAATACTATATGACACGGGGACGTTTTGACAATAGATTTTTCAAATACGATTCAGTTAGCGGTGAAAAGGTGCAGCTTGCCGATATGCCGGTTTCCCCTTATACCGGAGCAGAACTCGTATATGCAGGCGATATTAATAAAGTTTATGCGACGGCAAATACGTATCAATCAAATCTGTTTGTGTACGATATTCCGACAGATACCTGGAGTACTACCGGTGATTCAACTCCTTATAATTCTGCAGCCGGAACAGCAATGGTGTATGACGGCTCACGGTACATGTATTGGACCCAAGGAGGTGCAACGCGGATGTACCAATATGATACGGAGGGAGCTGCTGGATCGCGGTGGACCCTGATGGCGACGAATGCAATTGCTGCCTTCGGAGCAGGAGGAGACATCTTATACAAAGACGGATACGTTTATGCCCTCCGGGGAAGAACCACCCTCTCTTTTTACCGGTTTTCTCCGCCAGCACTGGTTGGAGGAACGGGTTTGTGGTCTGATGCCGCAGTTGCGGATCTTCCGGCCGGTGCAACAATCGGTGCGGATGGATTTCTCATGGACGGGGGAAGTGACTCAAACGGAAATTATATCTACGCGTGTCGTGCAATCAACCTGCCGCTCTGCTATAAATATACGGTTGGTTCGGACTCGTGGAGCGCGATTGCAAATGCACCGGCTGCGATTGGCGCAGGAGGAGCCGGAGCATCAGACGGGGCAAGCAAATTTTTAATGACATCCGGAGCCGGTGCGACTGCGCCGTTTACCACCTATGGGAATGGAATTTATAATTATGTCATGCAGACGGACTCTACGTCCTTTTTGACGTCCGGTACCTATACCTCCGAAACGTACGATTTAAGTTCCATTTACAAATTCTCCGGATTATCCATTACTTCATCCACCGCATCCAATACGACCTTGACTCCTTATACGCGTACATCTGCGGATAACGAAACATGGGATGCATGGACTACAGCCGCAGAGGATAAAACCATAGGTTCGGCTCACACGTATCGGATTGCTTCTGATCCTCAGAGATATGTTCAAATACGTTTAAATTACACGTCTGACGGAGTGTATTCGGATGTCGTAAACGATTACTCGGTCAATTACTATAAAGATATTGTTGCTCCGACCAACCCAACCACATCGTTGGGATATTCCACCTCTGCAAAAACCACCCCGATTTACTCCGGCACCTGGTATGCACATAACAGTCCGTATATCGAGTGGCCGGCCGCAGAGGCAGAGGGTGGCGCAACGGACGGGGTAGACGGATCCGGCGTCAACGGGTATTACATCTATGCGGGAAGTGACCCAACTGGAGATCCGGTATCTTTGGGAACCTATACCACCGCTCCTTCGGTGACGTTCTTGAGTCTCGTCTCCGGAACAGAATATTATGTCCGCGTGATGACAAAAGATAACGCCAATAATATTTCTGCCGGCACATGGATGTCTTTTATTTATAAATACGACACAACGCCTCCAACAAGACCGCTCACCCTCATAGTGAATCCTCCTGGATGGACAAGTACGAACAGTTTCACTTTTTCCTGGTCCGGAGCGACGGATGCAGCTTCGGGGATAAAAGAATACTGCTATACGACAGAGGAAGACGGCGCGGAAGAATTATGTACTACCGCAACTACGGTTACAGGTTTTCCTGCTTATGATAGCGGAGCGAATACGTTTAAAGTGCGAACAAAAGATGTGGCAGGAAATTATTCGGAATACAAAGAAGTTACGTACAACTATACAAGTCTTGCTCCAGGTCCTCCCTTGAATTTAACTTTAACTTATCCGACCGTGGGAAATACAAATACCACGAACGAATTTGCCTTTGCTTGGAACGCGCCCAGCGAAGATACTTATTACGGAGATGAAGAGGATTTGCGCTATTATTATTGGGTGAATAATTTACCTTCCTCTACAGGTCCGGAGAATTCCACAGGGATAGATGAATTAACGCTAGACAAAGATAAATATGCTAAGGTGAATAAGGATAATACCCTGTATGTAATAGCGATGGATGGAGCAGGAAACATTGACTACGATAATTATTCAACAGCTCCTTTCTATTACGATTCCACGGCACCCGGAACTCCTCGAAAAGCAGATATTTCTGATACTTCTATAAAGTCCGATTCCGTTTGGAGGCTTACCTTGACCTGGGCTACTCCAACTGAACAAGGTTCGGGAGTTGATCATTATAGAATTTATCATTCGACAGATGGGAGCACCTTTTCTTATTTGGGGAGAACAACAACAACTTCTTATACAGATGGTTCGGAAGAAGATTCCTTAGAGCAGACAACCCATTATTATTATATAAAAGCGTGCGACAGCACAGGAAACAACTGTTCGGAGGCTTCAGATACCGTGTCGATGTACCCGGACGGCAAGTGGGATTTGGCACCGACTCTTACTGCAAATCCTACATCCGTAGTAAAAACCAAATCTGCGACTGTTACCTGGTCAACGAGCCGCACGTCAAGTTCATTCGTCAAATACGGGACGTCATCCGGAAGTTATGGTGAGGAAGTCGGAAGTTCCGAGCATGTAACCTCACATGAGATTGACCTTACGGGTCTGAATCCGGGGACTACCTATTACTATAAAGTCCTCTGGACCGATGAGGATGGGAATTTGGGAACGTCAAGCGAGTACACGCTCGTAACCAATGCCGCACCATTTGTTTCCGAGGTGAAAGTTACGGACCGCGGTTTATACTCCTCATACATTTCCTTTAAAATCAAAAATGCGACGAAATACAACGTGCAGTATGGGAAAACCCTTTCATATGGTGGAAGCGCTACCTCATCCGTCGGGATAAGCGAATCCACCCAAACGGTTAAACTGGATAACCTGACCGAAGGAACCATTTACCATCTTCGGGTCGTTGCGGAGGATGAAGAGGCAAATACGTTTGCCGGAGATGACTATACTTTTGAGACCCTTCCAGTACCAAAAATCCTAAACCTCAAAATTCAGCAGGTCGCCGGAATGCCCACGGCCACCCTCCGTCTCCTCTGGACGTCCAACACTCTTGTTTCCTCCATCGTGACATACTATCCCAAAGGCAACAGTGAATCCGCAAAAGACCAGGTGAATATGACTTTGAAAAAGAGTCATGAAATCATCCTGAAAGATTTGAAAGACGATGCGGACTATCTGATTCTTATCAAGGGAAAAGATATGGCTGGGAACGAGGCGTCGTTTGCTCCCCAGGAAGTAAAGACCGCGGTTGATTTCCGTCCTCCGGAAATTCAGAACATGAACGTGGAAAGCAGCATCGCGGGAATAGGGGATGAAGCAAAAGGACAGGTTGTTGTGAGTTGGGATACGGATGAACCATCCACAACCCAGGTGGAATATGCGCAGGGGACCGGAAGTGCATATGGTCAAAGCACACAGGAGGATACGAATCCGACCTTAAACCATGTCGTTACCATCACGGGTCTTTCCCCATCGCGCATCTATCACCTGTGCGCCCTATCAAAGGACAAAAACGGGAACGTGGGACAATCTCCGGATACGGTCGTAACAACGCCAAAATCAACCAAGGACGCGTTAAATCTCGTAATCGACAATTTGTCAAAAACGTTTGGATTTTTAAAAGATATGCAGTTATCTAAATAAGTTGCGGTATGATGAAACTATGAGTCAAACCGGAGATACATACATACAGACTAAAGATTTGCAAAAATCCTTTACGGTTGGAGAAGGACAGGTAGCAATTTTGAAGGATTTGAATATTGAAATCAAAAGAGGCGATTTCGTGATCATCTTCGGTCCTTCCGGCTGCGGAAAATCAACGCTCCTCCACACGCTTCTTGGGCTCGAGAAACCTTCGGGCGGATCCGTAGCTATTGACGGGAAGGATTTCTATTCTCTCAACGACGATGAACGTGCGATTTTCCGTAGACACAATATCGGAATCATCTACCAACAGCCTCTATGGATCAGTTCCCTAAACGTCATCAACAACGTTGTGTTTACCCTGCATCTGTTGAACCTTGAACAACATGTGTTGGACGAGAAGGCAATGCAGGCGTTGACTCTGGTTGGGATGGATAAATGGGCCTACTATCGTCCAACCGAGCTTTCTTCCGGTCAACAGCAGAAAATCAGCTTGGCTCGCGCCATGGCACTGGATCCAAAACTCATTGTTGCGGATGAGCCCACCGGAAACCTTGATACCAACTCAGGACGGGATCTGATCAACACGTTTTTATCCTTCAATGACAAAGGGATCACGATCATCATGGTGACTCACGATTTGGAATATTTGAAATATGGGAACCGGATCATCCATATGATTGATGGAGAGGTTGTCGAAGAAAAAGTTTCCGAAAGGGGAAAAAGATTCTCCGCAGGTATTGACGGCAAGAAAACCGATAAGGACATATCTATGGATAGTAATGTGCACGATCGGGATTTTTTAAGTAAGTTAAAACAGGGAAACAAATGAAAAAGATTATCGCGAACCTATTGAGTCCTCAGCTTATCCTGCAGTGCATCCGCAGTATCCCTTCTCGCATAAAATACCTGGTTAAATTCGGATTCCTATTTTTTACATTCTTTCTCCTTCTGATCTTTTTCCTTTTTGAAAAGATGTTCCGACTCATCCATAAGATTCCTGTTATGGGGAATCTTCTGGGGAATCTCTTTTCAAAACCTGGAAAACTCCTGGATCCTTACCATATCCTCATCATCAACAAACTGGAATCCTGGAGACCTTCAGAAGTTAAACGTTCGTATCTAATCTATCTGGCATTTGAGAATCTACGAGCGCGAAAAACCCGATCCTTAGTGACAGTGTTGGGTATGTCGGTTGGCGTCGGGATCATTGTCCTTCTGATCTCTTTGGGATATGGGATTGAAAAACTTGTCATCAGCAGAGTCGCAAGTTTGGACGAGTTGAAAATGGTTGATGTATCAACAGGCGGAAGTACAAGCCTAAGGCTTAATAATGAAACCCTAAAGAAAATTGAAAAGCTTTCCTCTGTCGGAAAAGCAATTCCCTTCATATCATTCGTGGGAAAGGTCAGCTACAATCGGGCAAATACGGATGTATTGGTGTATGCGGCTCCCCGTTCGTACCTTGATTTTTCAAAAGTGAAACTTCTCAAAGGGAAATTATTTGCAAGCAATGAAACCTATTTGAGCTACGGAGGGCAGGTTGCCGGCGCACAAACGTCTGTCCAGAAAGGAGTATTAGATAGCCTGATCTCTGACAACGACCTCTATTTCAACATTGTTCCCGATGAGGTAGCGACGGTATGGAGTGCATGCACGGTATCTTCCTCTGTCATAGGGTACGCAGGAAGGATTGAAGGGGGATACAAGGGAAAAGAGTATTGGGGAGGGTCCTATTATCCATTCGACGAAAAGGGAAAAGCTGCCTATGATCCGGAACAGGCAATCTATCTGGGTAAATGGATCCAGGCAACGGTCCCTCTGTTTTTTAAGACGAGCGACGGGAAGTTGGGTCCGATCTTAGACAAGGAGGGAATTCAGAAATGGGAAAAGGGGTGTATCCAGGAAAAATATACTCAAGTCATGGATCGACTCCGGTTCGCGAGCGTGCTCGGGGAATCAACAGAGAGCGCGAGCCTGACTTCCACCGCATCCGCAAGCACAAGTCTCACCGCTTCCTCATCGGCCGAGGCGACTGATTCAGCTACGGTTGTGTATGAAACCGTTACCGTCTCAACCAGCTCAGGGGGACTGGAGGTGGTTGAACTTTCAGCATCATCCTCAGCCACACAAAAAAAACAAAAGGACACCTATAAGTTCATCTCAAAACCCAGCGGCCAGGCAATTGTTTCTTTGGGGTTCCTTAACCTCCTCAATATTCCTGTTGAAAAGGCGCTTAACACCAAATTTAACGTATCATTCATCGTGACGAAAAGTCTTGTTCCGGAGGTTGAGGGAAAAGCCCTCACATCCGAAGAGGAGTACCAGATCCTGGGCGTTTCGGACGATGCAGACTCGCAGCATTTTTACGTGCCGTTTACCGACATCCAGAAGATCGGCGGAACCAACTTCACGCAGCTGAAGGTGATACTAAAAGATAAGAATGATATTGCTAAGGTGAGAAAATCCATTGAAACGATGGGGTTCCGGACCACAAGCACTGTGGATACGGTTGCGCAAATAGAATCCCTGTTCGCGAATCTACGCATTGTCCTCGGACTTCTGGGAATGGTGGCTTTAGGAGTTGCATCCTTGGGAATGTTCAATACCCTTACCGTATCGCTTTTGGAACGTACGCGGGAAATTGGAGGGATGAAAACCATGGGAATGGTGTCGGAGGAAGTACAAGACCTTTTTTTAGCAGAGGCGATGATCATGGGGTTGTCCGGAGGTCTCGGAGGCTTGATCTTAGGATATCTTATCGGGAACGGTCTTTCATTTCTGGTGTCCACGATTGCTATAGTGAAAGGCCAGGGGTATCTGGAGCTTACCTACGTTCCACCCCAATTCGTTCTCTTCATCATTGTTTCTTCCTTCATCGTGGGACTTGTCACCGGACTGTATCCAGCACAGCGCGCCAAAAAGATTTCTGCGCTCAACGCCTTGCGATACGAATAACCGTACGGTATGATGATACAAGGTATGAAATCGGCAAAAACCAACAAGCGGGAAACTAAAAAAAATGGATTCACCTACAAAGAAACACGCAACATGTTGTGGATTGGTGGAATGCGATCATTCATAAACATTGTTGTATTTCCGTTTTTGCTTAGTATTTTTGCGGGACTGTGTCTTACGCTCTTCATCTATAAGTTCCCGGTGGTTGTTTCCTACGCAAAAAAAATCCTACCCATTGGAAAACAGGATTCAAAACCCACATCCGCAAAAAAAATACCCTATTCCTTTTCAAAAGATCGTTTAAAGGAATACGCGATGTTCGAATCCCTGTTCACCGTCGATCCGTACGCGTTAAAAAAACGGATGGATGCGAAAGACGTGAATTTTCTTCTTGTGGACGTACGTTCTCCCAGCGAATACAAGCAGGGTCATATTAGAGGGGGTATCAATATCCCCGCTTACGCGAATTTGGACGCGATATCCACGATTGACGAAAGGAAGGAACAGATCGTGTCCGCGTTCAAAAAACATTCCATCAATAACAAAGAACTTATCCTGTATGCTGGATCGTCTTTTTCCGAAGCGCACCGAAAAGTAGCGTTTTTCCTCTTGGAACGTTCCATAGACTGCCGAATCCTCGCCGTGGGGTGGAACGAATGGAGACACCTTACGAATTTTTGGCTTCCTGAGTCAGAATGGGGTACCGTAGACATGCAATCATATATAACTATCCCATAGCATGCAATTACTATGCCTATAATATTTTATATTTTCCTATTCCTGTTCGGGACTGCAATAGGATCATTTTTAAATGTATTGATTGACCGGCTTCCCCAAGAGGAATCTATCATGGGACGCTCCCGATGCGATTCCTGTGGGCACGTGCTTGGATGGAGGGATCTGTTCCCATTGGTTTCCTATTTTTTTTTGATGGGAAAGTGCCGGTATTGCAACAAAAAGGTTTCTATCCAGTACCCTCTAGTTGAATTAGCCACGGGTTTATTATTCGTTTTTTCGTGGGTGCATATCCAGCCCTTGGGCACGGGCCTGATTTTGAAAAAATTCATCATTTTGCTTATCGTTTCCTGCTTTATTGTTATTTTTGTTTCCGATGCAAAATACCACCTGATTCCGGATTCCGTTCAAGTTGTACTGTTTTCACTGTCTTTATTCCTTCCGTTTTCTTCCGAGATTACCGCGGGATTGTATTTGGACCGGATCGTTGCCGCATTCCTCGTCATGGCGCCCGTTTTTTTTCTCCATATGATAACCCGGGGACGAGGGATGGGGTTTGGAGACGTGAAGCTCGCGTTTATCATCGGATTTCTCCTGGGTACTCTGGAGGGACTCATCGCAATCTATTTAGCGTTTGTGTTGGGAGGGCTGATGGGGATATTCCTCATTCTTTTTAAACTTAAGAAGTTGAAAAGCAGGATTGCATTCGGGCCGTTTTTAGTAGCCGGAGTTCTGTTAGTACTTTTTTACAAAGGTGCGCTGGTATCTGTAATGAAGTCTATGTATGGTTTATGACCGCTCGTCTCCAAGGGTATCCTATCAGTCCGATTCCTCGCATAAGGTTAAGTGCCCTTTTTCTATCGCCCGTTAAACTTTGAATTACCTCATCCGTCACTCCATTACGTATGAGAGTGGATTGTCCACCAGACGTATCCACGGACCTATCCAGAGTAGGGTTGTGAATCAGTCGAAGTGCACCTTCTACCGTTTCGAGCCCAGGTCTAAAAAGAGCAACATTACGCCTTCCCAATTCTTGGATATCGGTTTGGTAGTGTCTGGAAGCGGGATCCTTTTGCTGTATCATGGTACGCCTCGCTCTAAAACGCGCGATAAATCCAGTCATTAAGGTTTGAAGATCGTCTGCAATATGTGGGCTTAAGGGGTGTCTTTGATCGTTTAGATATCTTATCAGCGCATCCCAACGATCGTTGTCGTGGCCCCACCGATATTCCAACGAGCGTATCGCGGCTTTTCCCGAGTCTACAACCACTCCAATTACTTGTTCAGGATCCACCCCTTTTGATTGATACAGGAACCCCTCCCACATCGTCCCATTTTTTGCACCGAAGGGATGATATGTTGTAGTTGCAATAATCTGCCGTGCCCATGGTTCAGGGCTTGTTTTTTCAAGAATGGTCGGGATTTCACCATTGTGGCGCGAAATATCAAATTGACAACTGAACGGCGCTCCAAATTGTGTAGATAACAGTAAGATACTGGGAGATACCGTTTCCTTAAATGTCGGCGTGTTCGGTTGTGCCTCAATTAGCATAGAAATGCTCAAATGGTATCAATGAAAAGAGTAATTTTCAATACATATTGGGTATGCATAAAGGGCAAAACTTTATTTTTTTGAGAGTATGTCAGCCTCGATGAGGCGGCGAAGGTATACGGATTTTGGCATCTTTTCCTTTCGGGATACCTCCTCGAGGTGTGAAGCTATCTTAGGGGTGATAAAGAAGGTGAATCTGGCATCTGCCGCAGCCTCCACAAAATTAACGAAATCCTCAATGATATCTCTAAGAGTCGCAGAGGTGTAGCGTTCACACAGGAGCTTTTCATCCTTGTGGTGAGCAAGGAGTGAGGGAGGATCTCCTTGCGAATAGAGGATCAGTACTGGTTTCCCAAGTCCCAATGCGAGGGAGATTTCATACCCGACGCTAATACTCGGGAACGTGGTCTCTACAATCATGCAGTCGGATGACTGGATCCATCGCTCCAGTTTTTCATGGAACTTAAGCCTTTCGGTTTTGGTTTCCATTCGGATTTTTGTTTCAGAAGAGTTCAGAATGTGGTCAGCGATCACTGAATACCCTTTGGATTTTAACGCGTTGACGATTTGAAGGTAGTTTTGAAGATGGTATTTTTTTCCGAAAATGGAAGCGGTAAAATATACCTTCATGGTATATTGTATCACAAAAATCTTTCATTTTCTAAGAAGATGTGGTATGATGGAATTATATGGAACAAACCCTTGTTGTATTAAAGCCCGACGCAGTCCAGCGGGGGCTCATTGGAGAAATTATTAAACGGTTTGAACGGGTTGGGTTAAAAATGGTTGCTTGTAAACTCATTTTAGCAAGTCAAGAGCTCGCAAATAAACACTATCCCGTAGAACGTAAAGAGTTTATCACAGGAATGGGGCAGAAGACGCTGGACAATTACAAATCCCTCAACATTGATCCCAAAAAAGAATTAGGAACAACCGATTCCTATGAAATCGGACTCATGATCCAAAAATGGCTGGTGCAATTTATTTCTTCCGGCCCGGCATTTGCCATGGTTCTGGAAGGCCCCCATGCGGTTGAGTTAGCCCGCAAACTGTGCGGTTCCACTCTTCCCATCATGGCTGCTCCCGGTACCATCCGGGGGGATTTAGCATTTGATTCATCTTACCTTGCCAACACCGGAAAACGACCGATTAAGAACCTTATCCATGCCTCGGGCAGTTTGGAGGAAGCAAAATACGAAATTCCCCTGTGGTTCTCACCCTCAGAGATCTACTCCTACGAGAGGGTAGAAGAGAAAGTAATGAGATAAAAATCACCCATAATTGTTCCATGGTTCGATTGTTTCATTGTTAAATTGCTTTACTGAACAACAATAGCAGCAATAGAACAATTGAGCAATGCAACAATAATCCAGGATCCTTCATTTGATATAATAAAGCCATATTCTGTTCTAGTTGAGGATGCCGCTATAGCTCAACGGATCGTAATATTGGATATAGCAAATCCGTCCCACGTTGATATTAATATCCTTATAAAGTATACTTATCGCATGTCAAAACGCCTTTCTGAAAAGACCATTAATCAAATAAAGAAGTTTAGAGAGCGTGGTTGGAGTTTGCCGGAAATACATAAAGAATTGGGAGTGGGTTACGGGACGATACATAGACATATAAACGATGTAAGAATTTTACCTAAGTATGAAAAAATGTGGCTAGGCAAAAGAGGAGGAAGTATTAAAAGAAAAAAAGAAGCAGAAAAAGAAGCTTATGAGAAAGCTAAAAAATATATTTTACAGCTCTCAGATAAAGAAAAAACGATTTTTCTTTGCGCTCTGTATTGGGGAGAGGGGAGTAAATCTGATTTTGGAATATCAAATACGGATCCTGAATTAATAAGAGTTTTTGCTCAGGGTCTAGTGAAAGTATTTGGGATTTCAAGAGATGATTTCAGAATAAGTGTAAGGATATTTGAGGATTTGGATAAAGAAAAATGTCTAGATTTCTGGTCACAGATAGTAGGAATCCCTAGGGAGAAATTTGTGAACGTGAATATCCTAAAAGGAAAAAAAGAAGGAAAAACGCCGTATGGAATGTGTAGATTAAGAGTGAGAAAAGGAGGAAAACTGTTAAAATATATAACGGCCCTAAAGAAAAGAATTTCGTATCTATTCTAGTTCTCGTAGCTCAATGGATAGAGCACAGGTTTCCTAAACCTGCGATGGAGGTTCGATTCCTCCCGGGGACACAAAGACAAGTTTAAAGTTCAAAATGCAAAATTTAAAATTAAAAAAAGGCTTCAAGTTAAAATCTTATCTACA
>Ga0066639_10001758_pt1 | contig 19233 bp, 18 predicted proteins | sample CryGeyCG2114_010_2_FD_59504 | JGI IMG/M metagenome (GOLD analysis project Ga0066639, IMG submission 59504) | Groundwater microbial communities from aquifer - Crystal Geyser CG10_big_fil_rev_8/21/14_0.10 | ecosystem: Environmental > Aquatic > Deep subsurface > Groundwater | place: USA: Utah...
AAGGCCGCTTCTGCCTTAAAATGGGGCGTTAAAGAGATGGAAAGACGTTATGAGCTATTATCTAACGAAGGAGTTAGGGATATTTCTTCATACAATACGAAACAGGCTCAAAATAAAAAGAATTTGATGCCGTTCATAGTCGTTATTATTGATGAGTTGGCTGACCTGATGTCATCATTCGGGAAGGATGTTGAGGGAGCTATCGTTAGATTGGCTCAAATGGCTCGTGCTGTCGGTATCCATCTTATAGTTTCAACCCAAAGACCATCAGTTGAAGTTATCACCGGTCTTATAAAGGCGAATATCACATCAAGAATAGCATTTCAAGTGGCCTCCTCTATCGATTCAAGGACAATTCTTGATGCTTCCGGAGCAGAAAGATTACTTGGAAAAGGAGATATGCTTTTCCAGTCAGGTGATACATCCAAACCGAGACGTGTCCAAGGTGCACTTGTGACAGAAGAGGAAGTTAGGGAAGTTACAGCATTTATAAAAGATCAGGCCGATAATTTATATGAGACAGAGGAAACAAAGGACGAGCTTGGTTTTGATCTTAATAATGCTGTAGAGACAGGCAAAATCGGGAAAGAAGGAGATATCGAAGATGATCTTTATGGTGATGCAAAAGAGCTAGTAATTAGAGCCCAAAAAGCATCCGCCTCAATGCTCCAAAGACATCTAAGGGTTGGCTATGCTCGAGCAGCTAGATTGCTCGATATATTAGAGGAGAATGGTGTTGTAGGGCCTGCAGATGGGGCGAAGCCAAGAAATGTGTATGTTGTTGGAGCCCAAGATGATGGTGCGACTGCTGAGGTTGCGCCCAGTTCGTCAGACGATATAGAAGAAATTTAATTAATTTTTTTATGACTCTTAAAAAGAAAAAAACAATTCCAAAAAAAGAGCTAGACAAAGCTAGTGATGCAAAATTTAAAGCAGTTGATCATGCCGTTGAAGAGATACGCCAAAAATATGGAGAGGGATCAATAATGAAACTTGGTGATGCAAAAAAAGTTGATGTAGATGTGATACCTACGGGAGCCATATCATTAGACATGGCCCTAGGCGTAGGAGGTATGCCCAGAGGTAGGGTAGTTGAGATCTATGGGCCAGAATCAAGTGGAAAGACTACTTTGTCTTTACATGTTGTTGCCGAGGCTCAAAAACAAGGAGGAACTGCTGCTTTTGTTGATGCAGAACATGCTCTTGATCCAGAGTACGCTAGGCGGATAGGAGTTAATGTTGATGATTTATTTATTTCTCAGCCAGATACTGGAGAACAGGCTTTAGAAATAGTTGAGACACTTGTTAGAAGTGGTGGTGTAAGTGTAATTGTTATTGACTCCGTGGCAGCATTGACCCCAAGAGCCGAGATTGAGGGAGAAATGGATCAACAGCACATTGGCCTTCAGGCAAGATTAATGTCTCATGCCCTAAGGAAACTTACAGCCATTACAGGTAAATCAAACACGACCGTAATATTCTTGAATCAAATTAGACATAAAATTGGCGTAATGTTTGGTAACCCAGAAACAACCCCAGGAGGAATGGCTTTGAAATTTTATTCTTCCGTAAGAATTGAGATAAGAAGATCTGCCCAGATTCAGTCAGGTGAAAAAATAATAGGAAATAGAACTAAGGTTAAAGTTGTAAAAAACAAAGTAGCAGCGCCATTTAAAACAGCAGAGTTTGATATTCTCTATAATGAAGGAATATCCAGAACAGCTGATATCATTAATGTTGGTGTGACTTACGGAGTAGTTGACAGATCCGGGGCTTGGTACAGTTTTAAAGAAGAAAAACTAGGCCAAGGGATGGAGGCAGCCCGAGCTAATCTAAAAGAAAATCCAAAACTTGAGCAGGAGATAGTTAGACAAATAAAAGAGAAGGTTAAGCTTGAGGATTAATTACTTAAAACTTTTCAAACAAAAAACCGCTGATTATATAATCAGCGGTTTTTTGTTATTCGGAGATACTTTATTGAGCTATCTTCTGAGTTTGATTTCTAGTATAAGGCATTAATGCCATAAATCTAGCTACCTTTATTGCATTAGCAACTTTTCTTTGATGCTTTCCACAAAGTCCTGTTTTTTTATGAGGGACAATCTTGTATTGACTCGTAACAAAACCCTTTAGAGATTCTATCTCTTTGTAATCTACTGAATTTATTTTTTCCTGACAACAAATGCAAGCCATAGTTTATAAATTAAATTAATCTTTTAAAATGGTATATCTTCAATGTTTATCTCTTTTTCCTCTATTTCGTCATCGCTTATAATAGGTTCATCCTGATTTATTACAGGGATCTCATTATCTTCTTCTGTTTTATTAGATTGTAGTGGTGATGCCGGTTTAGTAGTTTTAGCGCTGGTAGTATTATTGCCACTGTTATATGGGGAAGTCTCTCCTGATGACCTAGGTCCCATTTGAAGATTCTCTACAACTATTTCAGTACTATATCTTTTAACATTGTCTTGACCTGTCCAAGATCTAGTTTGGAGTCTCCCTTCTAACATTACCAAGGATCCTTTTTTGAGATATTGAGACATTATGTCTGCCAATCTTCCCCAAGCCACAACATTATGAAATTCTACTTGCTCTTGTTTCTGTCCGGTGTTATTTGTCCAAACTCTATTAGTAGCAACTCTTACTGATGCAACTTGTTGCCCAGTCTGAGTGCTTCTTATCTCTGGGTCTGTGGCCATTCGGCCTATTATTATGACTTTATTTAAATTCATGATCTAAATATTTTTTATAACTTCATCTATTTGCTTCTCTATCTCTTCTGGTTTTACTGGCTCTTGCTCTCTCTTTTTATTAGTATGAGGAGCTCCTTGCCCTTTTATCTTTTTCTGACCTTTCGGTCCAACCATTGTAGTTAAGACTCTTCTTCCTTCTTCCTCTTCTTTCAAAATAACAAATCTTAAAACATTGTCATTTAATTTCAATTCTTCCTGTAATTCCTCGGGCAATTCAGGAGATCCTTGAAGATTTATTGAACCAAAAAATGCCTGTTTTTTATGTTTTATAGGATAAGCTAAATCAATTTTCAAAGGGTCTTTCGTTTTTACGATATTTCCCTTTAATTTAGTGATTATTTTACCCAAATCAGCAAGACTAGAGGCAACCTCTTCATCGGTTAAGTCAGGGATTAGATGAAATCCCAACTCATATTGGTTTAGTTTTTCTATTGTTTCTTCCATAAAATTACCCACTAATATTAACAATCAATGCCCTAAAAGTCAACATTAATTTAAATTATATTTTTATATCAACAACATCACCTTCTTGAACAATATAGTCCCTTCCAACAAGTCGCACCTTGGCTTGTTCTCGGGCTTTCGCCCATGATCCAGAATCACATAAATCTTGCCAATTAACAACTTCGGCCTTTATAAATTTTTTCTCAAAATCTGTATGAATTTCAGATGCCGCCTTAGGAATTAAAGTGTCTTTTCTGGTTGTCCATGCTCTAGCTTCTTTTTCACCAGCCGAGAAAAAAGTTATAAGTCCAAGCAATTTATAGGCCTCTTTTATTAACCTATTTAATCCTGGCTCATCTAGCCCAAGCTCCTCAAGATATAATTTTGAGTCTTCTGGGGTACTCTCTGAAATCATTAATTCGAACCTTGCAGACAATACAACAAAAACATTGTTACTTATTTTATTTAAGAGTTCTGGATTCGGAATCCATTTTTTAGATATCTGTTCCTCGGACACATTTAAAAGATAAATAATTGGTTTTTCCATAAGAAGGCCAAGAGGGGACAACCCTTCCTTTTCTTTGGGATTCATCTTTTTTTCTTTCTGGGCTCGCCTTTCTTTTGTTTCCATATCAGCCAAAGCTAACTCTGTTTCAATTATTTCAATATCATTTAATGGGTCAATCTTTTCATGGACATGATTAATTTTAGAATCTTCAAATGCCCTAACAACGTGAGCAACGGCATCAACCTCTCTAATGTTTGCTAGAAATTTATTGCCTAGTCCTTCACCTTCAGATGCCCCCTTTATCAGACCAGCGATATCTACAAATTCTATTGTGGTTGGAACTATTTTCTCGGTATTAAAAGTAGATGCTAACAAGTTGAGTCTTTCATCAGGCACACCAACAACACCGATATTTGGATTGATTGTGGTAAAGGCATAATTTGATATTTCTGCCTGTTTTTTGGTTAGGGCTTTAAATAGGGTTGATTTCCCAACATTTGGTAGACCAACGATTCCGACTGATAATGACATAGTATTTTGTAAGTTTATGATATAATTCCAATATGGACAAGATCAATCCGGAAATTTTTCGAGATTATGACATTAGAGGTATCTACAACCTAGATTTCGATCATGATTTTGCTTTTAAATTGGGGAACATTATAGCGCAGAATTCGAATGGTCAGGATATTGTAGTTGGAAGAGATATGCGTGTTTCTTCTGATATTTTGGCAGAGAAGGTAATTGAAGGAATAAGGGCGACTGGTAAAAATGCCATATCTTTGGGCTATTGTTCTAGCCCTTTGTTTTATTTTACGGCAAATTTTCTTAATGTTTCAGCCGGTGTCATGGTAACGGCCTCTCACAATGATTCTAGCTATAACGGCTTCAAGATAGTTGGAGAAAATGGAAAGTTGATCCCAGGGAAGGAAGTCAAAACTATTTTTGATTCCTCTAAACTATCTTCAAATGGTAATGGCCAGCTTACAAAGGAAAATATGTTAAACGAATATATTGACGCTATTTTAGGGGCAATTGGTCAGACTAAGGATTTATCTGAAATAGCAAAAAAAGTGTATATCAGTCCGAGTATGCTCATGAACAGCCATATTAAATTATTAGAAAAAAAACTGGGTATTTCTTTTTCAAAAAACAAAGATTCCGAAATAACAGTAGCGTTTGATGCAGATGGTGATAGAATAAATTTTTATGAAAATGGGAAACATATTTTAGCGGATTATATTCTCTTAATGCTAATTGATAAAATAAAACCAAAAAATGTTGTTTTAGATCTTAGATTTTCAAGAGGTGCTATTGAGTACCTAGAAAAGCAGGGGATTAAATACACGAAATCTCCTGTCGGTAGAAGAAATATTTATAAAAATATGGTTGAAAATAACTCTGAAATAGGAGGGGAAATTTCTGGCCACTTTTTATTCAGTCATATTAACAAAATAGAAGCCCCTGAATTTGTTTTAATAAAAATCCTTGAAGAAATTTTAGACAAGGGGAGTATGGAGAATATTTTGAATGAATATACCGGATATTATAAATCCGAAGAAATTAACCTACCTGTTAAGTCTTTAGTCTTTGAAGATCTTAAAAAAGTTGTTGAAAAAAAATATTCAAATGCCGACATTGATTATATGGATGGCATCACTGTTTCTTGTGATGATTGGTGGTTTAATATGAGGCCATCAAATACGGAACCATTAATCAGAATTGTAGTTGAGACAAAAAGAAAAGGCCTCCTCAAGGAGAAGGCCATTGAACTGAAAGAACTGGTTGATCTCGGGGAAGGTGCCAAGGATTAAATGTCCTTAGCCCTTCCGACATTTACCGAAGCCCAGCAAATGCCGCCTGAAATCAGAATGCCTATAACAATTATGATACCCACCACCATTATTACTCTCCTTCCATAAAATAGCTTTAAGCTAAATTCTAATAGTAGTTGCCCCCAAAGTCAAAGCCTCCCAACGGGAGGCTTTGACTTTGGGGTTTTCTTATTATCTTTAAAATTAAATCAATCCCATATTTTTTCTAACTTCTACCATCGTTTGCTCTGCTAGGTCTCGAGCTTTTTCTTCCGATGATTCTAAAATAGAAATTATAAAATCAGGGTTTTTCTCAAGCTCGTTTCTTTTTTGCTGGAAAGGCTCAAGATAATCAATCACAACTTCGGCTAAGTCATTTTTGAATTCAACATAACCTTTCCCGTCATACTCTTTCTCAATATCTGAAATATTTTTGTCTGATAAAATGGAGTAGATAGTTAGAAGATTTGAGATAGCTGGTTTATTCCCTTTGTCATATTTAATCTCGCTCCCAGAATCAGTAACAGCTCCTTTTATTTTAACTCTTATTTCATTTGAACTATCAGAAAGGGAAATGCCCTCATCGCCAGTTTTTGACATTTTATTTTCAGGGGTTTTCAATGACATAATCCTCGCTCCTTCTGCTAGATTTATTTTTATATTAGGGAATGTATCTCCGAACATATTATTGAATTTCTTGCCGATCTCATTAGTTATCTCAATATGAGGTTTTTGGTCCTCGCCAACTGGAACAATGTCTGGTCTATAAATTAAGATGTCGGCAGCCATAAGAACTGGATAATCTAGCAACCCCATATGATTGTATTTCGGAGACTTTGCTAATTGCTCTTTATAGGTTGGTAATCGATCTAACCAACTAACAGGAGTGATAGTATTAAACAGCCAAGCCAACTCAGTGTGCTGTGGAACCTTTGACTGTCTTATCAGGAGAGATTTATTTGGGTCTATGCCTGCGGCCAGATAGTCCATAATGACATCCATTACATTGTTTTGGTATGTCTTTGGATTATAAGGCGTGGTAATACCATGAAGATCTACCACGGCATATATAGCCAAGTCTGCCTCTTCCTGTAGCTTTATCCAATTTTTTATTGCTCCTAGGTAATTCCCAAGATGGAGTTTACCTGATGGGCGTATTCCGGAAAAAATTTTCATATAATTAATATACTACGAATTAAACCAATTAAAAACCCTCCGCCGAAGGCGGAGGGTTTTTAAACTAAACTTCTATAACAACCGGCAAGACCATCGGCCTTCTCTCGGTTTTTTGGAATAAGAATTTTCCAATGTCATCTCTAATTATATCTTTGATATAAGTATCATTTATTTTACCAGGAGAGTGAGCTTTTTTCTCGATGATAAATTTTACTTTCTTCCGTACCTCCAAAAGAAGCTCCTTACTCTCTCTTAAGTAAATAAAACCTCTTGAGATTATATCAGGGCTGGTAAATACCTTACCTGTTTTCCCGTCAATCAAAACAACTATTACAAACATTCCATCTTCGGCTAAAGCTTGTCTGTCGCGTAAAACTACATTTCCAATATCTCCGACTCCTAGACCATCAACCATTATATAATTAGCTGGGGCTGTTTTTTTATCAAACCACCAGCGATCTTTAGTAAAGTGAACGATCGATCCGTTATCGGCTATTATGGAATTACCTTCTATGACTCCCATCTCTTTTCCGAGTTGTTCCAGAGTTACCATCATGGAATATTGTCCGTGAACAGGGAACAAATACTTTGGCTTCATAAAACCAATAAATTTCTTCAAATCTTCTTGGTTACCATGTCCGCCAGTATGGATATCCATCATGTTGTAGTGGTAAACTTTTACCCCAGCCCTATAAAGCATATCCTTTAATCTTTGAATTGAGCGCTCATTCCCCGGGATTACCGAAGATGAGAATATGACACTATCTTTTTTGTGAATTTGAATATGTCTATGCTCGCGATTTACGATCCTCATTAATGATGCTCGTCCTTCTCCTTGCGCACCTGTCGCGACTACTGTGATTTTATTTCTTGGAAAATCATCTATCTGCTCAATTGATATCTCCGTTCCTTTGGCCAATTTAATATAGCCAAGCTCTTTTGATATTTCGACATTAGTTTTAAGACTAAATCCATCGAATATAACCTTTCGGCCATACTTTTCGGATAAAGTAATAATTTGTTGAATTCGATTTATCATTGAAGAGAAGGTTCCAACTACCAGCATTCCTTCTGCTTCTTTAAATATCGTCTCCATATTCTCCTGAATATCAGATTCAGATAAAGAATGTCCTGGCTTTTCAGCTCCAGTTGATTCACACATAAGGATGTGAACCCCTTTTTCTCCAAAACCTTTCATCTTCTCAACATCGGCCGGCTTTTCATTAAGTGGCTTATCATCGAATTTGAAGTCAGATGAAAATACAACATTCCCAACAGGAGTTTCTATAAATAATGCCAAATCATCAGGGATGCTATGGTTTACTCTAAAAAATTCTACCGAAAAATATTTTCCGATTTTTTCAACTGACCCATCTTTAACAAGATGAATTATAAGTTTTGGTTTGTGAGGGAACTCGCTATGTCTTCTAAGGACCATCCCTCTGGTTAGTTCCGCAGTATAAATATCAGGGTTACCAAGTTTTTCTTGGACGTATGGTATTGCTCCTACATGGTCAGTATGGCCATGAGTTAAAAGAAGCGCCTGTATTTTACTTACATTTTCTTCTAAATATGCAGTATTTGGAATAAGGAAATCAATCCCAGGCATATCTTCTTCTGGAAACATTATTCCTGCATCTATTATTAATATTTCATCCATGTATTCCAGTGCATACATGTTTTTCCCAATTTCCCCGAGGCCACCAAGAGGAATAATTTTTAGAGTTTTATCATTCTCTGGGCTTTCTTCTAGATCTTTTGGTCTTCCTATTTTACCATCTCTCAAATGAGTAGGAGGTAATTTCTTTGAGGTTCTTGGCGGAGTATCATTCCTTTGGAATTTTCCGCGTGGTCTACCAGTTGTTCTTTTCTTTGTCGCGTTTGGCGTGTTTTCACTATTGTTCATAACTATTTTCTATTTCAAGCATAAGGTCATTAGGACAAGAAAAATCTTTTCCTAACGTCAAATATGCGAGGTTTTTAACCTTTATTTTTTTGAGTTTATATTTAATAATTTACTCAGAAGTATTCAGAGAATTAAATTATTTAATTTCTGTACACATGATGAATTTAGTGCTGACGGTCGGGGTCGAACCGACATGAGGTTTCCCTCACATGGCCCTGAACCATGCGCGTCTACCAATTTCGCCACGCCAGCAATTATCGTCATCATCTATACGGATTTTTAAATTTTTTTGGACCGGAATAGAGAGTTTTATCTAAGTGAAGGTATTATATCAGAATAACCTTCGAAAAGTCAAATAAGCATTAACCCGCCTTTTCTGCTGTCTCTTGATCACTATTCTTTATTCTCTTGGTTTCTATGTACCAATGGCCAATATTGTTAAACCTATCAGAAGGTATAGATATCAGTTTTAAATCAATACCTTTTACTTTTTTATTTGGAGCATAAACATAAGAAGGAGAATAAAGGAATACGGCCGGAGCATCTTCAAGAAGTATTCTTTGGAAATCATCATATTTTCTAGATCTTTCTATCGGGTCCACGGTTTGTCGGGCCTCTTGAAGAAGTTTATCTGCAGTTTCGTTGCTGTAAAGAGAAAGATTAACTCCTGGGTCTTTTTTATGTGACGAATGCCAGAAACTAAATGGATCTAAGTTTGCACTCAAAACCTCTCCAAATAGAAGGGCTTCGTAATCTCTTCCTTTTATTTTTTGTTGAAGTTCTGATATGGGCAATATCTCAAGATTTACCTTAACTCCTATTTTCTCCCATTGCTCCTTTATTAAATTGGCAGATAATATTAGCTCTGGCCAATCAGAGGTCGTTAATTTTATTTCAAGCACTTTTGAATTTTTCTGCCTAGAATCCTCAACTCTATTCCAACCACTATTGTCTAAGATTTGATTTGCGAATGATTGGTCATAGGAATATTTGTTTAGTGGTTCCCCAATATGAAGGATTTCCGGTAAGGTGGGGGAATAAATAGGGGTTCCTTTCCCAGACAATATATCATCAACTATTTTTTGCCTGTCTGTCCCATAATTTAGAGCAAGTCTTACATTTTTTTCGGCTAATCTACTATTATTATCTTTATTAAAAAATATGGCGAAGTAGCGAGGGATAGATACAACATTAAGATCTAATCTTTGTTGAAACTTTATTTGACTTAACTTACTTGGAGAAATAAAACTTAATCCCTGGAAATCACCCTTGTTATAGGCCTGGATCATCTCGTCCTCGGAAGAGTAGAAATAAAGGTCAAGATTATCTATAAAAGGCTTTCCATTGTAATATTTTTCAAATGAATCCAGCTCATAGACCCTTATTCTTCCAAGAGAATCTTTCTTGAGTTTTTTAAATTTAAATGGTCCGGAACCTATGGGTTTTGTATTCAAATCAGACAAGGCAAAATTATTAGGTTTAATATCTTGCCAAATTTTTTGAGGCAATATTCCCAAGGTAGCGTTATTTAGAAATTGGGCATATTTACTTTTTAAAATAAATTGGACAGTTTTATCGTCTATTTTATTGGCCTCAATGCCTTGCCAATTTAATATCTGGCTACTATTGTATTCATAATTTTGAGCGGTTTTTATAGTAAAAACAACATCATCGGCAGTAACTGGCGTCCCATCGTGCCAGAATGCATTATCTTTAATTCTAAATCTGTATCTTAATCCGTCAGATGAAATCTCGTATGATTCTGCTAGGTCATTAACAAAATTGCCAGCATCATCGTACTTAAGTAGTCCAGAATAAATAATATTAACTAAATCCTTGTCGGCGTCATTTGATTGAGAGAGCAGGGGATTTATCAGATGAGGTTCTCCAATTATACCTTCCTTGTAAGTCCCTCCATAGGCAGCCACCTCTTCAGTGTTTCTGAAATATAGGGCCAATGGTAGATAAATCAGTGATATTATTAAAATTAAAGCTAAAAGAATAAAAAGATAGCGTTCTTTTTTTGATAATACCTTTGGAAGATAAAGTAATTGTTTCCAAGAAGGAAGCGACTCGGTTAAATTTTTCTTAAATTTTTTAAAATCAAAAAGAGGGGATTTCCTTTTATTAAAATCCCTTTTAGTGGTGAAAAAGTCGTCGATCTGATTTTTTTGATTACTCACGATGATATTTAGGCTATCAGTCTAATAATCGCTGTGGCGATAAAGAGAATGGCAACAATTACTGTTCCATTAAAAAGTGTTTTTTCGAAACCTCTCCTTGTAGATTGAACTTGGTCTGACCCCCCAAATGCCGAGCCAAGACCATTTCCTCGTCTTTGGAGAAGAACTGTTATCATAAGAATCACAGATAGAGCTATTTGAATTATACTTATTATATCCATATAAATTAATTATCTTTTGATTTTTTACTTTTAGTTAATGATGTTGCCATTATATTTACGATACTTACAATGATTGTCGTCCAAATCAAGGCACCTAAGCTTTGTATGGTAACGAATTTTAATATATAATCAACAGCCAATACCATTATAGCGTTTATGACAAGCGTAAACAGCCCCAAGGTAATAAGAATTATTGGTGCAGAGACCAATTTCAGAAGGGGTTTTACGACTAGATTTAGCAAGCCCAACAAGGTGCCAGCTATAATAAATTCCTTAAATCCTGTTCCCGAACTTGCGATAACTAGGCCTGCTACGAAATAATTAGCTATCCATAGGCCTGCAATGTTAGAGACAAGACGTACTATAATCTTCATCTTTTATACCGAGATAGTACCAAATAACACCAAACAAAGCAATGATGGGTCAATAATTAATCATATTATTTAAATGGATGAAAACAAAACAAAAAAGAATAAAAAAAGAATTTTAATTACTATTATTTTAATAATTATTTCTTTGGTTTTGGTTTTTGTTCTAATTTATTTTTTCGCGCCATATTGGCTAGTAAATCAACTCTTTGTTTTAAACGGGGGGTTATTTAAGCGACCTAATTCTCTCATGGTCCCTATCCCAACTGATTGGAAGACCTACACTAACTATGAAAATGGAGTTGAGATAAGATATCCTAATAATTGGAGCTTTTGGGAGCAATCTGACGGATCAACCTATCATGCTGATTTTGCCGGACCCCAAGGAGAGATAATCAGAGCTGATTTTGATTGTTCCTATGTCATCGGAGGGACAGAAGAAGAGAGGTCAATGGTAAAAATTGATAGACAGCAATTTGGTGGGAATGTTTTTGTTCGGCACATTCTATCAAATGATTTTAATCAAGACGGAAAACAAGAGTTAATAGTACATGCATATAGTACGCCCTACCCTGAAGAATATATAAGTAGTGGAAGATTTGGAGAATGTAAACTCCTTACTTTTATAATTAGAAGCCCTATAAGTGATGAGAACATACTAGAAACAATTCTATCATCTATAAAGTTTATAGGGTTTGATAACTCAACAAGCGTTTTGTTATGGGATACCTATCAAAATAAGAATTTTGGATTTAGTATGGAGCTTCCATATGAATGGAGAGCATATAATCCGGTAGATTATTCTGTTTTGGCATATCGTCCATTTCAATTTCCTAATTCTGAAAAAATTTATACCGGCCCAGAGAGGTCGGTGTTTTTTATTTCTTTAAGATATGGCGATATCCCAGATTATTCTCAAAGAGCCTCGGCCCTTGAAGAAGTTGGGCATTTTTATAATGTAAGCGATAAGGACGGAGTTCTTTTGTCAGATGGACAGACGCTATTGTTTTTATTGGAACTTCCTAATAAAAAATATATGTCCATAAGAACATTTTCAAAGTACGAGCCCGTCTTAAGACAGATAGTCAAAACAATAATAATTCCAGAATTTGATATTAGAGATAGGAGTCTTTAGTTATTAACTTTATCTTTATATTATTTGTTGTATAATTAAATTAGTAAAATTAACCCTCTCTAAAAATGGAAAACACAAATCAAAATGGGTGGGAGCATCCTAATAACTCAATCAAGTATGCGATTTCAGGACTAGCAGTTGTCATGGTAATAATTGTTTATATGGGGCTAGCCTTCGGAATGTCTTGGTGGCCTTTTTCAACAGAACCCCAGAATCAGGAACAAGATGAAACATCAGATTGGCAGACATATCGCAACGAAGACCTTGGGTTTGAGGTGAAGTATTCAGGGGGAATGGCGCTAAATACGGAAGGGGCTCCAAAAATATTTCACGAACTTGATAATTTTCGATTATCTAGCCCGATGGATGGATCAGATAACGGGCCAGCTAGTGATATAGCGGTCATATTCAGGGGATATGAAAGTTTTAAATGTTCAGAACTAAAAAATAGTTTGCAGAGTCTTTCAAAAGATTTTATTTTTAATTCAAATATAAAAGGCAAAAGCTATTTGACTGGGGCCGAAGGAGAAGGGGTTGAGTATTTTTGTTTAGAAAGCGCAACAAGTGCCACACCCTTTCTCATAGAGCGATATTATCTAGACTCCTCATATTCAGTTGATTTAGAATCGCAGGATGATTTTATTTCGTCAGTTGATCAAGCTAAATTATTTAACTTGATGATGGGCTCATTTAAATTTATTGATTCAGAAATTAATACTTCCAGCTGGCAAACCTACAGAAACGAAGAGTTTGGGTTTGAGGTGAAGTACCCAAATTATATCAATCCCAACCAGGAATTAAATGATCAATACAATAAACTAGTCACATTCGGCGATATACCTGAATTCGAGGCAAGACTAACAATCGACAATCTTCCTGAAATGGGAATAGAATATGGCTACTTAGGCTCAGAGATTGAGCCAGGGAGTATAATGCTAGGAGGAGTTAGCGGATATAAGGCCATTTCTAAAAATGGATACGACGATGCCGGCATAGATGGTTCTCCTTATGTTGAATTTGGTGCCCGGAAAAATGGGTTTGTGTATCATTTGATTTTTCATGGAGATTCAGTAATTTCTGATGAAGAACAGCAGATTCTTTCGTCATTTAAATTTATTGATTCAGAAGATGCAAATCTTGATGTAAACAAACAGGCGGTAGAATATCAAGGTGACACATCTGCTATCACTTCGGAATATCAAGATTATGTCGAATTTAGTTTTGTAGATAACGAGATTTCTCAGGCTCGCCACTATTTTCTAGAAAATAGCATGGTTAAAAATTTCAGTGCATTGAATAATGCTTCCAGGGGGGATAAGTTCCTAATTTCAGGAAATGTAAAGGGTCTCGGTGTGGCAGCAGGTAATCATTATTTCAAGTTAGTCTCTGATATAAAAATTGAAAAGATAAACTAAAAATTAGATTTTCGGTGGAGTTTGCGGTAGTAATTGATTGCAAAACGATGAGCCTCTGCATCAATATGGTAAATTAAATTTTTAATTTCGTTAGGCAGGTCTTTCATATGAAAGACCTGCCTTTTTGTTGTTGAAAAAACTTCTTGCTTGCCTTTGCCAAGGGAAATTATGGGGATTTTATTTTTTATTATTTTATTTACGGCGTTAATTTGTCCTTTGCCACCATCTATAAATATCAGGTCAGGCCTTGGCCATTCAGGATGATTTTGTCTTCTTTGAATAACTTCTCTTAGCATGGCTGTATCATCCGGTGTTTTTTTTATTTTAATTTTAAATTTTCGATACTGTGATTTGTCTGGCTCTCCGTTTGTAAAAACAATCATTGACCCAACGGCATTTGATCCTTGGATGTTTGATATATCATAACCTTCAATTCTATTTGGTGTTTCGGCCAATTCAAAAATATCTCCTAATAATCCCAGGGCATCAAAATGACTTTTAATATTTTGGATAATTTGGGCGTTTTTAAAAATTTTCTCGATATACTTTATCTGATTTTCTATTTTTTTTGTTTTAGACGGACCTTCTTTTAATTTTAATTTCTCGATGTCACTTTTTAGATTTTTTATAACAGTAGCTCTTTCTCCTCTTAAAATATCTTTTAATATCTTGATGTTTTTACCGTATTCTTTTTTATCAGCTTCTTTCCCAGAAGTTTCTTTAAGGCAACAAAAACCAAGACAATTTCCTATATGATAGTTTAGGCAGTGTCTATTGTGATTTCTTAAACAAGTGCAGTAGGGAAATATCTTTCGCAGAATATTAAAGGTTGATTTTATAGCCTTCCCATCCGTAAATGGTCCAATAATGTTTTTTGATTTTTCTGGTAATCCATAATCTTTTGGTTGATGGGTCAATAAAATTTTAGGAAAAATATCTTTTGTAAAAACTACATAAAAATATCGCTTGTCATCTCGCATCATTATATTAAATTTAGGTTTCAGCTCTTTTATTAATTTAGATTCTAAAATTAGTGCTTCAATATCTGATTCTGTTTTTTGAAAATCTACATCCATAGCTAAATTTAACATTGTAGATATTCGATTATCTTTTGGAGACGAACTGAAGTAAGATCTTACTCGATTTTTTATATTTATGGCTTTCCCAATATAAAGTATTCCCCCGGCTTTATTTTTGAAAAAATAAACGCCGGGGGTAATTGGTAAATCTTTAATTTTATCTTTTAGATTATCCATAATTGCGGATGTATTATAACAAATTATTTTAATTCAAATAAAGAAAGGGCCCAGCGAGATTATTGCTGGGCCCGCCCTAGAAGAGCTACAGGAAGTGCGTAGGGGAAATGCTATTTTGCATGGCCCTTTCCCCGGCAGGGACGTTCTCTTTGCGACCATTGTTCCTCTCATTCTCCTTCTTCTCGGCCTTAATGGCTTCCATGGTAGCCATTAAGGCTATCTCAATCATCTTCTCCCTAATCTTTTCCTCTTGGGCAACAGTTGGGTCGATGTCTTTTGACATCACATTCTCCTTTCTCTGGGCTAAAGAACAAAAAAATCCTGCTTGCTAGCAGGTCTTTAGTTTAAATCTATCTTATTTTTCTGAACCTAAAGATCTGCCAGCAATGCTGGATTGAGTACAGATGTAATAATTAATTTTATACTTCTGTAATCCATAGATGATACTAAATTAGCATTTTTAGAGGGACTAAGTCAATAGCTTTGTTGATAACTAAAAAAACAAACCAAGACTTTAGTTTACACTATTATATATGGAAGTTTCCTCTGAAAAAAATTATTCCAAAGCAGTTCTGGCAACATTAGCTTATTATGATGTAAATGAAATGGCCCTTACTCGTAGTGAGCTTTTAAATTATTGTGTTAATCCTAAAAGGATAGAGAAAGATAGTAGTCCCGTTTGCAATTCTCTTGAAGTTGATACGGCCATTGACCGACTGATTTCAGGAGGGAAGATGATTAGCTATAACGGATATTTCATGCTCCCTGGGAGACTATCTTTGTATGATAAGAGAATTGAATATCAAAAAATCTCTGATCAGAAATGGAAAAAACTTTTGAAAATTTCTTTTTGGCTTCAAATGGTTCCCTACATGAGAGCAGTTTTTGTTACTGGCTCATTGGCCATAGGCAATGTCCATAAAAAAAGCGATCTGGACCTTTTAATAGTAACTGCTCCGGGGAGGATATGGTTTTCTAGATTTTTAATTTCAGTTCTGATCTCTCTCTTTGGTATGCGCCGAAAAAGGTTTGATAAAATAGCTCCAGATAAAATTTGTCTAAATCATTACATTACAGAGAAGTCCCTTAAAATTCCTTTCAAGAGTTTGTATGCCGCTCAAGTTTATGCCCATATGATTCCAATTTGGTCTAAAGAGCAAAAGACAATAGACGAATTTGAAAGACTTAATAGTTGGATATCAGAATATGTTTGTGATTGGAAGATAAAAAGAAATTATAGATTTAGAACGATTTCAAACAGTAAAGTTCTTGGTTTTATCAGAAGAGCGGGGGAATTTATTTTTAATAATTATATCGGTGATAAAATTGAACTTTTGAGCGGTAAAATTCAAGGGAAAAGAATAAAATCTAATCCATCCTATTTAGCTCCAGGAGGCAGGATAAAAGTAGATGAATCAAAACTAGAGTTTCATCCTAACTCCCCAGAGCTTCTAACAATAAATCAATTTAACGAAAAGATATCTCGTTTACCAGAATTGTCGTCTTACTCAGAGGGCGACTCGGGTCTTAAGAGGGGTTGACGCTGACACTCCCTTATCCTAATATTAAGTTATTAGCACTCTCGGGGTGAGATTGCTAATAAGCTTTCGATAAATACTGTATCGAAAATTTAAAAAGTTATTAATCTTAAATCACTTTTAGTTTTTAACAAAAGTGGTTTTTGAGTTAAAAATATGAAAATAAAACCATTGAGAGGCCGAGTTCTTATTGAGCCGGTGAAAGACGAACAGAAAAAAGGCGGAATAATTCTTCCCGAAACCATAGATAAGGGAAGACCAGAAAAAGGAAAAGTTGTGGCCGTTGGGCCTGAACAACTTAATGAGTCTGGTAACAAAATCCCATTTGAGGTTAAAAAAGGAGACTTAGTTCTTTTTACTAAATATGGTCCCCAGGAATTGAAGGTCGACGAAAAGGAATATTTAATTGCCGAAGAAAAAGATATATTGGCGATTATAAGTTAAATCTATACTTAAATTTTAAATTATGGCTAAACAAATTATTTTTTCAGACGAAGCTAGAAGAAAACTCAAAGAAGGCGTTGATGCTTTAGCTAACGCCGTAAAAGTAACTCTTGGTCCGAAGGGAAGAAATGTCGTTTTGGATAAAGGTTATGGATCTCCAATCATCACCAATGATGGAGTTACTATCGCTAAAGAAATTGAACTTAAAGATAAATTCAAAAATATAGGAGCAGAAATTGTAAAAGAGGTTGCTTCGAAAACAAATGATGTTGCCGGAGATGGAACAACAACGGCTACACTTCTTGCTCAATCAATAATTGACGAGGGGATTAAAAATGTTACTGCCGGAGCAAACCCTTTGGCGATAAGAAGAGGGATTGAAAAAGCAGTTAATCATGTAGTTGATTATTTGGTCAATAAGCTCTCAAAGAAGATAAAAACCAGAGAGGAGATTGCTCAAGTTGCTACTATCTCAGCCAAAGACCTAGACATAGGTGAGATTATAGCCGGAATAATAGAAAAGGTTGGTAAGGAAGCAGTTATTACGGTTGAGGAATCCCAGACTTTTGGAATTACTTCAGAAATTGTAGAGGGGCTTCAATTTGATAAGGGTTATATTTCTCCTTACATGATTACCGTTCCTGAAAGAATGGAGGCCTCTTATGATACTCCTTACATTCTTATAACTGATTCTAAAATATCATCAATTCAAGACATCGTTCCTCTTTTGGAAAAAATTTCTCAAGGAGGTAAGCGGGAATTGGTAATAATTGCCGATGATGTAGAAGGTGATGCTCTTGCTACTTTGGTTGTAAACAAACTAAGAGGGACCTTTAACACTTTAGCTATTAAGGCTCCTGGGTTTGGTGATAGAAAGAAAGAAATGCTTGAAGATATTGCTGTAATAACTGGCGGACAAGTCATTTCTGAAGAAAAAGGTATTAAATTGGAGAGTGTAGAACTTGCCATGTTAGGGAAGGCTCACAAAATTGTTTCTACAAAAGAAAATACAACCATCATTGATGGTAAGGGCAAAAAGTCGGACATAGATAAAAGAGTTCTCCAGATAAAAAAGCAGATAGATTCTGCCACTTCTGATTTCACTAGAGATAAGCTAAAGGAAAGATTGGCTAAGCTTTCAGGAGGCGTAGCTGTTGTAAAAGTTGGTGCCGCAACAGAGGTTGAGCAAAAAGAAAAACAACACAGAACGGAAGATGCAATTCAGGCAACCAAGGCTGCCATGGAGGAAGGAATTGTCCCTGGTGGTGGAGTTGCTTTAATCAGGGCACTGCAATCTCTTGATTCTTTAAAATTAACAGGAGATGATAAAACTGGCGTTGAGATTGTTAAGCGTGCTCTTGAAGCTCCGGTTTGGCAGATAGCTCAAAATGCAGGTCAAAAGGGATCAGTCGTAGTTGAGAAGATAAAAGAAGGGAAAGATTCTTTTGGATATAATGCTGAAACTAATGAATACGGCGATATGATAAAATGGGGCATTATTGATCCAGTTAAAGTTACAAGATCAGCTCTTCAAAATGCTGCATCAGCTGCTTCCATGTTTTTAACTACCGAAGCAGTAGTAACTGATCTTCCCGAAGAAGACAAAGGAAAGAACGACAATAACCAAATGGGAGGAATGCCAGGAATGGGCATGTAATCTAAGGGTAAAACTCAAAACTTCGAAAAACCAAAATCCCCGCCTAAAAGGTGGGGATTTTGGTTGACTCAATAAATTTTTATTGTAGTATGGAGGAGGGCACATATCTCCTAAGGTATGTGTTTGTTTTATTAAGATCTTTTAAATTTTAACTGTTTTCTCAAACCCAGGAGTACGAGATGAAGAAAGTGAAGTACATTTTCGTGACTGGCGGAGTCCTTAGCTCTCTGGGCAAGGGACTTGCTTCTGCAACGATTGGTGCTCTTCTTGAGGCCCACGGTTTCAAGATCACCATTCTAAAGTTGGATCCATACATCAATGTGGATCCGGGAACAATGAGCCCATTTCAGCACGGTGAAGTTTTTGTGACCGACGATGGCGCTGAAACGGACCTTGACCTTGGCCATTATGA
>Ga0066639_10001760_pt1 | contig 19219 bp, 19 predicted proteins | sample CryGeyCG2114_010_2_FD_59504 | JGI IMG/M metagenome (GOLD analysis project Ga0066639, IMG submission 59504) | Groundwater microbial communities from aquifer - Crystal Geyser CG10_big_fil_rev_8/21/14_0.10 | ecosystem: Environmental > Aquatic > Deep subsurface > Groundwater | place: USA: Utah...
CCGCCATCTACGTAGATAATCCCAAGTCCATCGATCAGATCGCCGAAGCTTTGCGTGAGGCCCTCTCCTTACCTCGTACCAAAAGAGCCCAGCGAATTAAACAAGGAAAAACCAACGCCGCCCGCTTCTCGTGGAAAAAAGCCGCCCTCCAAACCCTAGAGGTGCTTACCAATATTTAATCTTGTAGAATAGCCCTATGCGTATATCCAACCTCGAAATCTCCGAACACGGTCTTCGTTTTGTCGACAAACACAATCGGCCGCTAAGCCTCAGTGCGGCATTCAATCGAATTTTCGTTCGTTTTTATAACTATCTCTTAGACTTCAAACTTATGATCATGAATTGTTTTGGCCACGTTCCTCTTCATAGTGTCCGCAATAACTTTTATCGTCTTTGTGGCCTCAAAATTGGTCGTGGTTCCACTATCCACACCGGTGCCCGCTTCTTCCAACCCAGGAATATTATTATCGGAGAAGATACCATCGTTGGTTATCGCGCTTTTCTGGATGGTCGCGCTCCGTTAAAAATTGGTTCCCATGTTGATATTGCTTCCGAGGTCATGGTCTACAACTCTGAACACGATGTCCACTCAGAAGACATGATCGCCACAGAAGAACCAGTTGAGATTGGCGACTATGTTTTCATCGGTCCTAGAGTCACCATAATGCCAGGCGTCAAAGTTGGCAAAGGCGCCATTATTGCCGGTGGTGCCGTCGTTACCAAGGACGTGCCTGCCAAAACTATCGTTGGTGGCGTTCCTGCTAAGGAGATTGGTAAACGCAAAACCAAGCACTACAACTATCGCCTTGGCCGCCCTCGTCTCTTTCAATAAAGCCCCTTCTCCGTGCTAAACTTAAGCCAAATGAAGAAACCCATCATTTTCTTGGCTGCCCTTATATACTTAGCTGGACTTGTCTACCTTTCTCTCCCTCAACCGATAGTCCCAGGACTTCCGGGATCACTTCGTTCCACTGAGCCTGGAGACACTTGGCAACACCCCGAGCAATCAGCCTACTACACCGACCTCGATCGTGAAGACGTCCTCGGCTATTATCAGCGCAACTTCGCTCTCAGGATCGGCAACTTTACCGTTCCTTCATACCGCCTTAACTATCCCCCTGAAGAAAGCCACACTTATGTCCGCGAACAGATCCTCACTTATTACCTTGAGGAGATCAATCACCCCCTTCGAGAAAGTCTTTTTGTTGCCGGCTGGAATCCCCGATTAAGTCCTATTTCAAACTATCTTTTTGATGTGCAATACGATCGTTGGGCTATGGTTATAGATGGCACCGAGTATCAATCTAAAGTCACCCTTAGGCCTTATTATTCACCACTTTGGGCCAGATATCTGATCTGGACAACCATTTTTCCTCTTACCTACCTGGTTTTCACTCAACTTAAGCTTTCAAAACAACGTCTCCTTATCTCAATAACCAGATGAAAAACGTCTCAATTGTTATCGTCTCTTACAACACCAAACAGGATCTCTCCAATTGTCTTGGTTCCATCTACAAACACACAAAAAACGTTGACTTCGAAGTCATTGTCGTCGACAACAACTCTCATGACGGTAGCACCACAATGATTACCAAGAAATTTCCACAAGTGAAGTTAATTAAAAGTGGGAAGAACATCGGCTTTGGTAGGGCAAACAATCTTGGTGCCTCAAAAGCTAAGGGTAAATATCTTCTTTTCCTCAACCCCGATACTATTCTTAGTTCAAATTTAATTAAACAAAGTTATCAAATAGCCGAAAGAACGGATAGATTAGGTGCCTTTTCGATTCGCCTTCTCTTTGCTGACAAAACCATTCAACCATCAGGCGGATATTTTCCCAATCTGATCAGGCTTTTTTCCTGGCATACTGCGATCGACGAACTTCCAATCATAAACAAGCTCATCAAACCAATCCACCCACCCGTCAACTTCTATCAAAAAACCTTTGAGCAAGATTGGATTACTGGCGCATTTATGTTCACTCCCAAAAAAGTCTTCACTGACCTTAAAGGCTTTGACGAAAATATATTCATGTATGGGGAAGATCTAGAGCTGTGTTATCGCCTCAAGAAAAATGGCTTCAAGATTGTTTATTTTTCTTCCCCTTCAATCACTCATCTACAATCAAAATCCTCTTCCTCAAAGTTTGCTATCCTCTCTGAAATCAAAGGTGTTAAATACTTTTTTAAGAAACATAAACCACCTTGGCAGCAACCTTTAGTCAATCTCATCTTCAAACTCGGTTCGTTGCTGAGGCTATTACTCTTTGGGATAATACTAGGCGATGTCTCCAAAAAAGAGATCTACCAAGAAGCACTTAAATACTGAGGGCAACACGCTCTCTCAGTCTTTTCTAAAATATATCTTCGCAGCCTTACTGGTTTTTGTGCCTCTGTATCCGAAATTTCCACTTTTTAATGTCCCCGGAACTTATGTGGCTGTTAGGGCAGAAGATTTCATCCTCGCCCTCCTCGCCTTTTTCTTGGTCTTCGAGTTCATCAAGAAACCCGGCTTCATTTTCAAACACCCCACCCCGAGATCAATCATCATTTTTTGGCTAGTCGGGCTGGTGGCCACGATCAGTGGAATATTTCTAACTCAGACAGCCGGGCTATCCCTCGGGCTACTCCACTGGGCCAGAAGGGTTGAGTACTCACTTCCATTTTTTGCCGCCCTCATCTTGGCACGCAATCGCGAAAACCTTATCTTCTTCCTCCGCCTCATTCCGTTAGCCGCACTAGCTGTCCTTCTCTATGGCATTGGTCAAATCTACTTTAATGCCCCGGTCATCTCCACTCAAAGCAGCGACTACTCTACTGGTATCGCCCTCACCCTTCAGCCGGGGGTCAACCTCTCCTCAACCTTTGCTGGTCACTATGACCTCGCTACCTTTTTGACCATGACCATTACTCTCTTTGCCGCCTTCTTGATCGTCATCCGCCGCCCCTCACGTCGGTTGATTGGCATTATATTTCTTCTTGCTCTTTTCTGGCTTCAACTTCGAACCGGCTCTCGTATTGCCTTTGGTGCCACCACCCTTACAGTCATCCTCGTCTTCCTACTAGCCAGAAAACCCGCTTGGATTATTCCCGTTGTCCTCGTCTCCTTCATTGGCCTTGTTAACACCCCCAGTATTGCCGGGCGTTTTGGGAGTCTGCTAGATGTCCTCCAATTCTCCAAGATACAAAACCAGGTTAAGGGCGTCATGGATAACCGGGGTAGTCTAATTGTTTCCTCAGCATACGCTGCCACCTCCAGTCTCGAACCTACCCCAACTCCATTCGAAAACAAACGCGCGATTCAAGAAGACCGATCCACCTCAATCAGATTCGACATCGAGTGGCCTCGTGCGCTCAGAGCGTTAAAGAAAAACCCTTTTTTGGGTACCGGTTACTCCTCAATCTCACTTGCTACCGACAACGACTATCTCCGAGCCTTAGGTGAAACAGGCCTCCTTGGCTTCTTCGCTCTCGGTTCAGTTATTTTTAATCTTTTTGCCGATTTTATTTCCACCATCAAGAAAAAAATCAATGATCTCGAACGGCAATTTGTCCTTGGAACCCTCGGACTTTGTGTGGGCTTTCTGATAATCGCCACTTTCATCGACGTTTTTGAGGCCAGCAAGGTTGCCACTTTATTTTGGATGTACACTGGACTAGCTGCTGGAATTAGCATCAAGCATTCATGAAAAACAAACTTCTTCTCTTAACCATTCTTGTTCTTGCTCTAGTCGTTCGCTGGTACAAAATTGACGATCCACTAGCTGACTGGCATTCATGGCGCCAGGCCGATACCGCCTCAGTCACTCGTGAGTTTATTAAACAGGGGATGAACCCTCTCGTCCCTCGTTTTCAGGATCTCTCCTCCTTTCCCTCCGAGATTTTTAATGACCAAGGTTATCGCATGGTCGAATTCCCCCTCTACAACATCCCCCACGCCCTCCTCGCTCAAAACTTCACTTTCTGGTCAATTGCTAAATGGGGTAGAGTCCTCTCTATCTCCTTTTCGCTCGCTTCAATTGTCTTCTTATATCTAATTGCCAACCGGCTGTCAGGTCGTAGGGTTGCCATCCTAACAGCTATCTATATGGCCATCCTCCCCTTCAACGTTTTTTACTCCCGAACCGTGCTTCCTGACAATCTAATGATCCTTCTTGTCTTGATGGGGACCCATTTCTTTCTCAAGTTTCTCGATCGACCCTCACCTTCGCTTTTCTTGCTCTCCAGTCTATCCTTATCTGCCTCACTTCTTGTCAAACCTTATGCTGCCTTCTTTCTCCTGCCACTGTTCGTATTTGCCCTTCGTCGTTTCGGACCCAGACTACTCTTGCGGATAGAAACTTATCTTTTTGTCGCCATTACCATTGCGCCTTTTATTCTTTGGCGCGACTGGATCACTAATTTTCCTGCCGGAATCCCTAAATCTGGCTGGCTCTACAATCTTCGTCTCATCCGCCTCCGGCCCGCTTGGTGGCGCTGGCTCTTCGCCGAGAGATTCGGCAAACTCATCATGGGCTATTGGGGGATCATCCCTTTTTTCCTTGGGCTAGTTCTCAAGACCAAACTAAAAGAACACTGGTTTTATCACTTTTGGATCATTGGTATTCTTGCTTATTTCGTCATTTTTGCGGGCGGCAATGTTACTCACGATTATTACCAATTCATTACCATCCCCGCCATCGCTATTTTTCTTGCTAAAGGCACCGATTTTCTTCTTAGGCCCACCAAAAACTTCTCATGGCCCATCACTCCACTTCTTGCTGCTATCGTCATTGCCTTCGCACTCGCATTTTCCTGGTACGAAGTCAAAGGCTACTATCAAGTCAATAACTGGAGCATTGTCTTGGCTGGAGAAAAAGCTGACGAAATTATTCCTCCTGGCGCCAAAGTCATCGCTCCTTACAGCGGTGATACTGCTTTCCTCTATCAGACAAATCGCACTGGCTGGCCGATAGTTCAAACCAGCATCCCTGACTTAATTAATCGAGGGGCTACTCATTACGTTTCTGTCGACTATAACGACCTTACCAATCAAGTCATCTCCAATCCTGACTATCAGGTTCTTGAAAAAAATGACCGCTTTGTCATCGTCAAACTAAAATAACCCATATGAAAATCCTGATGCTCACCCCCTATCTCCCTTATCCCGACTCATCTGGTGGACAGATCAGAACCCAAAATCTTCTCAAACATCTTAAGAAAAAACACGACATTACTCTCGTCTCACTCATCAAAGACCCCGCAGAAACCCAATACATTCCCATTCTAGAAAAAAAGTTCTGCAAAAAAGTAAAAGTCTTTCGACGGTCCCAAAAGCCTTTTACTCTGAGGAACATTATTAAAACCGGTTTCTCACTCCAACCCTTCCTAATTGTCCGCAATTTCTCCCCAGAGGCTCAAAAAGGCATTGCCTATGAACTCGCCAACAATAACTATGACCTAATCCATGTTGAGACTTTTTACGCTATGCCTCACATCCCCTCCGGGACTCAAATCCCTGTCGTTCTGGTGGACCAAACCATAGAATTCAAAGTCTACCAACACTACGTTAAGGAAACCGCCCCCCTTCCGCTCCGCCCACTAATGAATATCGACGTCATAAAACTGAAACACTGGGAGCGTTTTTACTGGCGCCACGCCGATCGAGTCATTGCTGTTTCCGACAAAGATAGGGCTGAGATGATTACTCTCGAACCAGACCTCCAGGTTGATATTATTCCTAATGGAGTCAACCTCGACTTCTTTAAGAAAAAAACTAACTGGGAAACAAAGACACCCACGATTCTCTTTGTAGGTAATTTTTATTGGCTCCAGAACACCGAAGCTGCCCAGACGTTAATCAATAAAATCCTCCCCCTAGTCAAAAAAAAGCTGCCAAAGGCCAAAGTCTGGATTGTCGGCCAGCATCAGCCAGAGTCCTTGAAATCACTAGCCTCAGATTCGGTTCTGATTTCCGATATTGCAGAAGACGACACCGAAAGTATCGTTCGTGCCTACCATGAAGCGGACGTATTCTGTACCCCACTCAAAGGCCCAGGAGGAACAAGGCTTAAAAACTTAGCTGCCATGGCCAGCCAACTCCCAATTGTTTCTTCATCGGTAGGTATGGCCGGATTAGGTGTGGACCCCGACAAACATGCCGTTATTGCTGATAAACCTCAGGCTATGGCCAACGCAATCATCGACCTAATAAACAACCCCAAAGAAGCAGAAAAGATAGCCCAGGCCTCTCGCCTATATGTCGAGCAAAACTTTGGTTATAACGTCATCGCTGATAAACTAAGCCAAATTTACCAGCAAGTAGCCAACAAAAAAACGCCATGAACACTCTAAGTGTAATTATCGTCTCCTACAACACCAAAGACCTCCTCTACGACTGTCTTAGGTCTATCTCCAGGTCCCAAAAACCAGCGAACGGCCTAGAAGTCATTGTCGTCGATAACGACTCGAAAGACGGCTCGGTAGAAATGGTCAAAGAAGAATTCCCGAACACTATTCTTATTGCCAACCACGATAATCGGGGATTTGCCGCTGCCAATAACCAAGGGGTCGCGCAAGCCACCGGTAAATATCTCCTCTTCCTCAATTCGGATACCAAAATCTCACCACAATCTCTAGTAAAGCCACTGAAGTATCTCAAAACCCACCAAGAAGTCGGTGCGATCACCATCAAACTACTTCTAGCAAACGGTGACATTGACAAAGACAATCACCGTGGCTATCCTACCCCCTGGACTGCTATAACCAAAATGCTCAGTCTCCATAATCTCTTTCCAAATAGCCGCATTTTCAACAACTATTACCAAAGCTACAAGGGCTACAACAAGACACACAGCATTGACGTTGCCGCCGGCTCTTACATCATGCTCTCCAAAAAACTTTTTGACAAAATTGGCGGCTGGGACGAGAGCTATTTCTTCTACGGAGAGGATATTGATCTCTGCTACCGTATCCGCCAAACTGGAAAGCAAATCATCTACTACCCCAAAGTCACCACTATCCACTACAAAGGAGCGAGTTCTGGACTGAGAAAAGAATCAAAAAAAATAGCCAGACCCCCAAAGTCCACCCGGATCAAAGTCGCCAAATCTTCTACAGAAGCCATGAAAATTTTTTACAAAAAATTTTATCGCCAACGATACCCTTTTTTCATCACCTATCCAGTTCTTTTCGGTATTACCCTTCTCGGTTGGGTCAGAATCATTAAGCACAAACTCACCTAATATGAAAATTGGCGTTGACGCACGACTCTACGGACCCAAGCATACCGGCATTGGGCGGTACGTCCGCAATCTAGTCCTCCAACTTATCTCCATCTCGCCGGATGATCAATTTGTTATTTTTGGCGATCCGGCTTTATTAGAAGAGCTAACCTCCCGACCCAACGTGACCGTCGTTCGTCTTAAAACAAAAATCTATTCACTTGCCGAACAGGTCATCAATCCCAGTGTCTTTAGCCATCACCAGCTCGACTTACTGCACGTCCCCCATTTCAATGCTCCACTCCTCTATCGGGGGAAAACAGTTCTCACAATCCACGACCTTATAAAACACTTGTCCGTCGGCCCAACCACCACCACCCTGCCGCGATGGCAATATAAACTCAAACACCTAGGTTACAAACTTGTCGTTCATCACAGTCTCAAAAAAGCCTCAGCTATCGTCACCCCATCACATTATTGGAAAAATTATCTTATCAATCAACTCCACCTCGACTCCAAAAAGATATTTGTTACCTATGAGGCGGTTGACCCCAAGCTCTACCCCCCCAAGTCTCCGGACAAATCCGTTTTAAAAAAATATCAACTCCACAAACCATTTCTAATCTATACAGGAAACCTTTATCCTCACAAAAACGTCAAAGTTCTCATTAACGCTGTGAACTCATTTAACCGACATCACACCACCAAGCTCACCTTAGCCATCATCGCCGGACGGTCCGCCTTCCAAAAGAAAATTTCTTCCACAAATCACATCAAACCTCTGGGCTTCGTCCCAGACTCCGACTTCCCTCACCTCTACTCACAGGCCCTAGCTTTAGTCCAGCCCTCGCTCATTGAAGGTTTTGGCCTCACCGGACTCGAAGCCATGCGCCTAAACTTACCCGTACTTAGTAGCAGTGCCACCTGCCTTCCCGAAGTTTATTCACAAGCTGCCCTTTACTTCGACCCATATAACCAATCCGACCTGGAAGAAAAAATCTCCTGGATAGTCAAAGACCAGGGCCTTCGAGAGCGGCTTATTAGTCGCGGAAAAGAGCGCGTTGCTGAATTCAGCTGGAAACAAACCGCCCTTGACACATATGAGGCCTATCAGTATGCCAAAAAATAATCTTTCCAATCTCAAGGTCGCCCTCTGCTACGACCGTGTCAACAAATTTGGTGGAGCCGAACGAGTCATTGAAAGTATCCATCAACTCTTTCCATCAGCACCTCTTTACACCCTAGTCTACGATCCCAAGGGCGCTCCTTGGGCGAAAAGCTATGACGTTAGAACAACTTTTCTTAACAAGATCCCCTTTTTTCGCTCGCGGCACGAGCTTCTTGCCTTTCTAGCGTCTTTTGCTTTCGAGACTTTTAGCTTTGACCAATACGACCTGGTCATCTCCATCACTAGTGAATCGGCAAAAGACATAATCACCAAACCAGAAACTCTTCATGCTTGCTACTGTCTCACCCCCACACGTTACCTTTGGTCTGGAAAAAAACAATATCACAGTCAACCAGGAATGGGGATAATTTCTCCTCTAGTGAAAAAAATATTACACGTGAGTACTAAATACTTACAGCGACAAGATCTCGTCATATCGCAACGTCCAGATGAGTATTTAGCCATTTCTAAAGAGGTGCAAAAACGAATTACTAAGTATTACCATCGTAACTCCGAAATTATCTACCCACCTGTCAACTATTCATTCTTCTCCAAAACAGACAAACTTTCTTGTGATCACTATTTACTTGTAGGAAGACTGGTTCCTTATAAAAAAGCGGATATTGTCATCAAGGCCTTTTCTCGTCCAGAAATGAGTGATAGAAAACTCATAGTCGTCGGAGAAGGGTCTCAAAAACACGCGCTCCGCAAACTTGCCACCAATAATGTTACTTTCACCTCTCTGGTAAACGACCAGGAACTCCGTCAACTCTACTCTTCTGCCAAAGCTGTTGTTTTCCCTCCGCATGAAGATTTTGGCATCACCCCTCTAGAGGCCCAAGCCTGTGGCACTCCAGTTCTCGCTTACCGAGGTGGGGGAGCCTTAGAGACCGTTATCGATGGCAAAACTGGCCTCTTTTTTGACGAACAGACCCCCGGCGCTATAATCGAAGTCATCAACAGATTTGAAAATAACTCAAGTATCCTAAGTGACGCATGTCGCCAAAATGCGAAAAAATTTTCCAACACTCGCTTCCAAAAGTTATTATTTGCTAAATTAGAATCACAATGGCAAAAGCACCAAGACCAACAAAAGCAATAATTTTCTGCGGAGGAGTAGGAACAAGAATGTGGCCCATGAGTAGAAAAGAGTTCCCAAAGCAATTTCAAGCTTTGGTAGGCGATTCTTCGATGTTCCAAACCACTGTAAATCGAGTTCTTAAGAATTTCGATCCTAAGGATGTGTACGTCTCAACCGGAGCTGAATATGTGTCTTTTGTCAGAAAACAAGCACCACAAATTCCCCGAGGCAATATCATCGGTGAACCTGTACGTCGAGATACTTTAGGCGCTGTTGGTCTAGCCAATCTTTTTGTGTACAAAAAACATCCCGACGCCATTATCGCCGCCATTTGGGGGGCCGATCATATAGTCAAGGACACACGCGAGTTCAATAAAGCTATTAATCATGCAGCCGAATATTCCTCAAAGACCAACAAGCTGGTCAAAATCGATGTTCGTCCCACCTTCCCCAGTGAACATAACGGTTGGGTCAAGATCGGAGACCAAATTGACACTATTAACGGCTTCAGGGTTCATGAATTTGTAAAGTTTGTCGAGAAGCCCAATGAACGAAATGCAAAAAAGATGTTTCGATCACGCAAGTATCTCATCAACACTGGTTATCTTGTTTGGCCAGCCGAACTGATGCACAACCTGTTCAAGAAACATCAACCAAAAGCCCATCGTTTGTTAGAACAAATCAAGCCATCCATTGGCTCTTTGGGTCAAGGGCGTGCCATTAAAAAACTCTATCCACAATTCGAAAAAACTTCCATCGATTACGGTATATTCGAAAAACTGAGCACTAAAGATACCGTTGTTCTTCCTGTAGATATTGGTTGGATCGATGTTGGAACCTGGCAGCTCCTATATGAAGGGCTCGCCGACAACCACCAAAGAGACAACCTGACCAAAGGTATTACTGAAGTAATAGACTCGCAGCGATCCATCATCTATTCCAATGTTCCAAACAAAATTGTCTCAGTCATAGGAGTCAGTGACGTCATCGTGGTAGACACAGAAGACGGCCTAATTATTTGCTCGATGCACGAGTCAGACAAAATTAAAGAACTAGTCAATAAGATGAAAGAAGACAAAAAGCTTAAAATATATACCTAGGCCACAATGTTCTACGACCTTACTAAGCGTCTCCTAGACGTCATCTCCTCCCTCACCCTCATTATTCTTTTCCTCCCTGTATGGATTATTGTCCCCATCCTCATCAAAATCGATTCCAAAGGGCCAATTTTCTTTTTTCAAAAACGTCTCGGGCGAAGCGGTAAGCTCTTCAAGATCATCAAGTTCAGAACCATGCGCACCGATGCCGAAGAATTTTGGAAAAAGAACCCCAAGCTGTATCAAAAGTTCAAACGCCAAAGCTGGAAACTCACCCTCGATGAGGATCCACGCGTCACCAAGCTAGGTAGGATCCTTCGGCAGACCTCCATTGACGAGTTCCCCCAAGTTTTTAACGTCTTACTCGGTAGCATGAGTCTGGTTGGTCCGAGACCAATTCGCGACATCGAAGTTGCCGATGCCATTAAAAGGTATGGGAAAGGCATCAAAAAACAAATTGATCTAAGCCTAACCGTTAAGCCAGGCATCACCGGACCGTGGCAGGTCTCTGGTCGAAACGACATCCCTTGGGACAAGAGACTGGATATTGATGCCGCTTATGCCCAAAAACGCAGCATTCTTGATGATTTTAGAATCATCTTCAAAACACCACTCGCCATGATCAGCAAATGGTAGCTACCACTCTTCTTCCAAAATCAGTAAACTAACACTTATGGAGTTAAAGAAACTAAACCCCATTACCCCAGAGCCAGAGGTAAACAAGCTACCAGACGAAGAGGCGAGGAAGACAAAGCCACAAACTCCCAAAACCAAAAAGCTTAGCTTTAAACTTAACAAAAAGGTTGCGGTGGCCATTCTGGCAATTTTGCTGATTCTTGCCTTGGTTACCAGCGCCATCGCCGTCCCCGCTTACTTGACCTACCAACCGATGAAAATGACTCTTCAGTCGGCTCGCAATGCCGCCTCCGCTCTACAAGGACAAGACTTATATGGAACTCAAAAAGAACTAGAAGCCACCAAAGAACATCTCACCCAAACCCAGCAAAAATATAAATACCTTTCCTGGCTCAAGTTCGTCCCGATTGCCAGAAACTATTATCTGGATGGTGAACACGGCCTCCAGGGTGCCTATCATGCCCTCGAAGCTGGCCAGTCGCTAGCCGTTGCCGTTGAGCCCTATGGTGACCTACTCGGTTTCCGAGCCAACTCGGATGCCAGCCAGCCAGAGGTAGACTCAGCCGAAGAACGCATCATTTTCCTGGCTCAGACCCTCGAGGCCATATCTCCCCAACTAGAAGAAGTCGCCTCTCGCTTAGAAAAAGCCCAAAACGAAATCGACCAAATCAACCCCAGCCGTTATCCCACCGTCGTTGCCGGTAAACCAATCAGAGCCAACATCCAAAAGCTTCAGGAGGCTCTTGATGCCGGCCATGTCGCCCTAACCGAAGCCAAGCCACTTATTGCCCTTCTGCCGGAACTTCTCGGACAAAGTGGCGCCAAAACTTACATGCTTCTTTTTCAGAACGACGCGGAACTAAGGCCCACTGGAGGCTTCATGACCGCCTACGCCTATGTCAAGGTTGAAAAAGGAAAACTCACCCCTCTAGACTCCTATGACATCTACGACCTTGATGCCCGTTGGGGAAGAAGTCTTCCAGCTCCGGATCCCATCAAGAAATATCTGCCTTTAGTCAATAACTGGAACCTTCGTGATATGAACCTCAATCCTGACTTCAAACTCAGCATGGAGACTTTCATGGAGCACTACAAAGAGATCCCCGGAATCAGACAAATTGACGGCATCATCGCCCTTGATACTCAGTTTCCTGTGGAACTACTCAAGGTTCTTGGTCCAGTCGGAGTGGGTGGTTGGGGAGAGTTCAGCGCCGAAAACGACCCACGTTGTGATTGCCCTCAAGTAGTCTATGCCCTCGAAGACATCTCTACCCGACCAACCAATTACATTAGAGAAGACCGCAAGGCCGTTCTCGGTCCTCTGATGCATTCAATTATCGCCAACGCCATGGGTTCACCAAAGTCCACTTGGCCACAACTCCTCAATGTTGGTCTCAACGCCATCAAAGAAAAACATCTCCTTCTTTACTTCCCTGATGAAAGTTCACAAAACTCGGCCGAAGGCTTTAATGCCGCTGGCAGAATCCGCTCTTTTGACGGCGATTATTTCCATCTGAATGACACTAATTTTGCTGGCGCCAAATCAAACATGTTCATCACTCAGAGAATAGAGCAAGAAATCAATCTGAGCACCGACGGCACCCTCACCAAGACGATCACTATCACCTATGATAATCCCCATCCCCCAAGCAACTGTGACCTCGAGACCGCCGGCCTCTGTCTTAATGGCATTTATCGCGACTGGGTTAGGCTCTACGTGCCCAAGGGATCGACTCTTCAAGAGGTTATTGGTTCCGAAGTTGCCGCCGTCACCAGCGAAGATCTCGACAAAACCGTCTTCGAAGCCTTCTTCACTCTTAGGCCTCAGTCCTCCAGCAAGCTAGTCTTCACTTACGACCTTCCCGGAACCTACACCACCCCTATTCCCCTCCTCATTCAAAAACAACCGGGCAAGCCCAACATCACCCACTCCATAGTCTTCAATGGTCAACCGCAGGAATATCTAATCAAAGGTGACCTCGAAGTCACCCTTCAATGAGCTCGCCCAAAAGCTTCAGCGACCAGGCAATTGTCATCAAAAGGCACAACTACGCCGAAGCTGACCGGATCGTAACCCTTTTTACTCTCAGAAGAGGCAAGATCGCTGCCATTGCAAAAGGGGTTCGTAAATCAATATCTAGAAAAGCTCCCCACATAGAACCTTTCTCCCACACCAAACTATTTTTCGCCAACACCAGAGGGATGCCCCTTATCACTCAGGCCGAGACGCTGAATAGTTTTCCCCATATCCGCGACAATCTCCAAAGCACCAGACTTGCCTTTCATATTATTGAGGTTATCGATAAACTATTCCCCGAAGAGCAGTCTCAGCCTGAAGTATTCAAAGCGATTATTAAAGCCTTGACCTTCCTTGACTCTAGCAACCTAACTGCCGAATCTGAACAACAACAAGTCGTTTCTCATTTTCACCTGAGCCTCCTGTCCCAACTTGGTTTCGGTCTCCCAACAAAAAAAGACCCCGACTCTCTCACTAATTTTATCGAGGAAATCATCGACCGTCGCCTTACCGCCCGAAAGCACCTCACCTAGTTGTCCCCATTTGACATCCCAGAGTAATATAAAAAGGTTGCGAAATGATCACTAGACATGACTAAAGAAACACTAAAAATAACTGGCGCCTCAGTTCAAGACCGCAGTGCGAGAACCGGTGATACTCCTGACTTAATTTATTTTGATGGCTATCATTCCCAACAAAGACTATGTGAGGCGATTAGGGAGGGTGACTACTCCTTCTCTGATTGGGTCCCTGAAGACATCCAGGCCTCCATACACAACCAGCTCTCCAAGCTAAGTGGCGATGATCCACGACCAACATTTCCTGACGTCTCACCATTCAACCACCGCATCGAAACCGCTCTTAACCTCAACGGTCACAACGGTCCGCCCACTCTCCACGGGAAGCCGCCCAAAGAATTCCCCGTCTACCTCCAAGGTTGGCATGCCGCTGCTGATATCCAAGACCATTACCCCGGATGTGATGCCATCTGTACTACCAAAGACGGCCGTGCCGTAACCGAAGTCAAACCCAGAGGTATCTCAATTAAACCAGTAATCCTCATCAAAGACGGCAAACTTCAAAAAGTCTAAGGTGGTGTTGGCTCGCCTGGATGCTACAATATCTCCATGGCTGAAGACAAAACTCTAGAAAAAGTCATCTCTCTCGCCAAGCGGCGTGGTTTTATCTACCCTGGCTCTGATATTTACGGCGGTCTCGCCAATACTTATGACCTCGGTCCTCGGGGCGTTGAGTTGAAAAAAAACCTCATCAATCTTTGGTGGAAAGAATTTGTTCACAAAAGACCAGAAATCTATGGTCTAGACACCGCTATTCTTATGAGTCCAAAAGTCTGGGAAGCCAGTGGCCACACCGCCTCTTTTGCCGACTCCTTAATCGACTGCAAAAACTGTAACTATCGCACTCGTGCCGACCATCTTATTGAGGATAAGTATCCCGACGAAAAAGTCGAGGGTAAGTCGCTCAAAGAACTTGAAAAAATTATCATCAATAAAAAAATAAAATGTCCCAAATGTGGTGAGTTCAACTGGACCTCTCCTCGGATGTTCAACCAGCTATTCGAGACGCAAGTCGGTATCATTACAGGTGAGAAGAATACTGCTTACCTCCGGGGTGAAACTGCTCAAGGTATGTTCGTTGATTTCAAACAAGTCCTTGACACGATTCACCCAAAACTTCCATTCGGACTTGCCCAAGTCGGCAAGGTTTTCCGCAATGAGATTACTATGGGAAAATTCACTTTCCGTGTCCTGGAGTTTGACCTCGCTGAATTCGAATACTTCATCGAAGAAAAAGATTGGGAAAAATGGTTTGAATTTTGGAAAGAGGAGGTTACTCGTTTTGCCCACATGCTGGGTATTGAAGATGACAAGTTGCGCTGGCGTCCTCATACTACTGACGAGCTTAGCCACTACAGTAAAAGAACTGAAGACCTCGAATATAAATACCCATTTGGTTACAAAGAATGGTTTGCCGTCGCTTATCGCACCGACTTCGACCTCAAAAACCACGCCGAAAAATCAGGTGTCGATCTCTCTTACACCGATCCGAAATCGGGAAGGAAATTCGTCCCCCACGTCATCGAACCCACCTTCGGCATTACTCGATCACTCACCACCATTCTCATCAATTCATACCATGAAGATAAAAACAAAAACCGCACCCTCCTCAAACTTCCTTACAAACTCGCTCCTTATCAAGCGGCTGTCTTCCCCCTACTCTCTAACAAAGAAGAACTCACAACCAAAGCTAAAGAGGTCCAGGCCATCCTCTACGACCGATTCGTCGTTGATTGGGATGATCGTGGCAATATCGGCAAGCGTTACTACTCACAAGATGAAATTGGTACCCCTTTCTGTATCACTGTCGACTTCGACTCCCTTGAAGACGAATCTGTTACAGTCAGGAACCGTGACACTGCACTTCAAGAGCGAGTCTCTATTGGTAAACTTGCCACTTATCTCCAATCTAAGCTAGATTAATGTTATGTCCAAAACTAATCTTATTATCGCTGGCGTTCTTGTCTTCACTCTCATCGCCGGAGGATTCGCTTTCTTGAAATTTAACAAAAAACCCCAAGCAGATACCCCCGCCCCCGCTAAGAGACAGGTAATCAATGCTCTTCCTATTTCCGAACGACCTTTTGTCGCCCTGTTCCCTCACGAAAGCAACAAACTCATCACCCTTCTTCTCGATAAACCAGGCAATCTACCTGAACTAACCATCGACATTGAGTACCTCTCTGGTAACGCCTTAAAGGGTGGTCGCACCACCATCTCCCTACCAACCGAACTACCACACACCCAAGCATTTTTGCTCGGAAGCTGCTCCTCAGGTGGCAAGTGTAGTTTTGATCGTGACATCACCACCGGCACCATCAAGACTAAGTTAGAAAAATCCGACGAAATCCACGTCCTCAAAAGTAACTACGTCTTCGTCGATGGCCCATCAGCCACCACAGACCAAAAACTCCGTTTCGAACCCACGAAATACAGCGAAAATGCCATTCTTGGTTACTCTCATGGATATCTCGAAACATTTGACGGAGAGATTGCCTCCGAACCTTTTCTGATCACTTCCTCGTCACCAAAAGCCGTCTCCGGAGTGATTACTATAATCAGCGGTGATGCCAACGGAATCAGTTATTACGACGGCTCTTCTTATGCTCCCCTCACTGTTGAAAAAGAAAACAACGAAATCTCAATCGAGATCAATCTCAAGCCTTGGAGTAGGGAAGTCACCATCATCCGCGACGACCTCAAAGGTGCAACAGAAGACACCACTCTTTACCTTCTAGGTCCTTTCATTCCCACGAAGTAACTTTTATACTTTTCTCTTTCTCAAGAACCAGCTAACGTAGTTGGTTCTTTTTTTTACCTCTTGACACGATACCTTTTGACATAGTTAACTAATAGTGGTGACAGGTGGTGAAACACCCGATATCATTAAAAAAGAAGTCACTAACACCTGCCTTTATGAAATATGTTTATTGGCCGTTACTACCACACACTCGAAAGCAAAGGCCGACTCGCCATCCCCAAGAGTTTTCGTTCTCAACTAAAATCTGGTGGCGTCATCACCAGAGGGCTGGATGGGTGCCTCTTTCTTTTCCCCGTCTCATCCTGGAAGAAGCTCTCCGACAAGCTGGCCTCGTTGCCCTTGACCAGTCAGGCAGCCAGGAACTTTACTCGGCTTCTCGTCCAGCAAGCAGCTCCACTCGAATTGGATTCGCAGGGCCGTACCCTGATTCCAGAGCATCTTCGTCACTTAGCCAACCTAACCAAAAAGATAGTCGTGGCCGGAGCCCTCACTCGAATTGAGATTTGGGATCAACCGAGCTACCATTCGCACCTTAAGAAGTTAGAACAAAGTTCAAGTCAAATCGAAGCTGAAATCAGCGAGCTCAACATATGAACCAATACCAACACCGATCAGTCCTACTCGAAGAAGCAATTGACTTCCTCAACGTCAAGCCTGAAGGTATCTATTTAGATGCCACTCTTGGTGACGGTGGACATACCCAAGCTCTCCTAAAAAAAGGCGCCAAAGTTATCGCTATTGACCAGGACCCCGAAGCCATCTCGCGTGCCCACGACCGGCTAAAAGCCACCTGTCCAGGTATCAACATAAAACTTGATACCGGCTTGCCTGTCACCGCCATGGAGTCTTCGGATTGTCTCATTGTCAGAGCCAACTTCGCCCAACTAGCTGAAGTTATTAAGCTTAAGTTCAATGGCATTCTCTTTGACCTTGGTGTTTCCACAGTTCAGATCCTAAAGCCCGAAAGAGGCTTCACTTTTCAATCTGACGGACCTCTTGATATGCGCATGGACCCGGAATTGGCCGTTACGGCTGCCGATTTATTGCAAGCCCTATCTCAAAAAGAGTTGACCCGTCTAATTATGGAGTTAGGAGACGAGCCTTATGCTGCCAAGATCGCTAAAAAAATTGCCATCACCCGCCAAAGAACCCCCATTGTGTCCACTTTTCAGCTTGCGGAACTCATCTCCAGAATCAAGCCTCATGGAAAAATCCATCCCGCAACTAAGACTTTCCAGGCCCTTAGAATGGCCGTCAATCAAGAGCGCGATAGCTTGAGGAATGCCCTCCCTGCCGCCACCAATCTATTAAAAAAAGATGGTCGTTTGGTCATAATCAGTTTCCATTCTGGCGAAGACCGCATCGTCAAGCATTACCTCAAAGAGGCCGCCGATAGACAAGAACTCCAAATCCTAACTTCCAAACCAATCAAGCCTAACGAATTAGAAATTAATAACAACCCTCGTGCCCGCAGTGCCAAACTGCGTGCCGCCCAAAAAAAATGATTGCCAAAATTACCAACCCACTACTCAAGCTCTCAGCCGTCACTGTTGGTACATTAGCCATCTTCAACCTCGTTGGTTCAAATCTCCTCGCTACCCAAGGTCATGAACTTACCAAAACATATTCCCAAACTCAATTAATCAAAAAAGAGAATATCCGGCTGACTAATGAAATCGCCCACCAGTCCTCTCTTGCTAGTCTCGAAACCTGGGCTGATGAACACAGCTTTATCAAAATCGATAAACCTATTGCCCTCGCTACTCCCGCACCAGTCGCCCTTAATAGGTAAAAATAATTATCTTGCTAACCATTGGCCATTATGAGAGGGGAACGTAGTCTGAATATTTCAGGAATACCACTCTTGAAAAGGAGACGAGCTAACTCTTATGTGGCACAATAACGTCTAGTTTTTAGTTACATAGACACCTGTGACAACTGCTTACCGCCTCAAAGTCATCCAAATCATTATTCCCCTTATCACTCTGTTAGTTGTCACCAGGTTGTTTTATTGGCAAGTCGTTCGAGGCGAAGAATTGACCGGTAAGGCAGCCTCCCAACACAGTTCTATAGTCACCCTCAATGCTAGACGTGGGCAAATTCTCTCTTCAGACGGTTCTATCCTTGCTGGTACCGAAACACGCTACCTTCTTTTTGCTTACAAACCTCAAATAGAGCAATCAGAAAAAGAAATCACCGAAAAAATCGCCCCTATTATCGCTGAGTCAGAAGAGATTGCTACCAGCTCAGCCGAAACCCTCCCCACTTTAGATGAGCGGATCAAATCATCCAAAGAACTGCTCCAAGACAAGCTATCCATTGACCGGCCCTGGGTTGCCCTAAAACACCATCTCACTCTAAAACAGCGCCAAGAAATCGAAAGACTGGAAATTGCTGGTCTTGGTTTTGATGAGGAGATCATCCGTTTTTACCCAGAGGCGTCAATGAGTGCCCACCTGCTTGGCTTCGTCGGTCAGGATCAGCGCGGAGAACCTCAGGGGTATTTCGGACTCGAAGGCTTCTACGACAGACAACTGCAGGGTCGAGGAGGCAAACTCAAACAAGAAACCGACGCCTCCGGAGACCCCATTTTAATTGGTGACTACACGAGCTATTCCTCACTGGATGGTCGCACCTTGCACACCACCATTAACCGCAGCATCCAGTATCAAGTTGAAAG
>Ga0066639_10001761_pt1 | contig 19205 bp, 15 predicted proteins | sample CryGeyCG2114_010_2_FD_59504 | JGI IMG/M metagenome (GOLD analysis project Ga0066639, IMG submission 59504) | Groundwater microbial communities from aquifer - Crystal Geyser CG10_big_fil_rev_8/21/14_0.10 | ecosystem: Environmental > Aquatic > Deep subsurface > Groundwater | place: USA: Utah...
TCCCGAGATAAAAATACTACTGTCGGAACAACTCCCACACAACGTGCTGCAGGTACGTATGTAGAAGTCACCGCTGGAGAAGAGGACATGAAAGATGCGACAGAAGATCCACGATATATGTGGACAGGAGGAAATATTGTACAAGATCCAGTTAGCGGTGTGATTACTGATCCCGCTCTTCGAGAGCATATATATGTAGCAAACAATATCGGGAATACTACGCTAATCACCAAGCCTGACCAGCTTCCAATCGGGCTTCAAAGTTTATATAAAGTTTCTGGAGAAGTTAATCCGAGTGAAACAGAGTTAATTGCATCAAATTTCAAAAATGTTTTTGATAAGTTTGGGGGAACCGAAGAACTATCTGATAGTGTTGCACAAGCGTGGGGTATTCAGCTTCCAGCTGGTGAAACATTCTCAGAACAAACGATAGCATCCCCTTTACGAGCTTGGCAGCTGGCGGTTTCAATTACAGCAGCCGGTATTAAAGGAGACGATACAAATGAATTGGTTGATATTGGAGAACTTACAGGAGAAAAATCTCCCGTTAAATTGTATCGAAAAGTCAACGGAAACACTATTGATGTAATTGGGCGAGCTGTTAATTCAAACGTGGACAAGAATTCTGATGTATTTGTTATTACGCGATTCGAAAATGATGAAACAAATGGGCGTACCGTAAAAGCTGTTGGATTTACAACCCCGGAGGGTTTTGCAGCAGCATATCCCGAACTTGCAGAAATAGCTCCTGAGTTGACAGCAATGACAGGAGATGGCGTCGAAGACCTTATGACCGATGTATCTTCGCTTGATCAAACGCAGGTATTCTTGGCGGAGCTTAACGAATTTGCCCCGAAGGTTAAAACGCAAGCGAATGAACGAGTATTGTATCAAAGAGATGGTAGCAGTTATCAAGCTTTATCCACTGCTGTAACTGAATCTGGAGAAGAAATAACAAAAGGAAGAGTAGCAATTCAAACTGAAGAGGGTGTTGATTGGTTGGCAGATTTAGAGTTTGATCAATTCAGCGGAGACCTGATCGATGAATATTCTGCAAAATATAATATCAGTCGAGAAGCCCTGTTTGAGGAAGTATCAATACAAACGTATACCGATAAGGACGGTAGCCCGTATTTGGTCGCAGTCCATGGTGATGTTCCGCTCATGGTCGTTGATCGAAATAGTGACGGAGAACTTGGTTGGACCGAATCAACCCTTCGCTACTTAGCTGAGAAGAAGGGGATAAGAGTCGGTACAACAGCAACATATTTTAAAGATTCCAAACAGCAACAATTAGCAGAAAAAGAATTTGATACTTGGATGTCAGAAAATGATCTTATATGGTCAAAGATTGAACCTCAATTCAGCGGTACACTCGATTCAAAACGGCTTAATCACATCAGGCAGCAACTGGGACAGGCAGAGAGTGCTGATATTGATTTTATCGGACACGGCCCATTTGCATGGGGGGTTTATCCAGAACACGCCTCAATATCAGGTATGAAAGATCTTTTAAAGGAGCTGTTCACTGCGCTGCCGGATATAAAGGAGTGGAATTTGTTGAGAGAGGTTCATCCTTTAGAGTGGCACCAAGATAAGCTATTATCAGAACTTATCGGGCAATTGGGAAGCGAACAGGCTGCAAGACAAAAACTACCTCAGTTAGTCGCAGAAGCAGCAGCGACGGCAAGAGAAGAACTTGCTGCTGAAGGAATTGAACTTGGAGAGATCACGACATCTTATTCTGACAACAATAACCAAGTGATACAGGGAAAGTGGGGTATTACTCATCAAATGACCAAAGATGCCGCACAAAACTTTGATAAAGCAGGTTGTCACTTCCATGCTGAAGGTGACGATTTTCCATCTGAACAAGAAATTATTGAAGGTCTTCGGGATCTAGCAGGTGTCACTAAGAAAGGGAAAGTAATGATTACTGAACTTGACATCAACATGCGAAATGTTACAGGAAGTGCAGAACAGAGAGAAGCAAAACAGGCAGAATTGTATGAAAGAGTATATCGAGCGGCAGTTCAGTCAGGAGTCTGTGACACTGTTATCGCATTTCTGACATTAGGTGATAAAGATAGCTGGCTCGAGCTCGAAAACGGTGGAGCCGGAAAGAGATACTCACCTGATGCTGATCCGACAATGTTTGATGACAATCGTAAAAGAAAACAATCATATTTTAGAGTCTCTTCAGCTCTATTAAATACAGCGGTCTAATTCCGGAAATCACTAAGAAAAATTCGATATACTAAGCTCATGGTCAAAATGAGAGAGATATTAGTGTTTACTAAAGACGTAAACGGGGGAATTGCATCTCTCCTTGAACAGCTTTCACGCTTAGAGTCCGAGGATCTACAATTTACACTATTTCTTTATAGAAACAGTGATATTCAAGTCTTTGGCGGTAAAGTCCACTCCATTAGTGGGGATTATCCTGCCAATCTCTCATTTTCATTAGACAAGATATACTTCTTTGCTCTCAATGTAATACAAACATATGTTCTCCTTAAGAAATATCCGAAAAATACTAAACTGTTTGCATGTGACATGTATGCGGCACTCATACTATTACTTTTAAAGACTCTTTTGAGGAAAAAGATACATGTAATATGCCTTATTAACAGTAATTTCCAGAAAATTATTTCTCAAAAATCGAATCCAATATATAAAGCACTACTTAAAAGGACTGTGAAATATCTGTATCGGTACGCTGATCATATCATTTATGTTTCCCGTGTTTATGGAGGTTCGTCATGGAAACTGCGGAGTCCTTCACTCGATAGAGGACAAGTACTCCCTAAGCTGTCGTATCCCGTTCATAACGATAAGAGATATTGTTTTTATCGTAATGAAGGTATTGCTGAGCAAGGTTCGGTGTTTTATATAGTCTGTGTCCAGTTCCATCCATTGATGAAAAGAAAGGTTGTGAGACCCTCGTACCACCCACGGAGAGGTTATTCCCGGAAGGACAGAGAACCGAACATGGTATCTCTTAGGAATACGTCTGGCCTCATCAACAGGGAGTGGTCGGGGTCCGATAAAAGTCATCTCCCCCTTTACGATATTAATAAGTTGCGGAATTTCATCGAGTCCTGTTTTCGAAAGGAGTTTTCCTATCCTTGTATAACGCGGATCGTCAAAAATTTTAAATGTTGGCCCATCTGCCTGATTTAAGGAGAGGTAGTTTTTTTTTAATGCTTCTGCATTGTCAACCATTGTTCGGATTTTATAAATTAAGAACGGATGTAAATCTTTTCCTGCACGCTTCTGAGTAAATAAAAACGATCCCCGAGATGTGGCTTTTACCAAAATAAAAAGAATTAAAATAGCGGGAGATAGTGTAAACAACAAAATGAATGCGATAAGTCGTTCAAACATAGGTATAGATCTGAGTACGATGGCCATTGCGGAATGAACTATAATAAGCAATATGAATCATACCAGTAAACACATAAAAAAGGTAATATTGTTTGCAAAAACTAACTATATTCTAACTATATTTTTATTTATAATCCTCCTGGCAGGAGTGTTAGTCCTACTTAAAGTTGTCACGGGAGAAAAAGAAACCATCTATGTAAAAGTAAAAGTCTCACAAGGTTTATGGTGGGCAAGTACGCAAAGGCCTGCAATTTGGATGGCAGATGCTCTGGAAAAGGGATCTAAAGAATTAACATTGAACGGAGAAACGAGAGCAGAGATTTTAGAAGTCAGGAAATATCCGCTTGGCGTTCCAGGTTTAGTAAACGAGCAATATGAAATTTTTCTTGTGACAAAACTGAATACTACCTTCAATGAAAAGCAGAATTCATATATATATAATCGTTCACCCATTGCCGTTGGAGAACCCATTGACTTTGAGTTTGAGTCTGTCCATGTTTCCGGAACGGTGACAGATTTCTCACAAGTGCCGTTTACGACGGAATATACAGAGAAGACAGTAGAGCTCGTAAAATATTGGGCATATCCATCTGAATATGATGCGGTGCAGGTTGGTGAAAAATATTTTGATGGACAAGATAATGTAATTGAGATCATTGATAAGCGCTATGATCCAGTTTATGAGCAATATAGCGGTTTTGGAAATAACTATGCAATAGAGACAGAGAAGCGCATAAATATGGTTGTCACAGCAAAGATAAAAGTACAATCTAAAAATAATATGTATTTGTTCCGTGAGGATTTTCCCGTTCAAGTCGGGAAAAAGATCAGCCTTCAAACTCCTTCGTACTTTTTTGATCAATTTACGATCATCTCAATATTGTAACTATAGAGATTTTCATCAGGGCGCCAATGTGCGTATATAGTATGTATATTTTGCGTTTAATGATGGGATTAGACTTGAAATTTATCATGAAAGGAAATATACTATAGGGTGTTGTCAATCCTAATACTCTTATGGGTGAATCTGAACGCATTTCTCGAAGAACATTTTTAAAATTAGCAGCAGGTACAGCAGCAGCGGTAGGTTTAGCTGCAAGCGGGTTACCATTTCCAGTTTCTGCAGAAGGTGCAGACAACCAAACCGATGAAAACGGAGAGAGGGACTTTTCGGCCGGTTTTGGGAATTTACCCATTGTTGAAGGAGAAAGTATTAAAACCGAGGCAGAAGGACTTGAAAAACTGTACGTAAATACTACAGCAGTTAATTACCGAAAAGAAGCAAACGGCAGTATATGGTTTGAACAAACTCTTCCTCAGAATTCATTTTTGAGACAAACATCTGACACCGTTATCAAAGCAGGTGATTATGATTGGATAGATACTGAATTATTGTACGTATCTGACGATGTTCGAGTACGTGAAGCTGACGAAGTTATACCAAAAGGATTGCTCGCAGAACCTCTTGCCGGGTCAATATTTACAGGAGGCGTTACTAAAGTTTCAGATGTTCCCGGTTTAGTGATACCTGAAGAAGTAATCTCACTATTTACACCTGATATTGATCTCCCGGCAGGTGCATATAGCTTGACGGCTGCAGATACAGGAAAGCTGCTTGATGCGGTCGGAGGAGGACCACTGGAAGTTGAGGTAAAAAAGAAAATGCTTGCTGCCTGGGGAGATTCATCTGAAATTGACCAGGAATCTTTTGTAAGTAAGTGGAAATCGGCAGTCTTTATGGCTGCAAATATCGGTATTGAAGACCCAGAAAATGAATCTACAGTATCCACCGTTGCTCAAATGACCGGGGGCGACGGATTATTGAATCTTGTTACACAAAAGAACGGTGAAAAAATTCAGGTCTTTACACGTTTGAGTGCAGGAGAGGAGACGGTATTCCTTGTTGCTGAGGCCATTCAGGGCGAGGATCCTCTTGACATACAATTTACACATGTTGCACCTACTAACTGGGAAGGTCTTAATGTACTTCTGGGAAAAGACAAAGCACAAGAAATAGCTGGCAATCTGACAGAAATTCGAGGTAATGAATCAGTAGAGTTGGCATGGCAGGTCAATGACCTTCGGCAGGCAACGGTTTTATTGGCCGGAATGCCTGAGGGTTCTCAATTTGCCAATCAACTTATAAATCCGAGAAATAGTGAAAATGAAGAAATTCCTGGCACGTATCAATATATTAAACAAGGGGATGGATATGGTGCACAGTTTACTGATGAAAACGGTGTTATTCGAGCGCAGGCAACATACTCAGTTACTGAAAATGAAGGGCGCTGGATTGAATTGACTGAAGCCATAATTTCTGAAGAATGCAAAAGATTCCTTGAATTAAAGGGAACAACTCCTGATGTCCTTATGCAGAATGCGAATATTGAAGAAATTGTCGGGTCTGACGGGCAACCTGTAAATATTCTTACCTTTGAGGGAACTCCGCTTCTTTACGTTCATAAAGAAACGGGCGAATGGAAGGAAGCCACAACAAGAACATTGTTCGAAGTTGCAGGGATAGAATTCGGGACCTCAGCAGACGGTGCCGAGGATTGGAGAAACTCTGAATATCAGGCAGCATTAGGAAAATACTTCAATATTACAAAGGGTGTCGGATTCAATCCAGAAGATATGAAAAAATATCGCATGCCCGACAACTGGAAAATAGTGGCAAAAGAGCAAAATACCAGATTATATGCTGGAGCACTTTTCTCCCATTATGATGTTGATCCTGCACTTCGTGAAGGAACACCAACTGTTGAACAGGTACGGGAATCCATGGATGTCCGCATTCGTGAAGTTCTCGGTTCCATCAAATCTGCAGGAAAAGGCATGGTTGATGTTGCTGCAGAAGCAATGTGGTGGTCCAACGGAGAAGGATGGGAACAAAGTGTATATTACAAAACGTTTCAAAGGAATTTCATCGCTGAAGCCTATGAAAGAACATATACCATTGCTCAGGAAATGGGACTTGAAATCGGAGAAGACGTGGAATTGCTCTATAATGAATACGGTATAGAAATTCCCGGTCCGAAATCAGATTTCGTATATCGCGAGCTTGCATATACAAAACAGGAAGTAGCACGGAGATTGGGTATAGCAGCAGAAGATGTAAAACTCGGAGTAGGAATGGAGTTCCATCTGTATACTGATAAAGCCAATCCGAATTGGGTAGGAGGAAGTTACGCAGGAGATGTAACAAAAGAAAAAGTACTTGCGAATATTGAACGTTTTTCACAACTTGGCCCTGTTCATGTCACTGAACTGCAGGTCAATTACTCGCAGGATATGGCTGAAATTCAGAGCCTCATAGATCTTGTCATTGATGCAGCTATGGAAAGCAGGAAGGTAGATAGTATCACTCTGTATGAGGCACTCAGATTTAGCAATCTGTGGAATGCAGTAAACTCAGGATTATTTGAACCGGTACGAGAAGGGATTGAAGTTACATATCAGCCTACCGAAGCCTATTACAGATTGCAGTCTACTATCTTTGAGAATCTGAAAAACTGATCGTTTGTTTAAGTAACTTTTTGAATAGATACTTCTTTATAATGGAAGTACCTATGAAGTTTTTGGTACTGATATGTGTCCTTTGTGGAATATTGTTTATTTCACCGCAATTGAGATTTGAGCAATTTAATTTGCTTGATATTGCTGAAACTACGTCTCTTGAATATTCAGATATTCTTGAGGATACAATGCGTTTCCGTCCGCTGTTTTACATCGAGCGGATTACATTAAATACTATCTTTCCACATGTCCGTTTTTATTTTTTATTTAGCGGAATCTTATCCGGTGTAATCCTTTATCTCTGTGTACTTACTATTCGGAAATTTCACTCGGCAACTCTCCCGGTTTTATTACTGCTCGGTATCGTCTATTTTTTATCGCCCGTTATGGTCGATTCGTTTTGGAGACTTGGTACGGCAGAAAATTTGCTCACGTTGTTGCTCGTAGCAAGTCTGTTCTTATTTATATCGAAACACTATTATTTCTCTCTCCTTAGTATCCTAGGCCTTCTAATGAGCAAAGAAACTGCAGTTTTTTTTATGCCGATTTATGCGGGAGTATACTGGCTTCAAAAGAAATATATTTTCACGATTCTAATCCTTACTGTTCTCGCCATATTCCTTCCTTTTTTTCTTTCACGTCCTTTAGAGTATGCAATGTCTCCCGGGAATTATACGTCATTGTTTACATATAGTCCCGCTGATGTTGGTCGGATCGCGGTAGGATATATACGTGCCTTCCCTCAACTGTTCATACTGGGAGGAGTATGTATCCTCATTTTTGTGAAGAACCGACAACAGAAAAATCTATTAAACAGAACGCTTCTGTTAATTATGACGGCAATCAGTTTTATCTCCGTTCTGTTTTTTGATAATATTCAGGCATATTATCTTCTGCCTTTCCACGTATTAATCAGTATTTTTCTGGTCAGCGAGCTTTTTATACTCAAAAATCATTTATTACGTTTGATACTGGCAATTTTTATTATCGGCGTCGTTCTCACCAATGTGAAAAGTGTCGGCCAAAAAATGTACTTTTGGCATGTAGATTATGCTGTTGACGGTCCATTGGTGCAGTTTTTACAGAATCCACCTGTCGGATTGTTTCAGATTGGTGAGGGTAATCGCGAAGATCATGGATATGCTCTTAAGATGCTTTTAGGAAATCAAGTAGTTCGTAATTATGTTATGGCAGATTATTTAATTACAAAATATGAGTATATCCCGGAAGGGTTTCAGCTATACCGTCATTTTTGTGCGGATGTATTTTTTGAGGAGAATGTATGCCGATGGTACATATTGGAAAAGAAATGAAATACCCTTAAACAGTAATACAGAATAAGGTAACACGAGGATATTATAATAACGCTGCCAATCAAGAAGGAGAAACCAACTCATAAATAAAGTAATTACAAGACTATAAACAATAAAATATCTCCCCACGGGATTTTTCCCTTTGTCTTTGAGTAATGAATAGATGCCGAGTCCTGTGAAAATAAGAAGGAGTCGGGTTCTGATAAAATGGACAAACTGGCTGTCCTCGGGATTGACATACAGATGGTTATAGATACGAGTGATACGTTGTTGAGGAGTATATAATGCATCCACAGGAAATGCTGCTTGCTGTTTTTGTGCTGACGTATATCGATGCTCTATCATTTTTCTCGTTTTGCCAACTGGATTAAGCCAAAGATAGGGATTAATAAGTACTGTTATAAAAATAAACACAAAAGTCATCCACAGAATAGGCTTAACAACCAATTCATAGCTGTGGATTTTTTTGGTAAGTTTTAACTTAAGAAGTCGAACCAAAAGAAAAACAGCTGCAGTAATGAACAGAAATGCTCCATGAATTTTTGCCGAGAAACTGAGTGCTGTTATACACCCTAAGATTGTCATATCGGCAAGAGAATATTTTTCTGATCCCAGAAGTAGAAATATGAGGAATAGACCAAGATTGAAAAAAAATAAAAAAATAGATTCGCCCATTGCCGATAATCCCCAAAGGATGATAATGATATGAGTGCCCCAATACAGAGTAATTATTATTGAAACGAATTTACCGGATAAAAGCCGTGCGATAGAATAAACGAGTATTCCAGAAAATGCAAGAAAAAAAATATTTAATAATCTCACTTTTTGTATTAGGTAAAGGCTTTGGCAATATGAGGCTCGGCAGTCTTCTCTATTCATGTATCCAAAATTAACTTTGTTAAATTCTGCCTGTACAATTTTCCATTCTGGAATTTTGCGATAGTCTGTTTGAAAAATATTATATTTTCCAAGAAAATCAATATACGTCGGTGATCCTGACATAAGAAAGTCAGGATACAGTACTGCACCAAACAGATAATACGTAAGTTTGGGATGGTCGTATGAAAAATGTGAATCCCATAGGAGATTATCCATATCTCGTGTGAGTATCAAATCAAGAAAATAGCTTCGGCCGACCCATTCATATTCATCAGCATGATAGTTTAAATTGGGTACATAGAACACATACAAGGAAAGTAATATCACGAATAATAGGGAAGAAATGATCATATCGGCATAATGATCCCATATATTTTTCATATAGTTATATACTAGCAATAATCCTGCAGTAGTCGTTTGCCATTAGTTGTGCAGTGTTTCGGTGAATAGGGAATAGCTTGTGTGCAAACGAGGGTTGTTTCAAAAGTACTATTATAGCTTCTGAAAGACTGTGATCCAGACGATCGATTTCTGATTGGAATGGTGCATGTGCAGGTCGCGGTTCAGACAGTACTCCATACGTTCCAAGATATGGGTATATCAAAGGCTTTTTATAATCTGCGTTGGGTTTTAAAAGCAGCTCTCTCGGTCCGTATGGGCAATCAGTAGATACTACCGGAGTATGGATGGTTAATGCTTCAAGAATCGCATTCCCGAAGCCTTCATAACGTGAGGCAAGTACAAATATATCAGAATTTCTGATAAGCTGGTACTTTTCATCTTCTAAGAAACCCGTGAAGAGAACATCAGATTGTAAACGGAGTGATTGAACCAATATGCGGAGCTGCTCTTTGCTTTTCCCCTGACCAATAAGTATCAATTTTATATGTGGAATGTGCTTTTTAGTAAGGTAAAAAGCTTTAATGAGATGATCAAAGCCTTTTTGATGTTCCAATCTGCCCATAGAGGTAATAATTCTATTGTTCCTAAAAAAATTCTTATACTGATCGGGGAGATGCTGCTGAGATTTATAAATCACGGGTTGTTTCTCAATACCGTTGTGAACAGTGTGCACCTTATGAGAGGAGATACCATAAAAGCTTATGATTGTTTTAGAAAGTCCATTTGACACGCATATGATTGCATCTGCACGTCGCATTGAAATGATAAACAGTATGTGTCCGAAGAACTTAAGCAAGAATGGCTGTAACAATTCTTCCGCAATAATATTAGTTCCGACAACCAGTACAGATTTTTTTTTCAAAATAAACGATGCTATAGTGACTATATAGAAGGGTACATATTCACCAGATGCAATAAGAACATCAATCTTTTCTCTTCGCACAAGTTTTACGAAACGGAAAAAAGCCTCCAGAAGCTTGAACGGTTTCAATAATAAAGGAATATGTTTGTCAGGAAGCAGGGGCGTAATGTATTTTTTCTCGGCAGCATACTCACGTTCATAGTCATTGCGTTCTTTTATTGAGATGATATAAGGTACTATAGTGTGTTTTTGTATATATCTCAGTATATTTAACACATTCCGTTCCGCTCCTCCACCTTGAAGAGAGAATATCAAAAATCCTGCTTTAATCTTTTTCTGTTTGGCCATGTTCCTGTTTTAATGATTCTATCGATCCTCGGATAAACCAAAGATATCCAAGATATGAAAAGTATAACCACGGGTTAAAAAGACTAAACAATACAATAGACCAATACACGGAGATGAGTGCGTTTATCATTTTGTCTTTTTTTGTGAAAATGGTACGAATATCACTATAAAGAAATACAAGAAAAAGCGCGCTTAGGGATACCACACCCGTAAATCCCGTCGTAGCAAACGTACTGAAAAAGATATTATGAGGGTCGTCTATCGTGACAAATGCACGGTATCGATTCAAGTATGAGGATTGTGCCAGTTGTTGAGTTTTGCTTGAAAGATAGTCATAATAATGTCCGAGTCCCACGCCAAATAATGGGGAACTGCTTCCTATTTCAATCGCTTCCTCCCAATAGTTCAAGCGCGCGGTAATTGTTGCAGTTTCTTCATTTTCAGGATACAGCAGTCTATCCACAATATTGTACCCAATGATTTCTCGCGAAAGAAAATTACTCATAACGATAAAAAAGATGGTAATCAGAAAAATTACAATCAATTTTCTGAAATGCTTCATATACAGAGTCATTCCTGAGAGGAATGCAAAAATATATATGATTGTTTTGCTCCGCCAGTTAGAAGCAAATGTAATAAAAGTTACGATTCCTAAGAAAATATAAGCGGCTATTTGGATAAGCCGACGTTTTGATGAAATGATCAGTAAAAGAACAATTGAGATTAGTGTTTCATCCAATGCATCACCAAAAAACCGGAGCCGGCTGTACTGATAATCAAAAAATTGCCAATATTTATCATAGAAAAATTGATGAAACAGTAAATTAAATTTATTCGGAGTAAAGTAAGCGAAAAGTTGCATGAATAGGTGAATGACTGAAGAGAAGAATAATGTCATTATAAAAATGCCAATATTCTTTTTGTTTACCGTGTAGTAACTTACGAAAAAAATTATGATTGAAAAAACAATGTCTTTGTACGCGGACAAGAACGGAGATACGTATTTAGCTTCAATAACTGAAATCGTTTGTGAAAGGAACCAGATCAATATAACCCAAAATGTAACAGTGATAGTTTTTAATTTTTTTGTATGAAAGAAATGATATAAAATCTCGTTGGCAAGCAGAAATAGGACTATAATCCGAACGATATTGTGACTCATGAAGACGGAGTTTTGTATGGGCAGCAGATACATCGGCGGCAACCTCAGAAGAAATATTGCTCCCGCCAGCAAGGGAATATGGTATGCTCTGATTTTTTCTGTAAAGTGTTTATAAAAGATCATGATATATCCTTTCCAACTTCGAATAATGAACTTCTGGAGTAAAATGAGCACGGTATTCATCATAGAACAAGTTCCCTGATGACGGTTTCGGATTTTTGAGTAAAGTGAGAATTTTAGTCTTTAGATCAGAAAAATCATCAAAGGTATAATAATATTCCTTCTCAGAAGCTATAGATCTCGTGAATGCTGGCGTTTGTGGCGTCAGGACAGGTATCCCTTTGCTCATTGCTTCAAGATATACAAAGGGAAGCACTTCGTACCATTTTGAAGGAATAATGAGACAAATTGCGTTTTTAAACAATAATGTCATATCTTCGGATGATTGAAAGTCTAAAAAAGAAATATTTGGTAGGTGAGAATATTTCTTCTTAAGTGATTCTTTACGCGGGCCATCTCCGGCGGCAATTAATTGAGCGGAGGGAATCGTTGCAAACAGTTTAAGTAGTTCATCAATTCCTTTTTCTTCGCTGAATCTTCCAATATACAGAAAGTATTGGAGTTTGCCACGAGTCAATTTTTTCCCCTCGATATAGTAAGGTAACACGGTACTTTTATCTGCCAACTCAGGTAGTAGTTTAAGATGGTATAAATACGTAAACTGAGAGGGAAATAAAAATTTATTTACGAAATCATACGTCCTTTTGAAGGAGTGATAGTAAAATGCTGAAGAAGTTGCAAGTGATGCTATGTATGAGCCTTGATAACATTTATGGATGATAGAGGGGTAAGGGAACTTCTTCTTCGTACATAATTCGCAGATTTTTCCATTCCTGAACAATGTCCCTTTAGGACAGACAAGTTTATAGTTGTGAATGGTTTGAACGACAGGTACCTCATTTTTGTTGCAGGCGTAGTACGCGGACGGGGTAATAAGAGGAAATATGTTATTGAAGTGTGCGATATCAGGACGGAATTTTTGTATGACACTTTCCAATTCCTGAAACGTGCTTTGATTCCAAAATTGTCCCGTACCGATAGAACTTTTTGAAATATGTTTTTTTGCAATATCTCGGCTGTCTTTTGTATAAAGAAATGTGCTATGTCCCTGTTTCTTCAATAATGAATCAAGAGAATGAAAATAGGTTTCTTCTCCGCCCCTGAAACGATAATAGTTATGGATTAAGAGAATTTTCATAAAAAGTTAATGTCTTTGGCTGAACGGAGAGTTCTTGTTTAATGTAATCTTCTGTCGCAACAGTAACAGTATAAATAATGGGCCATATAATAGATAACGTTTCCAAAGACGTTTCGGTTCGCGTAGCAATCGGTATAACCATTCAAACCCGTGATTCCCCAACCAGGGAGGAGATTGCGAGATACTTCCCGAGACAAATGAAAAGGCTGCGCCTACTGCTAAAATCGGATACGGAATGGAGCGTAATGAATCAATAATATAATGCTGCTTTGGAGAACCGACACCAATAACGATGAGAGTAGGTTTCGATTTCAGTATGTACTTTTCAAATTTACCAACTTCTTCTCGGGATATGTTGATACCGGTCACGTCGTAAGTGTCAATATTCAGACCATGATATGTTGAAAGTAATACTTTTTTAACGGCGTTGGTATCATTTCCAAATAATAACAGTTTGTATTTATGCAACAGAGAGAATCGACATGTTTCCTGAAATAATGAAGGACCGTATATACGGGATTTTAAGCGTAATTTATAAAGAAAACGAAGGGCCAGTACCACATAAAAACTATCAGGAAGGACATAATCAAAAGAGTTTAGTATTTCTTTGTATTTTTTATTAAAAAATGCTTCAATGATGGGATGAGAGGCAATAGGCGCAACGATAAGAGGTTTCTTAATACGGATGTGTTCTTCAATTTTTTTTAAAATATGGGCAGTGTCACAAGCAGAAATGGAGAGTCCTAATACATTAAAAGTGCCATAATTGAGAGACATATATTTGCGAAATTATATCTTTTTATTTCCCAAAAGAATATCGTTAAAATATTTTTTAACTGTGCGTGGGTCTTTTGAGCTATAGTACCAGCGTATAGTGTTATCAAGTCCTTTTCTAAAATCGTACTTGGGTTGCCAGTTCAGATCAGTTTTTGCTTTTGATATATCTGCGACTCTGTTTAAAGGACCTGTGGGCCCTTTTATGTACTTAATTTTTTTAGGATAAAAACCTGTGTATTGAAATACATATTGAATCATTTCTTTGACAGTGGTCTTTTCATCCGTCCCTATATTGATGGGAGTTGCATCGTCAATTTTTTTGGTTGATAGAAGGATTCCTTCAACAATGTCTTCCACATATGTCCAATTTCGGATCTGAGTACCGTCTCCCCATACAGTATACGGATCCTGATGTGTAAACGTTTTTGCAATGGAAGCAATTACGGCATGGCTTTCAGTCGCATACTCGCCATAAACTGTAAAGAAACGACCGATAGCTGACCGGAGACCATATTCCCGGTGATATGCCCTTAATGTTAATTCTCCCATAAGTTTTGCCCAGCCGTACATATTATCAGCATCATAGGGAGCCTTAACATCATTTTCTTTCAATAAAACTTCGCGTGAGGTAGTCGATTGAAGAAAATTCGGATACACACATCCTGAGGAAGCAAAAAATAACTTCTCAATATTATTCTTTATGGCAGCTGCAAAAACAGACCCATCAAGTAAAAAATTCGTAGCAGTATCGGCTTGGTGAAGATCTACGTATCCGCGCCCTCCATGATCAGCTGCAAGGTGGAAGCATACATCAATATCTTTTAAAGCTTGTTGTGCATATCGGGTGTCTCGTAAGTCCTTAGTTTGAAAATCAATAGTACCGAGTGACAATATCCGGTTCTTACTGTAGTTGGTTTTATTTACGACCCTGATCGAAGCTACTCCCTCATTTAGTAGGCGTTTTAACAGATGGAATCCTATGAACGAACATCCTGTTATTAAAATTTTTTTATTTCTCAAATCCATTTTGAAGTATGAACAAAAATAAGTACTCCTATTTTACCATTCGCAGCGCTGAATCATTCTTATATGCAGTATAATATAATTATGCCTTTTTCTATGGATCCGTTTACAATAATAATAATTCTCGGGATAGTGGCAATCATAGTTGAGATCATACTTGGGGCAGCGACCGGTTTCGAACTTCTTATTTTAGGCATCGTTTTTATTCTCGGAGGAACAGTGGGAACGATTACCCATTCAATGCCATATGCGGTTACGACCATTGTTATTCTGACGCTTGCATATATTTTTTTTGCCAGACGTCATATTCAAAAATCGCTTCATATCACAACTCACAAAACCAACGTTGAGTCGATTATTGGGAAAACTGCTCCCGTTATGACCGCAATCACGCCCGATGATCCCGGACAGATTAAAATCGAAGGTGAGACATGGCGAGCTGAGGCGGATCGAGCCATTGCCAAGGGACAAAAGGTAGTCATCCGCTCAGTAAGCGGTGTGACCGTGAAAGTCGACCAAGAGAAGTAATCCATTATCATTTTTTATATATCTATGCCATTTTTATCATTTTTGTTTATATTTGCCATTATTACACTTTTTGCCTCGGTCAAAATTGTTCAACAGCAGGAACGAGGAATTGTGCTTCGTCTGGGTAAATACAAATCAATGGCAGATCCCGGGTTGAACCTTGTTATTCCTTTTATTGAAAGCATGATCAAAGTAGATGTCCGGGAAAAAGTCATCAATGTTGATCCGCAAAAAGTTATTACGCAGGACAATGTCTCAGTCGTAGTTGATGCCGTGATTTACTATAAAATTGTAGATCCGGTAAAGGCGGAATTTGAAGTCGAACATTTCGGTACAGCCGCAACCACACTTGCACAAACTAATTTGAGAAATATTATCGGAGATAAGACGCTTGACGAGTCACTGACTGCACGTGATCATATTAATACAACGCTTCGTGTTGTCCTTGATGAAGCGACGAATGCATGGGGTGTCAAAGTAACACGTGTTGAAGTACAGAAGATTGATCCGCCGCCGGAAATCACTGAGGCTATGAGTCTTCAGATGAAAGCAGAACGGGAAAAACGGGCTGCGATACTCCAGGCAGAGGGTGTGAGACAAAGCAATATCTTGGAGGCAGAAGGCCAGAAATCTGCAGATATTTTGGAGGCAGACGGAGAAGCCCAGGCCACCATGCTCCGGGCAAAAGCTGAGGCTGAGGCTATCAAGCTCGTCGCCGATGCAGCCAACTCTCACTTTGATGAAAAAGCACAGATTTGGCAACGATTACTTGTGACAGAAAAAGTCCTTAAGAACAATACAAAATATGTTCTTCCGACCGGAAGTGAGATTGTTAACGTCCTAAACCTTGAAGGAAAAGACGGAAACTTCACTCCGATCCCGCAGCACAAAGCAAAATAACGCAGTAGTGAGCCCTCAAACGTGGTACAATCGAGGGATATGAAAGTCATCAATCGACATTTCCATCACGAGTACGAAGCAATCGACACCTATGAAGCGGGGATTGTTCTTGTTGGCGCAGAAGTTAAATCGATAAAGCAGGGAAATATAAGGCTGGAACAAGCTTTCGCCAAAATATCAGAAGGTGAACTCTATCTTTCTAATGCAGAAATTCCGATCTACAAGTTCGCAACGCCACAGCATTATGAGCCGGCCAGACGACGGAAATTACTGCTTCACAAGAAGGAAATCATCAAGCTTCAAACGAAGATTCAATCAGGCGGCAGATTGACTATTATACCTATAGCATGTTATACTAAGGGACGTCAAATCAAGATTTCTCTTGCACTTGCGCGAGCAAAAGGCGAGATTGAAAAGAAAAAAATTGAGAGACGTGAAGATATAAAAAGAGAACAGGAACGGGAAATGAAGGAATACGTCAAAAAGTAACCCGCCTTTGCCAAAGGCTACTGACGGATTTTAGAACATATAATACTCATGTTTTCTTTAAATTTAAAGAAAACATATCGTAAATACGTTCTAAAAGGGGATGACAAGGTCTCGACGTGAAGAATAGCACTTTTATAAATGGCAGGGGCGCACCTATGCGTCAAATGGAAAAATAATAACTGCAAACGTCAAAGACGCAACTGCAGAACTTCGAGCACTTGCAATGGACATGCTTGGATTTAATGCTCCTAATCGAGCATTTGCCACTGTCTAACGACAAAGACTCTTAGTTTTCTCATTGAGTGACCTCCGATAGCTCTTTGAGGTACAACCTTCGGGGTACGATCTATAAGAGTTCCCAATCTCTTATAGATCCGAAAAGTTAAAATCGGCAGCCTGACGGTGGTTTCTGTATCTTCCGCACCAGGCTTGAGGAAAAGATACCGTATCCCTTGCTAAACATTTTTAAAATTGCCTTTGCGGACCCGGGTTCGACTCCCGGCATCTCCACCAACAAAAACCCTCGAAAGAGGGTTTTTTATTGTCAAGGTGGCCCAAAATATTTAAAAACTGCTATAATACCTCCATGTCAGAGATACCTATAACATTCTCCACAAGTGAGGCAGAGTATAGCTTCATGGATCTTCATCGGATGTTTGCAAAAACTTCATACGGTCAGATATTAGCACCTCGTGTAAGGTTTGGTCGATATTGTCCGGAAACAGTTTCAGAAGAGGAGTGGCGATGTGCTTTGGGTGCGGATGTTAATAACCTAGAGCATATGAGATTGACGTACGGTCTGACACGACAGTTTATTCGATATCAAAATACGTATGGTGAGGAGGTTCTTTCCCGGGAAGATCAAAAGGATCTTCTTCTTGCCGCGACTTCGCATGATTGGGGGGAATCAATTGTAGGAGATGTGATGTTTGATTTGAAAACGGATGCCGTAGAAACTCAGGAAGCAACAGCAATCAGACGAATTATTAATGAAATGTTCGGTAATGGCGGAGAAGATCTCCCTGCACGTATAGAACAGGTTATTTCTGACGTTGTAGAAAATCACGATACAAGATTGGGGAAAATGTTTCGGGTTATCGAGCAATTAGGTTATCTTCGTACCGGACTGAATGCATTTGATCTCAGTCAGCAGATTGACGATCCTGACATGCAAACTGGGCTTCAGTGGGCTTCAAGTAACGTGTTGTCAAATCAGATTCCGTCTCTTATAGATGTGGCGGATCAATATCCGGCAGTATATTTCTTCATCAATGAGAATGCCGAGCTCATCACGGAAGCTTTCATGACGATACCTCCATCTGTTTTTAGTAACTATGAAGCCGGGGAAGATCAAAAAAATCTGTGTAAATGGGCTGATGCTCAGAATATCTGGAAGGATGCAGAATTCGTTTAACAAAATACAGCCCATAGTCTTGAATATCTCTTCTTTTTAGTGTATTATTCTTTCTACTTTTCGAATATTGCAATTAACATGCATTATTGGAAGTACTTCTTTCGTTCATCATATTATTATCCTGATACGAGCTTTTAGTGATAAGAGAGTGATGTACAAGGGAGTATGTTCTTTGACAATCTGCAGATCAGATGATTGCGAAATTTTGAGTTTAACTAAGTATCAATGTCATTCTTGACTCTAATCGGAGATCTGGGTCATATCACTGGATCCTGAATCAAGTTCAGGATGACACATGTAAACTTAGACTTTCGCAATCATCCATTTTGAGATATCGGATATACCTCAAGTTCTATGGGTGAACACTGAAAAGGAGATTTTTTCGGAATGAATAGGACCCTAGTATTGTTTTTTCTGACGTTCTTTCTCGCTGCCTGTGACTTTCCGTTTCAAATTCTGGAAACGTCTTTCCCGGAACGGACGGAGATCTCAGTCGGTGAAGAGTTCGTGATCCCGTTGTCAGTTTCTCCGATGCCGGAGAAAGAGGTTGGTCCGGCAAACTCATTCAGTATGAGGTTGAAATACTCTTCAGCTATCGAGTTGGTTGGCGTTGAGCGCGGGGCAATCCTTTCCGATGATGAAGTCACGTCTTTGCTCGTGTTCAACGAGAAGGATGGCGAACTGCGTGTAGCATATGCAGATGCTCAGGAATTTACCCTCAACGGTGAAATCCTGAGGCTGCGTTTTCGTGCCGTTGAGAAGGGCGCAAGCTTCATAACCGTTGAGGCAATGCGCTTCAACGAAGGGCAATATACTGAGGTGAAAACCTCGATAGGAGGTATCTATATCAATTGAAATCTGCAGGTGCACAAAGAATCGGGCCAGGAGGCATATACATGCCGACCTGGCCCTTTTCGTATGAAAATATTATTTCTTTTTGTGATATC
>Ga0066639_10001763_pt1 | contig 19195 bp, 25 predicted proteins | sample CryGeyCG2114_010_2_FD_59504 | JGI IMG/M metagenome (GOLD analysis project Ga0066639, IMG submission 59504) | Groundwater microbial communities from aquifer - Crystal Geyser CG10_big_fil_rev_8/21/14_0.10 | ecosystem: Environmental > Aquatic > Deep subsurface > Groundwater | place: USA: Utah...
CGGATAGGATCAAAAAGGCTATTTGGAAGAGAGCAAACAGAAGAGATTTATAATCCACGCTTTGAATAAATATGTTAAGAAAATAAAAGGTTGAAGGTATGGACAACAAGGAACTGATTAACAATAGACATTGAATGAAAAACAAAATCCATGCAAGTACTAATTTGATTCTATTTTTAGTGATCATGGGGTGGCTGATGCATCCTATTTTGAATTACTTTTAGCTAGCCTCGAGGATTTATGGAAAACTTATTCAGCAAATTGAAACAGAATATCCAAAGTTTTTGATGATCTTTGTCACAGTGCTAAGCTTGGGATCCCCTTGTTCAGTTAAAGAGTTATACAGACTACTCCTATCGAGTTTTGTTTTTCTGGCAATTTTACTCATACCTTTAATTTTTGCTACATCTCCTAGGGATCGAGCAATAAGTTTACTGTTACCTGTCGCAAAAGAAGCATTAAGATATTCTTTAATGTCCTCGTCTGTTTTCAAATAATCTATGGCGTTATATTTTGAAAGTTTCATTTTTTCCTTTTATATCTTGCTTAATTTCTTTGGCAATATTTTTGGCCTGTTGAATATCTCTAGATTGTGTTGACTTGTCGCCAGCGCACAGCAAAACAATGATCTCTCGTTTGTGTTTAATAAAATAAAGCCTATATCCTGGGCCATAGTTAATTTTCTTTTCGTAAACATCTTTCCCAACTGCTTTAAGTTTTCCTAGTTTATCTTCAATTAACCGGTTAATGTGTACTTGAATAATTGCTTTAGCTTTTCTGTCCTTAAGTTTTTTTAACCATTTGTCAAATATGGATGTCTTGAGAATCTCCATGTTGGTATTGTAGTCTGCAACCTACATAATGTCAACGTATATTATCCAAAAAAACAGCCATCGGTTCAATGTTGGCATTAGGGTATCCAAAAATCCAGGCGAGGGAAACTGGGGATAGATTACGGGATTTTGTTAGAACCCTATATCTAGATTATGTTCCATTTTCTGCATAAACGCCTTCTATACTTGTTCCAGCCAAAAAAACAGGGAGATAATCAAATCCATTTGGTATTGTCGGTTGATTTGCTGCATGGTTTGCCTCACTTTCAACTGCAAAATAGATAGCACTATGTTGAGAATCATGCATTTTTTGTCTTTTAACCTCACCCTCGGGACTGAGTTTTTGCTGGGTCGTTAATTCCTAATATTCTGATCTCAAATGATCTCTTTCAGAGACATGGCATGCAGCGAATCCTTGTTTTCTCAGTTCTTCAATAAAGGCATATTCTTGATTTTCTGATACTGTTTCAGTAACCACTACAACACCCCCATCCAAATCAGAACCTTCAATTGCCTGATCTCGAGCAATACTACATCTAGGACTAACTCGAAAGTCCTTAAAATCTATCACTCTTCTACATGCTTCGAGATCAACCCTACGTCTTAATTCTGGACGTTGTCTTAGAAGTTCTGCCCTAGAAGCATTCTTTTTAACATTTACCACACCATTAACCAATGCATCGTAAAAGGTTCGTCGTCGTCTTTCAATCATTGGGATGTCAACTACTTCACGTTGATGCAATAAGCTTCCTTTTGAAGAACTTACGGGTGATAAATTAATAAATTCAGAAGCAAAATTATCTATAAAATTCCTCCCCCACAATTTTTCGTTTAATTGTGACTTCCATCTCGATTGATCGAACAGTTGAAATTCAATCTCTGGTTTAGAAGATCAATCTCAAATGGCTTTATATTTAACGTTGCCAGAAACTTAGCTTATCATGGATTTCTAACAAATTCCGGTAATGGGGTGACTGACGAGAATCGAACTCGCGACCTTCCCCTCCACAGGGGGACGCTCTAAACCAACTGAGCTACAGTCACCATTTTGAATTATTTGTTTTGAGTATTAGTTAATTTTGGTTCAATTTTGGTGTCTTGATGTACCAGAAAGTGGCAGTTAAAAAATAACCAAACGAGATTGCTTAAGTTATTATTTTCTCGGTTGTGATCTAAGTGGTGAGCCGTGAGGATTCTGGGATCATTTATACCACAAGAAACACATATTCGTTGTCTTCCGCTTCTGATTAGTGCTTGTCTGTAGGAATCAATGCCACTCTGCCAATTTGGATGATCTTGTCCAATGTAAATCTTGTTTCTCCACTGTGTTTGACATGATTTGCTACAGAAGAATAATTTGCTTTTCGAATGTTTTATCATTCCACGGGAGCGGTAAATTAGTTTACCGCAAATATTACATCCGACATATTTGCCTTTAAGCTGAGATTGTGTTCTACATTTGTTAGAACAATATTTTCCCCAACCTAATTTTACGTGACTAGGCTTAATGTAAAAGCTTTTTGAGCAGATTAAGCACTTAGTTGTGGGCATTGTAATATTTTACTCTATAAGAGAATTTGTTAAGGAACTTGTGGATTTTTGTAGTACGCCAGACAGGATTCGAACCTGTGACCTACTGCTTAAGATTCTTACCCACCAATTGTACCCTGCAATTATAACTCACAGTGTCGAGTAGCGCATATCCAACTGTAAACTCAGCATCAAAAACACCCGAATCTCATACGAAAATGACCATCACTTGCAAAACTACCGCTTAGCTATATACAAATAACCTAACAGCAAAATTTACTAAGTAACTTTGCGCCGTGTTCCATTAATATGTTTGAACTCGGCGCTTTTTTATGGCAATAGCACTCGACACATATGCTGGCTCAGCTGGCTTAGCAAACGCCTCAGGTCAAAAGACACAGAGTATTACCATCGCCGATAATTCGGACAGATTGTTATTGGCCCTGGTGACTTACATCGGCTCAGGCGCTATTGAAAGTGTGAAATTTAACGGCGTTGACATGACATTGACTCATTCACACAGCGCCTACACCACCAGAAACATTGCTATTTATTACCTCGTTAATCCACCAACAGGCTCTCATGACTTGGTGTTAGATTTGCCAGGTTCAACTCAAGCCTGTGGACTTACAGCTGTTTCCTTCTATGGTGTGGACCAGACAGACCCTATTGGCAATGTGACTCAGGGTAACGCTGACAACACATCTGGTAATAGCTTCAATCTAAACACTTCAACAGCCAACAGTGTGATTGTCGGAGCTGCCAATTACGAAAGCTCCACAGGTAACCTTACCATTAGAGCGGGGTATTCAACTCTTGGAGTTTACGTTTATTCTCACGATATTGGAGGCATGTATAGAAGCACCACCGATGCTGGCGATTATGAAGCCGGATTCACTCACACCAGTGTTATCTCAATGCAAAACGTCGCCGTTGCCATTGAAATCAAACCCGTTGATGAAAGCACAGAACGAACCGTCTCAGCTAGCGATAATTTAACCGTCTCTGAAAGTGTTCAAGCTGCTATTCAAACCACCCTCTCAGCTCTCGAAAGCTTGAACCTCTCTGAAAATGTCGCGGTGTCCATCAGTGCACCTTCCCTCTCACCAGAGGAACAAGTGACCCTCTCAGAGGCTGTTAAAGCCGTTATTGGAGTAGAGGTGGTATCTGAGGACCAAGTAAATACCTCTGAATCTGTCCACTTAACTGTATCACTTCCTCAAGTAGTAGCCACAGACAACATTGAAATTAGTGAATCGGTTATTGCACAAATCCAAACTGCAATCAGCGAAGGAATCGCCACAGAACACATCACCCTAGCTGACATTCCAAACATCACAATTATTGTCTCACCAGTTGTAAGCGATACGGTGGAATTATCAGAAACAGTGAACATTACCTTGGTGCTTTCACCAGCGGTTCAAGAATCAATCGAAGTTAGCGAAAGTGTACAGGCTAATATCGGCGTAAACACCCAGGCAATCGACACCATTCAACTTAGCGAAAACGTCACACTTGTGACCAGCAACCCCGCGCTCATCACCGAGGACCTTGTTTCAGTTGGTGAGTTGGCGCTAGTTGCAGTGGAAATCAGCGCGGTGGTTCAAGAAAATATCAACGTGACAGAAGCGCTTGTCCTGGAATTATCTACAGAAGCTCAAGCCACTGACTCAATCGGTGTAGTTGAAGATGTTTATCTTTCAACCAGCGCACCTAACCTCATAGTCTCAGATACTATCACCCTCTCAGATAGCGCCGTGGTCCTCTTATCAGCTCCAACACTTTTCACCAGCATCTCAGACACTGTAAATATCAGTGAAAGTGTCGATGCAATTATCAAAGAGGTTGAACTCAAAGCTAGTAGATTGGTACTCGTAAATGGACGCTTGGCAATCTTATTAACAGACACAGGCGAATTGTCACAGTATAAGTGGCTATAGCAGGCGCACAGGCTATTCTATTTCCTTTTTGATTTGTACTTCTCCAACTGTTTCTCACTTACCACATAATAAATTTTATCAACTGATTCCACCTGATAAGCTTTCAACTTTCCACCCAGGATAAGCCGTCTCACTTGAAATCGGTGTGTGTCGAGAATTTCAGCCACTTTTGACAAGGATAATAATCTCATACTGATATAATAACAGATGCCCCCAATGGCCAGCTTCACACTTGCCAAAGGGGGCGATTTAATTTCTATCTAACTTGTAAACTCGAAAAGACGTATTTAGTACCAAAAAAATCGGAATCAATTTGCTCGGCCTCTTCAATCTTACCCTCTGCTTTTCTCAAATCTTTAACAGGGCGACTCCAGATAAGATAACCTGATTCTCCCTTCTTCACCCATTTCCCTTCTTTCTTCCATTCCTGAAAGCTTCGGAACTCAAGGTTCTGGCCTTTAGCATACATTTTCAAGAGAATTTGATTGACGGTTACAGGCGTGCCAGCTTCCGCTAGTTGCTTCTGGACCACTTTGGCCTTCACACTCAACCCTCTTAAGGTTGCTCTTTTTGCTTTGTAATCACTCATACCCGCGTAGGGGTTGTTTCTTGTCTCAGTCATCGGCTTCACCTCGATAACTACTTTATGATTGTTAGATATATTATAGTCACACATGTGACATCTGTCAACAACCAATTTCCAGAGGTAAAGGGACTAATTTAATCGACACAATTTGATAGTTGACACAACCACTTTTAGTGTGACATTCGTATAGTCAATGAAGACACAAGACACAATTCTCATCATTCGAATTAGCGAAAGCTTAAAGAATCAAATACGGTTAGAGGCCCAGCGTGTCGGGTTGTCTCTCTCATCATTTATCAGACACACATTCACGGAGGCTCTAAATGGCCCAAAAACCAGAGATTAACCGAAGACGTTTTGTCGTATATCTACCAGCTGACATCAAAAAATTGATAAGGATGAAAGCTGCCCTTAAAGATATGAATATGTCCGAATATGTCAGACAAATCATCATTGAAAATTTAACAAAATAACCTCTCACCTAGTTTGACTTCAAAAGGTCGGGCGCTGCCGAGACGGTGAAGAGGTTAAGTGGACACGGCTGGCCGGAGTAAATGTGGCTTTTTGCGCTTTGCGTAGATTAACTTATTTACCACGTTCAATCTGGCCAGTGCGACCATCACAACTAGCGCTTATTTACCCAGCCAAAAGTCGCCGGGTTCCAAAATCACTATGCAAATCAACCCTAAACAACTAGACACTATATTCCAACAGTCACTCAAGCCAGAGCAATTAGTGGAGCTGGGAGAATCAGAACAGGACCTTCTAGAAGAATACTTCTATCACCTTGTAGATGTAATAGCGGATATCGTGAAGGTTAAACCCATTCCCAGAGATACAGCGTACAAGATAACCAACTTATTAGTCGGATATGTGGACATGGTGAATGAGTTTAAGAAGCTGCGAGGCGACTATGCTATACAAAGCTAAAAACGGTTCCAACTTTGGCGGGGCCCACAACAACTTAGAAGCTTTATACAAGGAACTAGAGTCCATCAGAGACCAGAAACAAAGTGAGCTAGAACAAGCAAACGAGAGAATCAGACAACGTTACTTTATCCGAGAAACATCAATATTAGCATCTATCAGACAATTGCAAGAGTAACGAATAAACAAGGTGCTCATCTACTTTCGAAGGATAGACTGAGCACACAATTTACTCGTTATAGGGTAAAACATGAGGTGGGGATATTGAATTTTTAACAGTTAATAAGTGAGGAGATTATGAGAACCAGGGGAAAAGAGAATAAATGTAACAGTAGAAAAGAGACTAGAAACAGTGTGAAAGTGGCGGTGGAGCTATGGGATAAGCTCACTGTATCTCTTAAAAAGTATTTTCTCAGTCACTATTCCCTCAGTCCCACTACATATCATTCCCTATCACATCCACTCAGTATCAATATTAATCTAATATAAGCATCTCGTACCAGAGTACCTCTCCACTATACCCTCCTCAAAAAAAAGAACAGCAAATATTAGAAGAAGAATATAGACCCCCCGTAACCCTCCCCACCAGAATAAGGGTTAAAGGGGATGAGTATAAGTAGGGTAACAGCACACTGTACATCTGGTACACAGTCACACCTATCCTAGTCACACTGCTACAAGTAACTCTCACGTATCCTAAGGATATAGCATCTATCAACTAAGGTAACACCGCGACTTTTGAAAAGAGAAACCCCGCGACTAGAAAATAGGTACCGTATATTTAGAAAACCGATATATTTTTTATAGTAAATTTTAACTTTTATGACAGATACAATAGACACCACAGCCACTCAACTAAAGCAACTCGAAACAGAGGAGTCAGACAACAGAGAAGAAGCTCATCTTGATATCTATAGCCCTGCTTATTCAGAATCACGCCAAGAGTTAAAGAAAATGTTGAACATTGATAATAGCAGCAGCTTCGAATTCGAATCTTTACTCAAATACGCTATCACCCAGGTAGGAGAAGACCGTCCCAAGATTAAAGCTTTTATCAACAAGTTACGTCGTGAAGTGAACATCCAGCCCTGGGAAAAGGTGATAACTCAACTCCATCGATACATCAGATTAAAGGAGCAGGAATCCTCCGTTAAACAGGCTCTAGGAGCTTTGAAAAGATGAAACCCCAAGACACAGTTCTCAAGCAACTCAATGAAGCTCTACCCCTCCACGGTGCACTTGTCTCATATTTGATTCAGGAAAATATTAACCCCAATACTCTGTACCAAGCTGCTCGCCTCATTTCTGAAATCACCGATAAATACTTAGGCTCTCAGTTTGGACAGGTTCACATTCTCATCGAGAACGGTGTCATTAGATTCGTAAAAGGTGAGCATCAGATTAAAGTGAATGAACCAGCTCGACTATGATACTTGACTCTATTGAATTAGTGCCATAGGTTTTGAATATAACCCCTGTGAGCTGGCCAAAAGGTCACCACAGAAACTATTATTTTAGGGACTCTATAGCAATTTTGCATAGGGTCTTTTTTTATGGAGAAAACAACATATGGCCTGGTATTCATTTATCACCGACCCTTTTGGACAGAAGACAGCAGCATCAAATTTAGAGTCAAGTATCAACACCGCCAATTCACAAAATAACAACGAGAGCATTCCACAGCTTCAACAACGACTCTCATCACAGAATAACGTTCCTGTATCAAATGCAGCTGTTCAATCATCAACACCTGCAATCTCATCTCTCGACCAACTGGAACAACAGGCTATCTCAAACATCCCCTCCGGTCCTAGCTCATCTGAACTAGACGCAGCTTTCTCACCTCTCTTTCAAAGCTTATCAGAAGCTGAATCTAATCGCCGTGCAGAAGCAACAGAAGCATCTGGGATGATAGATAAGTATCGAACAGAGGATTTGGCAGCACTTGAAAAGAATAGAAGTGGACTAGACGAGTCTATCAAAACAGAGTCTCAGGAATTGTATAACACCCGCACCTCTGCACTCTCAGAAGCTCGTAGAGCACTCTCTGGACTTAAGCAACAGGCGATGGCTGGCTTCGGCGCTGGTTCTAGTACAGGTGGCGCTGTGATGGAATTGGCTGGTGAACAATTCGCCAGAAACCAGGGACAGATTGAACAGCTCAACTTAACAAATCAACGTAAGCTCAGTGAATATGCGCTCAGTGTCAGAAATTACTATGACCAGGAAGAGACACGAATTCGAAGAGAAAGTGAATCTCAGATGATGGCAATTCAGCAACAATTGCGACAGTCGCTCGAGCAGATTTCATCCCAGCGTTACAGCTTACAATCTCAAAAACAACAAGCTCAAATGAACCTAGTACAGCAAGCAAGAGAAGCTGTAGCAGAAATTAAGAACCAGGTTCTTTCACAGAAGATTAATTTGCAAGTGTGGAGAGAGCAACAGAACGAGATGCTCAATCAAGCTTACACTTCGATTAAATCACAAGAGGTTGATGTACCAACTAATCTCTTTGATGACACTCTCGCTTCTAACATAACTTCAATCGGTTCAACTTCAAAGAACACCTATTCACCAGCTATCAGAAGCTTAATTAACAACGATGATGAATATGCTGATTTGATTTACACAGCTTAAAGGAGAATAAAAATGTTCGATTTCATAAACGAATTGGATGACCAGTTCGCTAATCGCCTAAGAAGCGGTGTACAACAGCTCCAGAGTGGCTTTACCAACTTCACTAGACAAACTTCCCAAGATATTCAGCAGAAACGACAGCAGCTAGATTCAATGATAAGTAGCGCCAAGCTCCAAGCAGGTGCGAAGCGTTCTGGGATTAACTTAAGATTTCAGAAGTTTCTAGAGGATACAGAACCAGAGCGCCGTGAAATTCAGTTAGGAGTTATGCAAGCTAAGAATAACCCTATCAAGATTGGCTCAACAGAAGTACAACAGCAGCTAGGAAATATCACCTCTGGCTTCAATAACTTTCTTAAGCAACAACGTGATTCAAAGATTCAGCAAAACGAACAGCTGGCAAAATCTACCCTTCCCTTAGCAATGGATTTCACAGTTAGACCTTTGATGAGACTAGGTGCTCGTGGTGCTGTTTCCTTGGCTGATGAATTCGGTAAACACGTGCCTGGTTACCAACAGATTAACAGCATTAAAGCCGAGACACCTTGGCAAAAGTTCCTCTTAGGTGATGACCCTATTTACACCTTCCAAAAGCAACAGCGTGAGACAACTAATTGGCTAGCTGATAAGGGAATGGACCCTAGAGACGCTCATAGACTCGCCTATGGAATTATCTTAGGTGCTAATGCGATGGATGCTGATTTAGGTTTACTACCAGGTCCTAGCCAAGTTGATGATATTGCAGAGGTGGCAGTAAAGAAGCTGGGAAAAAAGAATTTAGACAACACTATGGAATATCTGTTCCAGGGAAAAAATATCCTTGTTCGCAACTTCAACATGAAACCTCAACAAGCTGACCTAGTTACTAAAAAACAATATCTTGAGTTAATGAAACAACCTGAAACCGCTCGACTTAAATACATAACTGAAAAGATTATCCCAGAAATCGAACAGACCACCGCCAATATTTTCAGAGGTGTTCGAGATGATATCGCCGAGAATTTTGGAAATTGGGTAAATGCTAGAAGAAGTGTTGATTTATCAGCCTGGAGTATCCGTAACAAGTTCTCTGACCTCGGTGGCATTTCTGACTTCTTCAAGATTCAATCAGGTGAGGCCATTGGTGCTAAGTATGAGAAGTTAAGAAATTTCTTTGACAAGAAACACACTGCACTTGTGAAACAGGGTTTATTAGATGTTAAGCAATTTAGAACCAATTACCTCCCTCAAATGTGGGTTAGACCAGATGATAATAAATTAGCTGATGTGTATGAAAAGGTAATCAAGACCAACGGTTCTTGGAGTTGGGAAGCAGCTATTAAAAGCTATGAAGAGGGAATCGCCCTGGGTTTAACTCCTAGATTCAAAACTGTTTCTGATTTAGCTGCATATTACGACTTAACCACAAGTCGCGTTGTTGCAGATAAAAAGTTCTTCGACTTCCTCAAAGCACAGGAGATGATTGCACCTGCAAAAGATGCACCTAAACATTGGGTCACCGTGAAGGCAGAAGGATTTCCTAAGTTCAAGAGTAAAGATGGTGAGGACCTTGTTACCAAAGCACCACCTGAACTAGCAAAGATTATCGACAATTACATGATTCATCCAGAAGGTACACTGCAAAATATTGCAGGGTTCGCTTCAAGAGCAAAGAACATTGCTCTTTCAAGCGGTGTACCTGGTACAGGTGTCAACTATTTCGGCTTCACTCAATACGCCCGTAACCTTTTAACAGCAAGCAATCCACTATCTAGAATGTTAAAAACAACAGATTGGTGGTTCCAGCCTAACCATGCTAGAAGTTTCTTAGAAGAGAATTTAACCGATGCAAAGAGATTCTCAAAAGCAGGATTAACTTTATCAGGTGAAGATTTCAATCTTGAACCAGTTGCGAAAGAAGTGACGGGTAACCTAGCAATTAAGAGTCTCAAGCAAGTTGGTAATAAATTTGAAGAGTGGCTATCAGACCCTTTATTCAAGAAGATTCTCCCAGCAGTCAAGCTTAATAACGCACAAGAGTTAGAGCAAATCCTCATCAAAAGTGGTCTTGACCCTGATGAGGCTTTGAAGATTGCCGTTCGAGACACCAACAACATTTTCGGTGGTATTAACCTTGATGCTCTGGCACGTAATAAACAAACACAAGATATCCTCCGTTCACTTACGTTAGCCCCGGATTTCATGGAGTCACTATGGAAGACGGGTAAAGGTTTAGCTCGAACAGCCCGACATCCCCTAGACCCTAATAACCGACAGTATCTCATCTTCGCTTCGAACTTCATGACAGGTTATCTCGTCTTTAATCTCATCAACTATGCCAGAAGTGGAAAGATGATGGCTGAAAATGGCAGAGGCCACCAGTTCGATATCGACTCGGGTATGTACGATTCTAACGGCAAGAAGATTTGGATTCGACCTTGGGCAGGTGCGGTTGATATGATTCGCATCCCTTTTGAGATTGCCTATGGACTAGCCACTGGTGATTTATCAGCTCTTCAAAATACCGCTCGTGGCCGTTTATCTATGCCAGTTGGTGCTGGTGTAGGTCTTCTATCAAACACTGACTATAGAGGCGATAGGCTCGTAGGAAAAGACAGGTATGGTAACCCTATCCCTGTTCAAGAGCAAATCGCAAATGTAGCTGGTGAAGCTCTAAGTGGAGTAGGTGTACCCAGCCAATTCAGAACAGGATTAAAGGCTATCAGTGGACAATATTCTCCTCTTCAAGCAGGAACAGAGCTTATGGAGTTACCTATTCGCTATAGTGGCGGAGCTTATGGTGAAAAAGAACAAGACCAACTTAACCGACTTCAACAGAGTGGAATGAGCAACCAGGATATCGGTGAATTCTTCGAGAGCAAAGAGCAAAAGAGCAACTTCTTTGACACCCTGCTTCGTGGCTTAGGATTTAAGGAATCTATCCAAGGTAATTACAGTGACGATGCCCTGGTTATGGCAGTACAAATGGAACTCAATAAAGACAAGGAACACCGCGAAATTCTTGAAGTGTTCAAGAGTGGCGGTTCACAAGCAGAGGTTAAGGAGAAGCTAGATGCTCTTGGATATAAATATGAAGATGCGGTTGTAGAGGTGGCTAAAGGGCTGGGAGTATCTAATGGTGCTCGCCCATCGTTTATTCTTTCAGTTATCCAAAACAAATCTGGTGCAGAGAGAAGCAGTGCCCTTGCTTATTTGGCTGATAAATCCATCTTTACTAGCAGTGTTGTTGATTATTGGTTAGACAAATCACTTATCACAGATGCTCAAGCCGAAGCTATGAAAAAGCTTGTCAAACAAGTTACAGCTAAGAAATCAACTAGCGGAAGCTCAAAGAAAGTGTCAATGCCAAAAATCAATTTGAATATCCCAGACTACGAAGCTCCACAAGTACAGATTGAAGCACCTTCACTAGGTCAGAGGCTCTTTGTCCAGCCTCCAAAGCTATCAGAGAGACAAGGTGGAATTCGCGGTGGACAGATGCCAACAGCACCTAAATTCCAACAGATGCCAGCACCACAATTTAGCAGGATACCACGTTAAGGAGGTACAAATGGCATTATCAAAATTATGGACGATTGGTGATGTGGAGCTGGGATTAAAGCACACCGTTTCAGATAGAAATATAAAAGATATTGAACGTCGAGAAACTAATAGAAAATCAGTTAAAGGATTCGACAGAGAGACAATATCAAATACAAATAAGCCCTATTGGGCAAAGTAAAGGAGAATATATGTCAATCAATTACACAGTAGACCAAACCGGAGTAACAGGGCCAAACATCACACCGGGTCTAGATGATGAATTCAGAGTTACAGCTGAAAGATTGAAGGTGCACGAGAATTTACAGAAGGAATGGCCAAGATTAACTAAAGCAGAGCAGAAAGAAAGATTGTTACAGATGCGACTCGATGACGCTAGTAACAGTGATTCTATCGAATTGAGACGAGAAAAATCTATCCTAGCTGACCAGAAGCATGAGCGCCGTCTTCAATTCTTAAGAGAACGACAACAGTTAGGCCAATCAGCAGAAGAAGCAATGGCAGAATATGAAAAGATGCTGCAAGAAGCAGCCAATATTAATTAAAAAAGGAGAAACACAATGACTAGAAAGCAGATGAAAATCATTTCAAGCAAGCTTAGAGAATTGGTTAACCAAACTAACAACGCACCTTTACTCAATCTTGATGGTGCATTACTCGATAAATATGAGGAGCTTGAGAACGAAGATGCTCAGGTGACTGGCGAAGGGCTTTACAGCGTTATCGCTAATTCACACATCATCGACTATCAGGCTCATCAAGTCGAAGATGCAAAAGCATATTGGGTACAGGTTGCTACAGATTGTTTAGCTTAATTTCACTGCCAATTATACGAGCGACTGGCTGCATAGGAGCTGGTCGCTTTGTTTATCATGAACATTTCAGATTCAACCCAAAACAGCGATACTTGGGCCAACCGCGACGTTTCAAATAGCTATATAGAGCCAGATGCAACCATGCAATTTCCAGTAGATGTGTATAAAAGATGCCCTGAGTGCAACAAACTCTTCATCGTTGTGAATTTTCGAGAGTTGGAAAAAGGGTCTCAGCAAATCCCAGAGCTCTGTCCACAGTGTCTCGGCAAATATGCCAAGCAGTTGAAAAGCCCTCCTAAAATAGAAGAGCTGGACGAGTATTAATCTCCGCATAATCTTCAGAGAATAATATCCAATTAATCATAGTTAAGGGGTAGTTAGTACCTCAAGTACAGCTTGACTTTTGCTGGTAGTTTGATTCAATTATATTAGGCAAGATGGAACGAATATTTTAGTGGCTTATGCCCTAGCAGGGAACTTGCCAAAGTTCAAAGATTCGTTCTATCTCTGCTAGAGCTTAGGCCATTTTTTGTTGGCCACATATTGAAGCCAGGGAAATCACGTTAAAGATTGTCTAACGACGATTATTAATTACGTGGTTTTTTTTATGTTTCAATCAACCGATTATGCCGTTAAACTTATCGAGACAAGAATCCGTACAACCAAAAAACGACAATGCAAGGATTTAAGCGTAAGAAGCGTGTTCAGGGAGTTAAGAGCGAATGAGGCGTTATCTCTGATTGGAGATTATCCTTTACTTTTCACTGTGGTTGAAGAGGTTAGAAGAGCTGGGTTTGAAGTACGAAGAAGAATGCTTTATCAAGTCATGAGAGAGAGCGAAGAGCTATGTAAGCTATCATTCCGCAGTACCCTAGTCACCTTGCTATTAGATAACCTGACGGAGCGACCTGAAACAGTAAAAAAGTCCGTTTAGAAACGGAGAAACGGGTCGAATGGTACGAAGGGAAGGGTTGATAAGGAAAAAGACGCTAGAGACGGTGGAACGGGGTAAACATTAACAATTTGAATCTTAAAGCAGGGAGAGGAGATATCCCCAAAGAGGCGATTGAAAATCGCTTTGAAAAAGGTGCTGCAATCCATTTCCTCTTCCGCCTTTAGGAGACAATCCCAGATACTGCAGCCCTATTCATATCAATAAAATATTAAAGATGCAAATGTACTTGACTAAGATGAGTTTAGTGAAATAGAAAATTAGTAGAGTGGTGAACTGATTCACCCAGGGTAACGGCCAGAGCCCTGCGAAACTAGATGAACCTTAACAACCGATTTTTTAGATAGTGCCAAGGTAGAAATACTCTGGCCAAGAGGTTCATCTGAGCCTTGGCATTATCTACAGAGTCGGTTTTTTATTAGAAACGAAAAGCCACCCTGTTAAAGAGTGGCCGAATATACAAATTACATTGGTTAGCGTCAACTAACCAGAAAGTTAAGCTAGATGCAATATAACACAAATCTGCCAGTCAAGCTAGAACACATGGTCGTTCCCCAAGTGTTTAGAGACTTGATTTACCAGGTATATCCACAAATTACAAAGGAACAATTGATGCTCTCTTCTCTGGAGTGGTTCACCACTTTCAGAAGCCCAGGCAAAGGTGCAGCCGTCATTCCATATTTCACATTGGCTGAAATCGAAGGAAAAGAGGCACAAGCTATAAATAAAAACTATGACCCTAAGCCGTTTCTTGAACAGTTTAAGGTAGAAATTGCCGACTTTTGGGAAGGAATTCCTCATGCTGGTTATGCCAGAACGATGGAGATTCTCTGGCCAGAGGTTATCAAAGAAGCTTTGGCAAAATTTAAGATGGGACTTTGGAACTGGAGCAAACCAGTCTATTTATTATCAGGAAAGGATTTTAACCCAGCCATGCAGCAATCATATATCAACCAATTGAGACTCGATGCTTTGCTCAATAATGGCCGTCCCGTCTCTAAAGAGGGGCAGCTTATTATTGACTACATCAACAGCTTGCCTTCACACCTCTTTACTGGAATTCTCAAATACTGGGACCAGGCTTACCACACCGCCCCTGCTTTTGAAGAGGACAAGGGACATGTAGCTCTGGTGCTAGCTAACATTCTTTCCCAGCCACAGCCCTTCGTCAAGGCGGTAAAAAAATCAACTCGCCTCTATCAATCAGATGAGAACCTGATGACAGTAAGAAGCGAGATTCGTCGCATCTTAACTCAAGATTGGGAAGAAGCTGATTTGAAGAGTTGCCAACTGGCAATAGCAGCTAAGATTTGGGACCTGCCGGAAGTCGTTGACTTCCTGGCACAAAGTGAAGATGTCTGGTCCTCTCTGTGTGGGCATTTTGGCCGGGGAACAGAGATTAAGCCGATTATCAAACCTGCCATCTATGCACTCATGTACGGAGCTGGTGAGAACCTTCTTTCAGATATCCTCGACCCTCTAGGCGAATTTGCTTTGGAGATGTTCTTATCTCATCCAATTATCAAAATCCTCTGGGTGGCTAGAAACAAGGAACTCAAGAAAATCAGAAAAGCTGGCGGGGCTCATGATGCCTTTGGAAATTGGATTGATAAGTCGATAACCGATAAGAAAAGCTGGGAGAGAAGTGTTCTCTGCCAGGTCAATCAATCTTATGAGTTAAAGCTTCTATTTCCTGCTTTCAAGCTGGCATTGGAGAACAAGGAAAACCCAGAGGGATTTTGGTTGCCTCTCTACCAGTTTGACGGCTTCTCGTTCCTTTCTAACAGTTCCGAGCATAAGCTGAAGTGGATGATGCAGATAACCGAGGTTGTTAACAAAGAAGCAGAGGAGCTGGGTGTTCCAACTTCCCTGATTTTCAAATAAAAAAAACGAAACTACACAAACGAGGGAGGGGGGAATTCATCTCATTTCTTCTTCTTGTTCTTCCTGTTCCCAGCATCTCTTCTTCATACCGTTCACTTCCTCGAGTAGCATTAAAATAACAACATCATACTATATCACTATTAAGGAGGTGAAATACCAATGAAAACTAATAACATTGACTGGTTAGGAGGGCTCAAATGAGTACAAAATTAGATTGGGAAAAAGCCAATAGAAATACAATCACACCAGAACAGGTTGCAGCAATTAACCTTTCCAGGCTGGGAAGAACTGTTGATAAAGCAGCCAAACAAAGGGAGTTAAAAGCCAAAATGGACGAAGCCCTAGCAAAAGAGGGTTGGCAAAAATGCCCCAACTGTGGCGGTGGCCGTCATCCATATTTTCCACTCTGCTCTCAATGTAGCTTTAATTATTCAATTGACAAGAAACGTAAAAAACAAACCAAGAAGAAAAAACAATGGCAACGATTCAAAAAATGGAAGAAAAAACCACAACGCCACTAGTAAAACTTACCAGTGGCGTTATCTAATTACAAACCAACTGAATCAGCCCCATGATTAGCTTCTTCTGTAGTAAATCCCTCATACTCCAATTGATGGATTAAACTGGCTCGAGAGAAACCCGACATATCTTGATAGCTATTGGCTTTCTTTTCAACTTGCTCCATCCAATCAACTTCAACATTTTCAACTGCAAAGGTAGCATCTTCTTTACTGAATTTCTCATATTCCAACTGATGAATCAGCCCTTTTTTAGAAAAACCTCCCATCGACAAATATGATTCAGCTTTACGAACAGCATTTTTTTGAGAGACAGTTCTAGTATCAGGTGTAGGTGTAGGGGTAGGTTCTACAACCTCATTAGAAGCCGTTCCAGCAACACTTGAACCCGAGGTGTTAGTAGACTTTGAACTATCACCAGAAGCAGCACCAATCATAATCAATAAGACAAAGATTCCAACAACTCCTGTAATAATAGGGTGACGTTGTGCCCAATTTCCTTGTTTTTCACGACAATGCGGACATTTCTTGGCCTTATCATCTATTTCCATCTGGCAACTTCGACATTTTTTCAACTTCCTCACCCCCTCTCACCAGGCAGATACTTTTCACAATTTTACCATCTTTACACAAGAAAACCCTCGATATTAAACGAGGGTCTCTTGTATGAACATCCTTGAAAATTATTCAAGGAGGAATATAAGTGAGGACGACTAAGGGAGCTAGTCACTATCATCTATATAGAACCAATATGAGGTGTGTCAATCCCTCTTCACCTTATCAACTTCCCACTGAATAATCACCCTTCCACTCGGCACCATATCCATCACAGTGAACCGCTTATCTTTTTTCAATCGTACCAGGGTATCGTTGAGAGTCTGCACAGTATAGTCAATTGGAATTTTACTCTTATCAATCGCCGGGTTGTAGGTATTAATCGTCACACTCGACAGTTTAGGCGACAGTTGCTTGTAAATCTTCCACATCACATCTGGTGTATGTCCCATCACATCCGCCACCCCCTCGATAGTAGCTCCCTCCTCGAGCATCATAGTCCCGGCTATCCGCCTGAAATGGTGCGGTGTAAATACGGGAATCCGGGCCCTCTTACAACCGTTGGCCAAATACAATCTCAACCGTTCCTGTGACACCTTGAACAAGCGGTCATTTGAACCATCGGCCCTTCGCCGAAGCTCTGGGAGTATATCTAGAGGCAAGCCCAACCGCTTCCAAGAACCACCTTTTTGCTTAATACGAAACTCGGGATATTTAGCTTTCAAATTCAAATCATTGCGACGAATAGATAACAACTCTGAAATCCGCACAGGTTGTTTCCACAAGAACATCAAAGCCCACCTTCCCTCATTCAAGGATTTCCTGTGTAAGACGTGGTGATTTTTCCCTGGTGTCGTTCCTTTGACAATCACCTCGCGCATCTTTTCAACAGAAAACAGCCAATCCCGGAATTCGGGCTTAGCACGTCTCAACTTTGGTTTAGTAATCCTCTTACCCCAATTCTCGGAGATATCACCTCGTTGATATAACCAAGACACGAAGGCACAGGCTATCTGCAACTTGGTTCGAACAGAATACGCACCTACATACTTAAGCTCGGACAGCTTGAACTCATTTAACGTCTTCACGCTAAGCTCTCTACCATCAAGAAAATGCAACAGATGTGCTAGCTCAAGACGATTATTCTTTATCGAGTGAGCTGTCCACGTATCAGCGGACTTCTCTTTTATATACTCCTCAACCAGGCTCGGGAGTTGAGCACCAGGAACATCAAGCATGATTCCCCCTCTTAAAATATTTTATAGAGTGGCAGGGAATCCTCAACAGTTGGTACGCCCAGAAAGAATCGAACTTTCATCATCCGCTTAGAAGGCGGGTGCTCTATCCATTGAGCTATGGGCGCAGATGCTTTATTAGCTAGAATGCGACGTTAAATTTTCAAATTTGCTTAGCCTGGTAGAGCATCCGTTACTACTGCTTAGAAGGCAGTTGCTCTATCCAGCTGAGCTACTGGCGCATAGGTCGATTTTACCAGAGCAAACCTTAAACCCCAAACAATTTTTACCATGTCTGATTATTTGTTTCAAAGAGTTGTTTGGATTTGATATTGGAAAAATATATTAAATAATATTGTGATGTCATAGTTGAGGATGATATTCGGTGTATTTTCGTGTATACTGAGTGCTGATATTTCCTTTGGTAAAGGTATTTATGAGTGATGTAGTAAACCTAGATGTGTTGGTAGTGTATTCTGCTGGTGTGGCGGAAAGTGCTTCGGTAGCTGATTCTTTTAGTAAACACCCATTTTTGATAGGTTCGAAAAGAGCTAACTATAACTTATCGTATTCTTATTTTTTGAAGTCATGCAATATTGCGGGTATGACGGCGGGGTTTACTACATCGGCTGACATAATTGGTCCAGGAACATGTAGTAATTACTGGAGGTGTATGGAGCATGGTTGGGTGAAGGTGAGCAGGAAAGCCAAGGCAAAGCATGTGTTTGATAAATTAGCACCAGTGACACCAGTTAGGGCGGCCGAGAGGCGGCTATTATTGTCAGATCAGGCTATTAGGCCGTTCAACGACAGAGAGCTGTTTAGAACATTTTTTGACAAACTAGAAACGTATAAGAGATTACCTGATTTTGCAGTACCAACTGTGGAGGTTACCTCCAGTAAGGTTGAGGATATCCAAAGGTCCATAGAAAAGCTTGAGGGCTTGATTGGTAAACATAGATGTAAAAGCGATTTCTCTAGTCAGGTGGTGTTGAAGGATAGATATGGGGCTGGGGGAAGCAATGTTTACAAGATGGCAAGAACAGAGATTGGTCGGATGAGCACAATTATGTCAAGGTATAAGAAGGTCAAGTTTGTATTGCAACCGTTTTTACATTTTGATAAGGGTTTTTCTTATAATAATACTCGGAACTCTACTGATCTAAGGTTGATATTCCAGAATCAGGCAACCTGCATTCTCGGCAACTTTCTAACCACAACCGACCAGTAGATATGGATT
>Ga0066639_10001764_pt1 | contig 19188 bp, 20 predicted proteins | sample CryGeyCG2114_010_2_FD_59504 | JGI IMG/M metagenome (GOLD analysis project Ga0066639, IMG submission 59504) | Groundwater microbial communities from aquifer - Crystal Geyser CG10_big_fil_rev_8/21/14_0.10 | ecosystem: Environmental > Aquatic > Deep subsurface > Groundwater | place: USA: Utah...
ATGATAACTGCAAAAAAGGGCGGCTCGTTGCCAGCTCCTCCTTTCAGAGGAAATAATTTCGTTATCAAAGTAAATTGGTTCCCTAGGAAGTTGAGTTGAGGCGAGTGCGAGTAATGAGCTCCGCGTAAAAACGAGCTCGCGCCGCCCGCACATTCCAGGTGCCTTCTCAACTCCCCAGGGTAACCGTGGCCAAAGATTTTTAGTATATATGCGAAATACGAAAAACTATCCTGGCGCCGTCATTCCAGTGTCCTTTCATCGCCATAACTTAATCGGGTGGCCTTTTTGTAAAACGCGCTTTATAAGCGTGGAGGTATAATACCAGAATCCCTATAGTTTGTCAAGTTTTTTACGAAATTTATTCTGAAGAAAAAAAGTGAGGGCGACCTTGACTCTCCGCTGGAGTGATATCGCCCTCTTTTGATAGATGTTTTTATTGTGTAATCAAGTTAGCCAAAAGCTATAAGCGACTTTGTACAATTCGGCACATGCCTTACACCCTTTTACGACTAGGATACTTCCCTTGAGCCGTGGACGCAGCGCGTCCCAAAAACACCATCATTCAAGCCAATCGTGGCTTGACCACTAAGAGGATTTATATCATTTTGAATATCAGAGTGTCAAGTGTAATTGAAGCCAAAAAAAGCGGCGGGGAATTTGTAAAACCATTTCTATATACGAACAGGCCCCCGCCAAAAGTTTTACCTATCCGTATCTTCTCGCTTGATCTTCTCGCGTGTTTACTTCGCCCAGTCTTTACGAGTTGACCAAACCACCAAAAAAACTACAGGTGTTCAAGTATCTCAAAGCAACCTCCTTGGGTCTGCTTGCGATAATCGAATATTATCACTTTTCTACCCTACAAAAAAGAGAGTATTCACAATTCTCACAAAAGATATGTCCAGAGCATTCAAAATCAGATTCTTCTATTTCATTTCTTACTTTATAGATTTCCTCTTCTGCTTTTTTCAACTGATCTATGCTCCGCACTGTAGAAATTTTTATTTGCTCTTCAAAATAATAAAGTGACAACTTAACTTCATTTGGCTTCCTGCCAAAAGGTTGTTCAAAAATTTTGGTTGCAGCAAGCGCATAAAAAGTTAGCTGATCATTACTATCTACTTCGCGTTGAGAGGGAACTCTACTACCAGTTTTATAATCGATAATTTCAATTTTTCCTCCACCAAGATCATCCACTCGATCAATTACTCCGCCAATCTTTAATCTTCTCTCACCCTTTTTGGGAGTAAGTGGTACGACAAATGGTTTTTCAATAGCAATAGTTAGAGCTTTTGGATCAAAATGCTCTTTATAATAATCTTTTAAATATTTTTCTGCTTTTTTGAAGGATTTTGTTTCATGACTTTTTGTTAAGTACCCAGCCGGAATCCAATTATTTTTTAAGGCGTTGAGTAATAGTTTTTCGGTGGCCTTTTTGTGGAGTAATTCTAAATAAAAATCTTTTAAAGCTGCATGCACCGATGATCCCATACTCAGGGCAGCACTTGGGGGAGTAGGAATCTTTAGTAAATAGCGCAACTTGTAATGAAGCGGACAGATCTTGAAAGTCTCGATTTGAGAATAAGACAAATAATCTATGTGCCCCACTTCGCTAAACCTACCTGCCGGCAAGGCAGGGCTACGAGGGGTAGACAATTTTTCCTTCTCATTATAATCAAGAAAGCTAAGTTGCTTCACATTATTGGTCTGCTCAGCAGAAGTCGCATCTTCCCCCAATGCTTCGAAAATAAATTGAGATAGTTTTTTTTCTCGTTTTCCTTCTCCATAATAATTTGCGGCAGTCAGATAAAGCTTGTCACGAGATCTTGTCATTCCGACATAAAAGAGCCTTCGCTCTTCCTGTAAATGATAATCACCAACGGGTAAATTTTCTTTAATTAATTCGTCGGGAATTGGAATTTGCTCGCGCCTATCCATCGAAGGGAATCTAAGTGACACCAAATTCACCAAAAAAACTACTGGAAATTCTAATCCCTTAGCCGAATGGATTGTCAAAATATTTACGGCTTCGTTGTCCATCCAATCAATGTCTGCAGCCAATGGAGATTCTCCAAGCTCGCTTGCCAATTCTATCCAATCAACCACTGCACGGACTGTTGCATCCTCATGGTCAATCTCGTAAGTTTTTAATTTATCAAAAAGCTTTGAAATGTTTTTTGCTTTCTTTTGAGCTCCAATATTATCCGGGTTAATCAAATCTGGCAAAATTCCAGCCTGCTCCAAAAAATCGTAGAGCAGTTGCCCAGCGGACTCTTTATGAAGAATTTTTAAATGATTATTAATAATGCCAATAATCATTTTAATTTTTTCATTCTCTGATTCCTCAGCTGCTTCAAATAAACTCAAATGATTTTTTCGGGCGGTGTTACTTAAATTCACAAGTTCTCTCGGTGAAATTTCAAAGTTATCCATCGCCAAAACTCGATAAAAACTTATTGAATCGGTTAAGTCATATAAAACTCTTAAATAACTAACCAGATCTACAACTTCTTCTTGTCTAAATAATTTTCCAGGACCCAAGAACTGATATGGAATTCCAGATCTCTCAAGAGATCTGGTAAACGAATCCGCATGGGCATTTGCTCGTACCAAAATGGCAATATCACTAAATTGATAACTTTTTTCAGTTAATTTAATAATTTCACGAGCCACTCGATCGGCCTCGTTCTCGACACGGTTTTCATGTATAAATGTAACCGTGTCGTCCCGCGAAGCCTCGCGCGAAGTGGGACTTTTCCGCGTCGCCACCAATTCTTTATTAACATTCTTCTCAATTTCCAGGCGATCCGGATTATTGTTCTGAATCAATGCGTATGACTTATCTAGAATCTCTTGATACGAACGATAATTTTGTGACAAAACCACGGTTTTAGCCTTTTTGTAAGTCTTTCTAAATTGCAAAATATTTGAAACCGCAGCCCCTCGAAATCTATAAATTGCCTGATCATCATCACCAACGACCGTGATATTGGCTTTTTTCCCAGCCAACATCATTGCCAATTCATTCTGTACATAATTGGTGTCTTGGAATTCATCGACCAAAATATATTTAAATTGCTCTTGATAATTCTTTAAAATATTTGGGCGTTTCTTAAACAACTCAACAGTTTTAATTATCAAATCCCCAAAATCAAAAGCAGAATTCTTAATTTTCAATTCATCATATTTTTTGTAAGATGAAGCCAACTCCTGCCATTTTCGAGCTTCTAAGATTTGCTCATCAATAGTAGCTCGCCCCTCCGTAGCCCTTTGGCGAAGGGGGGTTTGTTGTTTCCGCGCCCACTTTAAATAATCTTCCGGCGTAACGTTTTCATCTTGCAACCTTGAAAAATGAGTCAGCATCCCGGCTATATATTTATTCGGATTTCCCAAGGGCCTAAAATAATCAAGATCAAATTCAAATAAATGGTCGCGAATTAATTGAGTCGATTCTGTTCCTGTCATGAGCCTGTATTTCGGATCAAAGCCAATATGCAGCCCGTCTGATCTTAAAACGCGATCACAAAAAGAATGAAAGGTGCTGATCCACATTTGTGTGTAACCATAAGGCATAGCCTGGTCAACCCTGTCTTCCATTTCCCTTGCAGCTTTTTCCGTAAACGTTAAGGCCAATATTTCACTTGGTTTTGCAAGCTCTTTTTCGATCAGATATTTAATTCGCTCAGTTACAACAGTCGTTTTCCCGGTTCCTGCACCAGCAATAATCAAAAGCGGACCCGACTCGTGCTTTATCGCCTGAAGCTGTTCTTTGTTTAATTTTTTGCCATTCACCATATCAGTATCATATAATACCGCATCGTACATTTTAGTAACAGGAATTGAAAAAATGCCTGACAAAACTTGGGGTCGACTTTTTTACGAAACTATCGAACGTGCGCCATTGGAATTACACGAAATGTTGATGATCGAAGCTGTAAAGGGCAAGGCCTTTACTTTTCTGGCTGAAGGCAATTATGACGACGCTTGTGAATGGCTTAAGAAAGCACTCACTAAATTGTCTGAATCCAATAAATTAAACACCGACGAGTACGCATTGGTTTGTGCTTTATTGGCAGTATTTCAGTCAATTGCTGGTGACAAAAACGCCGCCCGTTCAAGTATTGTCACAGCAAAACGACAAGCGAAATCCCCAGAAATGTGGGATATGTTACATAACATGCCATTATGACGAAATAGCAGACGCTGAGAGAAATACCCACTCGGCGTCTTTTTTATTTCGAAGAAATTAACTTCATATCTTTAGGGGTCTTTATATTATAAATCCCAAGCTGGCCTTTAACCGAGAATGGATCTTTGATCATTCTTAAATTTCGCAAAAACCAACTATGCGCTTTGGGACAAACTTTGATACAAGCTGCTTTTTCGTCGGCTTTTACCATTGGCTTAACATCACACAATTCGACTACGCAAAGTGCTTTTCCGTATGGTTCAATTTTTGGGCTTTGTGAAGAGCAAATTATTAAATCACCCCTATATCTGGTAGACCATTTTCTCGTTTCAATCGTTTTTTTGCCTTCTGCGACCAAATTGGCCCAAGGCTGTTTAAGAGAAATTGCTTTCATCTATTCCAACTCTTTTACTTCTTTATTAACATCCTCTCCAAGAGTCTTGGTGCGGGAGATTTTTTGGCCAAGCTGACTGAAACTGCTCAAAACATTCCCCATCATATTATTTGCGTTATTCATATGCTTTTGAAGAATTGATAAATTGTCTTCAACTTTTGAGTAATCTTTTTGGATAGCCCTAATTGCTGATAAAACTTCTTTTGCTTTTGCTTCAATTTTTTGCCCTTCAAAACTCATTAAAATTGCGCGCATGTAGGCATAAAAAGTTGTCGGGGAAACGGGCAACACACGTTTTATCCCTGCATATTCAAACAATGTTGGGCTGTTGGCAATTTCATAATAAACGGCTTCCGAGGGTATATACATCAATGCGTAATCAATAGTGCCTTCCTCGGTCAAAATGTATTTTTTGCTTATTGCATCAATGTGCTTTTTAACATCTCTCTCAAATTGCTTGCCATAAGTTTTTCGTTCGGATTCATCCTTAACCGACATCATTTTTCTAAAATTCTCCATTGGGAATTTCGAATCAATCGGAATTATTCCTGCTGCTGTTTCTATTGCGGCATCAACTTTCTCACCAGACTTAAAGCTATATTGCAAATGAAAAGATTTCTTTGGTAAGAATTGCCCCAAAAGTTCTTTTAAAACTTGCTCACCGACATTCCCTCGAAGTTTTGGGCTTTGTAAAAACTCTTGAAGGTCTCGCATACTTCTGCCGATTTCACTCATTTCACCAATATTTTTTTGAACATTACCAATTACATGTGCAGCTTTATCCAATCTTTCGTTCATGCTCTGGGTATTTCTTTGAAGCGATTCCAGTAAGACTTTTCTATCATCTTTGCCGGAAGATTGAAGCATTTTAATTATCTCCAAAAGTTCGTCTGAGGGCTTTTGCTTTTCTACCATTTCAGACATTTTTCTGTTAATCCAATAAATTAAAAACGCAAAAGCGGCTAAGATTACTATTACCAAGGTTGTCTGATCCATGTAAAGGATATTCTACCAAAATTCTTGTAATATTAATCCATGAAGAAAAGAAGAGTTCGCGGAATTATAAAAGAAAGGCGAGAAAAAGATTTAAAAAACAAAAAGAACTTCTTGCCCTCACTCGTTTTAATATTCACATTGTGGCTAATTTTGCTATTATTCGTTTTTAATGTAAATCCGGATATTAAAGGTGCTGTGCCAGTATTTTTTTTATTACTTACTTTTGCACTCCTGTTTAGTTTGTCATTTTTACTCACCAACACAAGACGAGGGATTATTTCAACACTGGCAATCATTATCTATTTAACATTAAGCTACTTTGGAGTTGGAAATATACTAAATCTATCGCTAATCGCAGGCGTAGCGATTGCTTTTGAAATTTACTTCTCAAACACATCTTGACTGTTGAGCTACTTTGTAATACTTTAGCCTAACAAAGTGTCATGCGGACATCTGAGCGAAAAATTAATAAAACTCTAAAAACACAAATTCAAAAAGTGTTTGCCCAGACTGTTTGTGATTTTAAAGGCGTAGAAAATACCCAAAGTTTTTTGAAGGATTTTTTTACCGATAGTGAATATGAAACCTTTGCAAAAAGATTAGCTGTGGCTTACTGGCTAAAAAAGGGAAGAAGCTATGAAAACATCAAGGAAAATTTAAAAGTCTCAAGTGCAACGATCGCCACGGTTCAAACAATGCTTGCCAAAGAGGGTTTTCAAAAAGCACTTCAAAAGATTGAAGCAGAAGAATGGGCTAGTACTTGGAGTGAAAGAATTAAAAAATTCGTCCCTTAAACTAGAGCCAAACTTGGCTGTGATGGCCAGCCGATATCCTTCTCATCTGGAATGTGTGGCATTACATACGATTGTCCCCTTTGAATGACCCGATTGTGATAATAATCATAATTGTTTACATATGTGCGCCCTTTAAGACACAGATCTTCCCAAACAGAAGAAAAATCATATGAATCAAGGCTAATCGGAAAGTCCACAAATCTTCCAAGCTCGGTGTTTAAAAACCGACGAATATAAACAACATTACTCATTCCTAAATTTCGTGCGTCAATCGGCCGAGTCGAAATTACATCAGCTTCTGTTGAGTTCATCATGTTGTTCACAAGCATACATTGAAGGAGTGCTTTAATATTCAACCCTCCAGAATAACCATGCTCAAAGTTAGTATCAACAATAATGATGTCACTATTTCTGCGAACGAGATAGTCGTAGCCAAGCTTAATTTGTAGCCCAAATTCTTTTTTAGGCTTGTTTTTGTTAAAAGTAAGATTAAAAACCCCAGATCTTCCTACCCCCAAATAGTTTCTTGGATCCGTTTCGATAGGCAGTGGATGAATCCAGCTATCATTATTGCCTCTAGGGCTAAACAAACGATTAACAGCCCCATGATAGCAACCAACAATATTCTCTACTAGCAAATTAGCTTCTTCACCATTCCATATTTCTCGGACTTCCGATTCCAACACCTCAGTGCCGGCTCTCATTGCCACCTTTCGAGTACTGCCTGGCCTGCCAATCTTCATTTTCCGCATATTCTACTACTAAGTTGAAGGGTGTCTTGAGGCTAAATTCCAGCTTTTTATCCTTCAAAACAAGGTTCGTCACGACATATCTTAACAACTCTCTCTGAAGTGTTGGTCTTGAACTTTCAAAAAGCTTTGGAGCGATATTACAGAAATCCAAAAAGTTCTCAATTTCCTGCACATAGGCTCTATTGGCGTTTTTGTGCTTTACTATGTCTCCATTGACTTTATCAATTTCAATTTCCAACTCCTTTGATTTAGCGTCATAAACTTCCTTTTTAATTCCATCAGCCAGATATAAGTCCAATAGCTTACTGGATTGCTCTGCTAACGCCTTAAAACGCTTGTTAAGTGCCTCCATTGTATCTTCATAGTATTCTGCTTCGTCTCGGTTGCTCTCCCTCATAATCTCTTTTATAGACTTAATTTGTTTGAGACTTAATGAGATTGCTTTTATAAGCTCGGTGAATTGTTTTTTAACATCTTCTTCCCTGACATATTTCTGTGAACAATACTTTGCTCCTTTCGGTTTTGAACAATGGTAATAAGTATGTCCCTTTTGGATTTCGGCTGTAATCCCCATTCCACATTCACCGCAAACCATCAGGCCAGTAAAGGCGTGGTCATATTTTATACCGTGCTTTTTCTTTGGATTAAGAACTTCTTGAACCTTATCAAACAAATCCCTGCTAATTATTGGCTCGTGATTTCCTTGATGTATTTCACCCTGCCACTCAAAATGTCCGTAATAAAAATGAGTATGCAGGATTTTTCCAATAGCTGACTTACCAACTTTCCTTCCCTTTCTGCTTCTGAAACCTTCATCAAACAAAATCTTACTTATCTGCTTTTCTGTGCATTCTCCAGTAGCACACAGCTCAAAAGCCCTCTTTACAAAAGGAGCTTTTTCGGTATCAACAATTGCAAGGTGGTTTTCCAGTTTGCTGTTATAACCAATAGGAGGAATATGAGGATAAAAGCCATCAGCAACTAAGATGTCGTATCCTTTTCTAACTTCATCTGAAAGGTTGTTTAAGTAGTGTCTGGCAAGAGCATTTTGAATATCAAAGTGAAGTTTCTGTGCTGACTTAGTATTTTTTCCTAAAATTAACCCTTCTTTAACACAATGGATTTCCTTATCGTAGTCGTTAATTAGTTCTTCAATAATTATTCTATCTTTCAGGTTGCCTCTTAAAAGTCGGTCAGTTTTCTCACAAATAAGATATTTTACGTCTGGGTTTTCTTTGAGATATGAAACCATTTCCAAGAAGGCTTTACGGTTGCTGGTTTTTGCACTTTCATCAACCTCAAAAGTCTTAACAATTTCTATGTCGTTTTTGGAACCGTAGTCGGAGTTCAGTTTCTTTTGAGCTCCAAGAGAAACACCTTCGTCTTTTTGTCTTTTACTTGATACCCTCGTCCAGTCAATGCCTTTTTTGGGTTTAGAATTTTCCATAATCATTTACATCTGATAATAATTTATTATTTTATTTGCCATTGTTCAATATACTTTTACTTTTATTACGAACAGAGCCCTCTAACCTTTCAATATGAAAAATCAAATCAACTTCTCCCCTTTTGAAATCCCTGTAACTCCTTGCTCGTTCTTTGTCTTTTAGAGCCAATGGGATTGCTTTTAAGGACAAGTTAATAAGTATCGCCAAGATATTTGCTGTCTTAGTGCTTATCTGATTTGCTCGCAACTCGTTAAACACCTGCTCAATCAGATACACAGCGTCCTCATTAGTCCTCAATAAAGCTGGCTCTTTGTCCGCATAGCTCCGCTTCAAACTCTTGCCCCCTTTTAAGACTGCTTCTTCGTGCTTTTCCTTATGCTTTTCAGAGTGAGCAAAGCAATAATCGTCGTCATTAACGGCAAAACCTTTGCATTCCGTTCCATCTGTTTTTATAAACTTACAATGTTTCATAGGTTAGATAAGCTAATAGGGTCTCACTACATCTTTTTGTCAATCGTTATTTAATCTTTCTTACAAAAACAATAATACTTATGTATCACTTAACCGTATTTGGGTCATTTCCAATGGTTGAACCTAATCCAATGGAAATATCTTCCACTGGATAATCAATAAAACTTGGTTGGTCAGTTCCTCTTATTAAACGGTTTTCAAGTATTTGATAGTGATTTCGTTTATATTGTCCGTTAAGTCCTCTAACTTTTTCTTTCTTCAACCAACCCAAGCGTTCCAGTTTGTCTATTTCCTTCTGCACTGTTCTGACTGTGCAACCAGATAATTTTGCAATTCTGTGAAGAGAAGGAAAAGCTATATTTTTCTGGTTTGAATAAGTCCTAATAATCATAAAAATAGCAAAGGCTCTAACACCCAAATTGCTTATATGTCCGTCCCTAACAACTGCATAACCGACACGCAACCACAATGAACGGTATTTGTCTCTTTTCTCCATATTCATCTAATAATTTGCTTACGCCCGTGCAAAAACTCTGTCTTTAAGGGTTCTTGTTGCGTCTGCGTAATCTTTGGCCAAAACCTTCAGCTCGTTTCTCCAAAACAAATCGCTAATTTTGCGACTTGCGTCCCAATCTTCAAAGACAAACCAATAAAATCCAGAACCTCTTTCAAGGTTGACCAACCTCAACTTGCTTGCTACAAGAGCGGACGCTTCGTAAATATCCTTCGTTTTATACTGCTTGGACACTATTGGCCTCCTTTCTCATTTGTTTCAATACACGGAAAAATCCAGAGAGGTTGTGATAGGCTTTCCACGCTTCTTCGTTGGAGAGTTTCTTCTTGGTTAGAAGTTCAAGCTCATCTTTAAGCTGATTTTGTAGTTTTTTCTGTCTCTGCATATCCATTTGTGACAATAAAAAACCCAGCTCGTTTCCCTAACGACTGGGTATCTATCAATCGGCAAATGGATTGCCCCCCCTGATTTAATTGGGTAAATCAGGCTTCGGATTGTTTTATTAAACAATCAAAAATCTTATTTCAATACGTTCACTATATCATTTTACACAACCTCTGACAACACTAAGTGTGAACCAGACGCAGTCTCAACACACTGCTTAAAGAAGTTAAAGATATTTTTTGACCGCAGCGTGCATCCACTGCTCATCTGCTATATCTATAAGGCTATTATAATCTATAAACACCATTTTCTTGAAGTTCTCCCAGTTAATTTTTTCTACTGTTGTTCGTTGAAGGCCAAATCTTACGGCATTTTCAGTCTTCGTATTCCCATATTGGTCTGTAAAATCCCCTTGAGTTGTAACCCTAACCATTCCAACCTGAGGGTGCTTAAAAAGTTTTTCTGAAACTGCAACCATAGTATCTGCTGTTGTGCTAACTGTGTGCTTCTCGTCCCAAACAGAGCTAGGCTTGTAAGTTACTATTACTATGTTGTCATCAGTAACATCATCAGTTCCAAGATTTTCAACTATCTTGACTTCAACAATTTCTTTGCCCGACATTGTTCGGCTGCCGTCCAATTTTTCAATTTCTTTTTTGACTGAGGCTTCCGTTAGAAACTCTTCAGCAAATGGCTTGGAATTTTGTTCTGCTTTTTTCTCCTCTTCTTTAACCCTCTGCACTTCTTTTTTTCTTGCAGCTTCTTCTTCTCGTTTTTGTTTTTCCTGAGCTGCCTCTTCTTCCTTAGCTTTCTTTTCCGCTTCTTTTGCAGCTTTCTCAGTAGCTTCTTTCTCAGCTTTGGCTCTTTCCTCGGCTTCAATTTGAGCTTTTTCTTCTTCTGTCAATTCTCTTGTAACAACAATGTTCACTCTAGCTCTTTTCCAATTCCCAGAACTAATTTCAATCTTATTTTCTCCAACCTCTAGCTGATAAGTTGTCTCAAAATTCCCATTTTCGGCACCTACTTGCTTACCATTAACCCAAACCTTTCTGTCCAGTGGGTCATAGCTACCTTTCAGCGTTACTTCTCTTGCTTGCACTACGGCACTCTCACTAGGCTCAGAGAGCATTAAGTGTGGCTCAGCGTCTCTTGAGTAAGCGACTGTTACCCAAACAACAAGCAAGGCAAATAATCCCCCAATTGTAGAAGTGGTTAATACTTTTACCTTTCTGGAAAACCTAGATTTTTTGTAAAACCACCAAATTAATAAAACTGGAATAGTTAGGTAAGGAACTAAAAAGGTGGCAATAACTATGCCAAAAATAATTAGAGCAAGCTTATTATCTTTCCTTACTCTCACCTTTAATTCCTCAAGTTTTTTTACAATTTTCATATCTATTTAGTTGAGGGCAGTCAATCTCCAAATGAGTTCTATATCACGTGGATTATGCGTATTATAGAACTCACAATGTATTTGTGTCAAAAACATACAAAGATTTTGCAAGAAAGTTTGGCCAGAGGGTGGTGGAATTAAGAAAATCAAACGGCTTAACCCAAGAAGAATTAGCTCATAAGGCAGAAATAGAACGAAGCTATATGGGTGCTATTGAGAGAGGAGAGAAAAACCCTACTCTCAAAAAACTCTTTTCCATCACCAAGGCGTTAAACGTTAAGGCTACTGAACTTTTTTAGCTTTCCAAGTAGAAATAAAAACCACATAAACTAAATGATAAAATATCCGTATGTCATTGGTATTGGGATTACACCTTTTGAAAAAACTTTATCTTGTATCGGATACTCGTGTCACAAAAGAAGTTGCGGGGAAAAAAGAATTTGAAGATAATCAATTAAAATTTGAGGCTATCAATCCAAAAGTTTCCGTCGTAGCTGCTGGAAATGCACACCAAGCTGCATACTTGGTTTATAAGTTGAGAAAAGTCATAGGTGCTGACCAAAACATATTAGAACTTCGCAAATATGTTGAGACAAACATCAAAGAAATTTCCGCCGATTATTTGAAAAAATATGGCGAGGGTTCGTTGTCAGTATTCATCTTCACTGGATTTACGGAGGCATCTTCAATAACTGTAAATAGCTCTACTCTGGGAAACGTAATGTCTGCCGTTGTAAAAAAATACGGGGCGATGCAACAGTCTATTGATAAGTTGGTCACTACCGCTCTTGTTTCTGAAATTTCAAGAAAAGGGATTTTACAAAAAGACGACCCTATTGAAGTTCCGACAAAAGGCTCAATGATGTTTTCCCTTGAATTAGATACTCAAAAACAAACTTGTAAGATAAGAGATGTTGAATGCTATGAGTATGCTATGTTTCACCCTAACTATCAAACACAACCCTTACCTATTCCAGACGAGACTATTTCCTTACTGGAGTTCCGCAACATAGCAGGAAAAGACACTGAGAGTGTTCTATATGAAGATGCTGAAATCCTTACCAACTTTGTTAACAAACAAATTAGAGAAAATAATTTTGAAAGCGTAGGCGGTCAAATTTTTCCTGTTGTCCAATCGTATGATACAGGTGTTTTATTCCCAACTGGAGATTTAGCCCAAATCAAGAAAGGAAAAGTTATTAAAGCGGGAGCAATCTATGTAGAGAATGGGAAGATATGCTACGAGCTACCTGATGGAACTAGAGGTGTTTACAACAAACTTGAGCATTTTATTGATAATTTGGAACTCATTAAAGCTCTATTGCATATCAAGTGAAGTATTTTATCGGGCTTTCCTAACCAAATTGTTTCCCTCTTTCCACCACTTCTCAAAATCTTCAATGGCACTTTGTTTTGCATTATTTTCCTCAATTTTAGAAATCACATCAGCTTTCTTTCCAATTCCTTTTAGGGAATGTCCTGTGCTATAAACTTCATTGTTATCAATTAGCACAAATCTTCCGTGTGCATTATTGTGGGTTTTTGCAGAAACTTCTCCAAATTGCTCTGAAAACAATGACAAATCAGACTTAAAGTCGTTACTTGCTCTGTCGCTAGTTAAAAGTCTTACTTTAAGTAAAGGGTTTTTCCTAAAAAATTCTTCTAAAATTACAAAAATCTCTGTGTCAAGATAATTATCTTGAATATCAATAGTATTCTTTGCCCTACTCAATATGTCTTTCAGTATTCTTCTACCTGTATATACTTCACCTGTTTTTATGTATTGCTGTGTTGGCAAAGACTTAACATCACTATTGTCTAAAAACCTAGTCAAAAATTCTCTTAATCGCTCAAGTGGTGCAAGGTGACTTTGTGTGGCGAAACCATCTCTAGACTGAATTTTCCAAAAGGTCTGCTTGCTCCACTTTTCGTATTCTCTACCAAATTCGGAGTTAAAATCTAAGTTGTTTTTGAGAACTTCATTAGCCTCTTTCTCCAATTTACCAGCCTCGTCAACTTTTGCTAGACCCTTTTGGCCAAGCTCAAGAATTTTATCAATCTCTTTTACTAAATCTAGTGCTTTCTCCATATAAAAAATTTAATTCAAAAAATTAAAGCTACTGTCCAAAGGTTTCTTTCCTCTCCGGATATAGACCAAATATCTATCAATTATTTTCCAAGTTGTATCAATCATTTCTTGAATTTCGCTCCCACTTACATTTTGAACTTTACCGTGTCTGGTAACACCAGCATTATCCTTAATAAGTTTTATGTATGACAACCTAACTTTGAGAGCTTCTCCCATATCCTTCCAACTTTTTAGTCTCGCTTCATCGTCATCTCCTACTCCCTGTGGAATAAAATTTTGCCTTAGTGCCTCAAGGGAACGATAGCAAAAAAAGCCGGTATCAATAGGGTGATTTAAGGCATCAACCGCTTGCCCAATCGCTCTGGCTATCTGAAGGTCTTTAAGTGATATTTCTGCAATTTCTTGGGGTGTAAATGGACGACTTTTCTGATTATCAAATAAAGAACGATTTTTAGGTAAAAAACTATATAACTGTTTAGCGTTGTTGCCACCTTGAATAATCCGACATTTTACAAATGTTCCATAATTATAATTGCAAGCTCCAAGAAAATTATTCGTAAAATATTCCAGCGAATTTTTTAATGTCTCTAATTCTTTATCAAAATTATGCTCAGTTTCAACTGTTACCACAACATTATTTTTATCTAATAAAACCTCTACTGAGCCTGAGAAAACTGAACCCAAAGAAATTATATCATTGGATTTCAATGTGTATTGGTCAAAATTAAGTATGTCCGGTGGGTCTAAGTATCCCCAAAATTGATATCTGTTCATTTCCATTAAGTTATGGCTGAATTATATTTCCAAAACTACCTTTAAGCAAAACCAACTCAAGCGTGGAATTTTTCTGAAGTCATTTTACCTTTCTTCATTACAAAAATCTTTCCAGTAACGCCATCAGAAACATCAGAGCAGAAGTGAACTGCCTCTTTGGCAATTTCCTCTGGGCTTAAAGCGTCTTGTGCGTCCTCTGGGAAGTATTTTTTATATTCTTCTGTGGCTACATCTGAAGGAGAAATACAATTCACATCTATTGCCAATCTTTTCAATTCTTCTGATAGACCTACTGTTAAATCTTCTAAGCCTCGCTTTGAAGCATAATAAGGAAGCCAACCCTTTGCCCCACTTTCAAAAGTTCCAGAGATATTTGCAACTTTTCCGCCTCCCAGAGCCAGTTGCTCCAATAATCCGTGAACTAATAGGGTTGGAGAAGTAAAACCAACCATATAAGTATCAAGGATTGTCTTTTGGTCAAAACTTTCAAAATCTCTTCCAGCAAATACTTCATCTTTTCCGTGCCAAACCCCCGCCACATTAACCAGAACACTTATTTTGTCAGTCTTTGCTTTTATATCCTTAATTAAATTATTTACTGAGGCCAAATCGCTCAAATCTGCCTGAAAAATCTCACCTTCCCCTCCAGCTTTTTCAACCATTTCTTTGGTTTTTTCAAGCTCGGCTTTCCTCCTTGCTACTAACCCTACGGTAGCTCCCTCTTTTCCAAACTCCACAGCAATAGCTCTACCTATTCCAGTAGAAGCTCCTGTTACAACAACAAATTTGTCTTTAAATATCATCTGATGAGACTATATTCTAAGTATAATTATGAACTAGTATAAAATCATTTCATCTACACGAGTTCCAACTACATTGACCAAAACTTTAATTTCTCCTTCAACGTTGTTAACTAAAACAGTAGTTTTTTCTTTCATCGGGTCAATATGTTTAGATATTTCAGGCGATAGCACCTCAGAATATGCTTTATTGTAAGGATAAGCATACGTTGCCCAAGATACCCCAATACCGTCTCCAGTTGAGTATTCTTCCCTTCCCACCTCAATTCTTACATCATTAAAAGAGTATTCGTAATAGGTGTTATATTCCTCCTCACGAATGTTGTCTGGTTCTCCGTAAAGTAATAAGGCTTGGTCAAAATCTAAATTAGCTACGAAATCATAGAAAAGTTTCATATCTACAAAATCTTGCAATCCAGTATCCTCCAACGGATTTACGGTTATCCAATGTTTATGAAACACCAAACTTTTAACAGGAGGCTCCCCCACAATCTCAGTCTTACTAAATTGAACATATATTATTCTTGCCAGAAGTAAAAAAACTATTAAAGCCAGTATAAACAATGCGCTTTTCTTCATATCAATCTGAAGTTATTTTAACAGAATTTAGGCCAAAGTGAGAGCTGGTTGAGGATTTAAGAATTTCCCAAGCCTGTCTATATCAAATGAACTTATTTCGTGCCAGATTGTTCGTAGTCGGGACACTAAGGCCTAGCCAAAAATGAATGTTGATCCTTCCATTCTTTTAACCCATCTCTCACCTCATTGATAGCTTTTCGATAGTCACAAATTCCACTTGAAGCGTCATTCCTGACTTTCCTGAGGTTTGTAACTAGCTGACAATCCACACTTCGTCCTAAATAGGACAACACTGCGTTAGTCACATGATCAACAGTGACAGGATCCTCCAAGGAATCTAGATTTTCCAAATCAGATGCAGAAACGCTTCTGTGTGTGGACTTTTTCTTTTCTATAGGAGAATCACTTTCCTGAGTCAAATATTCAAACTCTGGAGACAATTGATCCATTTCTGGTGTCATCGACAACACTATAGTCCTTAACATCTAATTATTAGAAGTAGCAAAATTTTGATATAATACTCTTTACTCCCTCCTTACTCGGAGGTTTTTTTAGTTATACTAAATATATGGACAAAAAATATTTTGTAACAACACCAATTTACTATGTTAACGATGTGCCGCATATTGGACATGCATACACTACACTTGCGGCTGATATCATTGCACGTTATCAAAGACTGATTCTTGGGGAAGAAAACGTTTTCTATTTGACTGGGACGGATGAGCATGGGCAAAAAATCGCTGAAAGCGCTAAAAAAGCCGGACAAACTCCAAAAGAATTTGCAGACTCGGTCTCCCCAGCTTTCAAAAAAGCTTGGGATTCATTAAACATAAAGCCAGATTTTTTTATAAGAACAACTGACCCAAATCATGAAAAAGTGGCTTCTGAATTACTACAAAAAATTTATGACAGTGGGTATATCTACGAAGGGGAGTATGAAGGCTTGTATTGTGTGGGGTGTGAAAAGTTTTTAACCGAATCAGATTTGATTGATGGGAAATGTCCTCTCCATCCAAACGCAGAACCGGAATATCAAAAAGAAAAAAATTATTTTTTGAAACTTAAAGAGTTGTCAAAAATAGTATTAAGCAAAATAGAAAGTGATGAATACCAGATTCTCCCAGAAGGCAGAAAAAAAGAAATTGTAAGCCGATTGAGGGAAGGCGTCGAAGATATTTCAATTTCCAGAGCAGGGGTTAGTTGGGGAATCCCAGTTCCTTGGGATAATACTCAAACCATTTACGTTTGGGTCGAAGCTTTAATGAACTATTATTCTGCTAGCCAATTTGTAGAAAACAAAAAAGAGTTTTGGCCGGCTGACTTGCATCTTTTGGCTAAGGATATTTTGTGGTTTCACTCAGTCATCTGGCAGGCTCTATTAATCGCTGCAGGTTTGCCTTTACCAAAAACAATTTTTGCCCACGGATTTTTTACTCTAAACGGACAAAAAATTAGTAAGAGTTTGGGGAACACAATTGCTCCAAAAGAATTTGTGGAGAGATATGGAGTTGATGGGGCCAGATATTTATTAATTAGTGCTGTTGCGTTCGGAAACGACGGCGATGTTAATCTCTCTGAATTAGATAAAAAATACAATGCAGATTTGGCCAATGGTCTTGGAAATTTGGTTGCACGAGTTGCCAAGCTTTGTGAAAATGAAAATCTTAATGGACAAAAAATCTCTCAAGACTTTTACGACGATGTTGTTATAAGTTTTGATAATTTTCGTCCAGACCTGGCATTATCAAACATTTGGGAAAAGATAAGTGTTGCTGATCAAATAATCAGTCAAGAAAAACCTTGGGAAATTGAGGATAAGAATGATCTTAAGGAAAAATTAGAGAGATATGTCACAAACATATTAGTAGTCGCTTATAATTTAAAGCCTTTTCTTCCTGAAACATCTGACAAGATTCTTAAACAATTTTCTGCCGAGAAAATTAAAAGTGACAAACCATTATTTCCCCGCCTAAAATAAATATTAATGAGCGAAAAACGCCAACTAAGACTTCTTGAAATATTACCCGGCCTTTTCTCTTGGAATGTAATTTTGTTTCCATATTGGGGAATTTTTATAATTCCAAACGTTGTTGCTTATTTTATCCTCCTGTTTAATGTTTACTGGTTTTACCAATCGCTTCAAATCGCAATTAGTGCAACGATCTCTCATTTCAGAATTCAAGCTTCCATGTATAACGATTGGGTTAAAGATCTAGAAAAGTTTCCTGACTCTAAGAAAGTTCATCACGTTATTTTGATTCCAACATACAAAGAACCTATTTATATTTTACAAAGGACTTTGAAATCACTAGCCCGACAGACTTTTAACAAAAAACAAATGACAATTGTTGTTGGTTTTGAATTCCGTGAGCCGGAGGAAGATAGAAAAGAAAAAGAGAAAGCTCTAAAAAAGGAATTTGGGAAATATTTTGCCAACATAATGTTTACCGTCCACAAATTAAAAGAAGGTGAGATTGTTGGAAAATCTTCAAACGAACGCTTTATGGCTATAGAAGCCAAGAAATATCTTTGCGGCAAAAAGAAGATTGATATTAATTTTATGACTGCAACCAGCTGTGATGCTGATCATGTTTATCACAAAAATCATTTTGCAGCTTTAGCTTATAAATTCTTAGATAACCCAAAACGATATAGATACTTCTGGCAGCCAGCAGTCATGTTTTACAACAATATTTGGGATTTACCAGCAATTACAAGAGTTCCCAACACAATGAGCTCTATTTGGAATTTGTCACAACTCCCCAGAAAAGACAAATTGATAAACGCCCAAAATTACTCTTTATCTTTCAAGTTACTTGATCAAGTCGACTATTGGGATCCTGATAAAATCCCTGAAGATTGGGGAATTTTCTTTAAAGCTTTTTATAAAACCGGAGGAGGAGTAGAAGTCGAGCCGATCTACTTACCACTTCATGCTGATGCAGTGCTTTCAACTTCCTTAATAAAGACTCTGAAAAATCAATACGAACAACAAAAGCGTTGGGCTTGGGGAGTAAGCGATGTTCCTTGGATAATGAAAAATTATTTCGAATCCAAAAAAATTCCATTTTGGGATAAAACACTGCGATTATCAACAGTCATGTGGGCACATTTTATGTGGCCTGTGAATTGGTTTATTGTGACAATCGGGCTTACGCTTCCGACTATTATTAACCCAAGGTTTGGCCGAACAACGCTTGGATACATGGTGCCAAAATTATCATCTCTAATTCTTACGCTTGCTTTAGGATTTCTGATAGTTATGTTGATTCTCGACAGAATTTATAAGCCAAAGAGACCAAAAGATTTCCCTCTTTGGAGAGCAATTCTTATGCCAGCAGAATTCGTTTTGATGCCTGTTGCAGGTTTAATCTTCGGAGCTCTTCCTGGTCTTGACGCCCACACACGATTAATGTTGGGGAAGTATATTGAATACAGAGTTACTGAGAAAGTGTAAATCCCAATTTTCTGCTAAACTGAATTAATGCGTAAACTTCTTGTTCGGGTTGTGGTCTTTGTTTTTTTATTTATTGGTGTATTTCTACTATTCAGGTATCTTGAACCGGTTAAATATGTTCAGTGCAATCTCGAAAGAGGACATTTCGAGG
>Ga0066639_10001767_pt1 | contig 19142 bp, 16 predicted proteins | sample CryGeyCG2114_010_2_FD_59504 | JGI IMG/M metagenome (GOLD analysis project Ga0066639, IMG submission 59504) | Groundwater microbial communities from aquifer - Crystal Geyser CG10_big_fil_rev_8/21/14_0.10 | ecosystem: Environmental > Aquatic > Deep subsurface > Groundwater | place: USA: Utah...
AAAGATGAGTATGAGAAGATTTATATATCTGACACTTTTGGTAGCTTGGGGCCATTGAATACCGGTATTCCATATATTTATGCACTGTTTTACTGTCATATAGACCCGCGGATAAATTTGGAGTCTGGCCAGATTTATAACATAAACTTTGGACGATTGACCTGGAAAACCGATGGGGAACTATTAAAAGGTAGTTTGATTATTTCTGCGCCTTGGGATTTCCCAGCCATTGAAGAATTAGGGAATAGGCTAGTTAAAATAGTGAATTATCCAAATGGTATTCCTGCCTTTTATTTTGTAGCGCCATGAAAAATAAATTTAAATTAGCAATTATTTCACTCATAATTTTTAGAGTTGTTTTAGCTTTCGTTGTTTGGCATCCCGATGTTAATAATCATATTGATTGGGGGATAAGATTTTTTGATTATGGACCACAGGAATTTTATTCTCCCGATGCCAATGTTTGGAGTTATACTTGGCCAAACCAACCACCAGGAACAACATTGATGTTTGCAGGTATTTATCAAATATATTTATTTGTTTTTTCAATACTTACATGGATTAATCAAAACATCCCCCTTTTTCCATCTGACGTAATGTTCTTTTTGGAAGATAGATTATATCCAGCCATGTTACAGCTACCAGCAATAATTGCCGATTTGGGAATTGCTTTATTAATTTACAGAATCGTCAAAAAACATTCTAGTGAAAAAATAGCAAAGGCTGGAGCACTATTGTTTTTGATAAACCCTGCCGTGTGGTTTAATTCCTCCGTTTGGGGACAATACGATGCTGTCATTAATTTTTTTGGTTTACTATCTTTTTATTCTCTTTACAGGAAAAAATATTTAATTACATTTTTGGCGTTGGCTTTATCAATTTACATCAAAATTTCTTTAGCCATTTTCATTCCTATTTTGTTAGTTCTTATTCTTCAGCAGAAAATAAAATTAAAAATTCTAGTTAAGCCAATTATTATCACTGTTATTGTTTTTTCTTTAGTAACTTTTCTTTTTTCCTATCCAAATAATCCAATCACCTGGTTGTATGACGTATATACTAAAAAAGTCTTATATCAACAGCTGCATGTTATAACCGCGAATGCCTTTAACGTTTGGGCAGCACTGACAGGTATCCACGAACAGCCTGACAGTTTGGTGTGGGGGCCGTTTTCTTACCAGTTCTGGGGATATATTTTATATACACCGATTTATTTGTTTTCATTATGGAAAATATGGAAGTCTAAAAACGAGATTAAAGCTTATACATGGATTGCTGTTATCGCATTTGCAACTTTTGTCCTAATGACTAACATGCATGAAAGATACATTTATCCGTTATTTCCATACTTCACAGTCGTTGTAGTTCTGAATCCGCGAATAATTTGGTTATATGTTTCCGTCTCAATAATCTCTCTTTTGAATTTGTATAACTTTTGGTTTACTCCTCGCATTGAGCCAGTTGTAAAAATCATGGAATATGGAGATAGATTAGCACCCAGAATTTTAGGCGCAGTAAACACCGGTTTATTTGTTTTGTTTTTAAAAAAAATAAATAAGAATGCATAAAAGGCTTCTAATTGGGATTTTATTTTTAGCTACCGTGCTTCGTTTTTGGAATTTGGGGACTTACCCCGACGCAATTGATGAAGATGAAATGGCGCTTGGGTATTATGCATATTCGCTAGTTACCAGTGGTACAGATGAGTATGGTAACCCATTTCCTATTTATTTTGAGTCCGCAGGAGATTACAAATATGGGCTATATTCCTATTTTGCAGTAATACCAGTTGGTCTATTTGGACTGAACCCGGTAACAACTAGATCTGTGGCGGCAGCGGCAGGAGTTTTGTCGGTCGCGGTTGTGTATTTTCTCTCGCGGGAAATTTTCAATAATAAAAAATTAGCATTGATAACTGCGGCGGTGCTAGCTATAGCACCCACACACATTCATTTTTCTAGAGTGGCATATAGCAATATTTTAGGAGCTTTTTTTGCAATGCTTTCTGTGTTATTTCTTCTTAGATATTATAAAAAACTAAAGCTTAAATACCTGGCGGTATCAATATTGTTTTTCCTGCTGGGAATATATGCATATCAAGCTTACCGTATATTTTTGCCGACAGTTTTTGTCCTGATCTCGTTACTTTTTATTAAGAAACCTTTTAAGAAATCTGTCTTGCAAGCAATGTTTATTTCGGGACTCGCAATCGCAATAGTAATTATATCTTTCGTTCCAGCAAAAAGCCGAGCCAGGAGTCAAAGTGTGTCATTGTTGTCCGAACAGCCAAAGTTAGTTGAGTATTTTTCAGAAGATGGTATTTCCAAAACACCTTTGATCCTAACAAGGCTAGTTCATAACAAATATCAATCACTGGGGTTTGGAATAGCTAAGAGATATGTTGAGTATTTTGATCCTGTGTTTTTGTTTTTTGAAAGCTCGCCAACAGTTCAAAGGCATACAACCCCAGAAACAGGTTTACTTTATTTGATCGAAGCACCGCTACTATTAATCGGGTTTATGACAATTACACGTTCCACAAAAGACAAAAAGAAATTTGTACCATTTATATTATTACTGGCTTCTCCAGTCGCTGCCAGCTTTGTTTTGGATACTGTAAGTACGACACGGGCAGTTATTCTGACTTACGCTTTTAGTTTTTTTACTGCCTACGGTGTTTATTTATTGATTTCTCGAAGAAGAATTGGCAAATGGCTTTTGTTGATCGTTTTTAGTCTGTATTTAGCTAACTTTGTTTATTATGCTCATCAGTACCTGGTACATAAGACATATCATCACCCTTGGTATAGCGATGTGGGGTTAAAAGAGATGGTTGTTAAGGTGGACACACTCTACAATGGCTACGATGCCGTTGTTATATCTCATGGCCACTACATACCATTCTTGTTTTATAATCAGATTTCTCCCAAAGATTTTATATCAGAATCTAATTACGCGCCTAAATCTTTGGACAATGGCGTAAAAGTTATCAATTTCAACAAGATTTATTTCAACATGCCATACGAATGCCCTTTGGCAGGGAAAGAAAATGTGCTTTACGTTTGTTTTGGATCTCAATTGCCTGCTAACGCTAGTTTAGTCGATGTGATTCGTTACAAGGATGATCAGCCTGCAATAATGTTGGTTGAGTTTTCAGGCGAAGAAGAAAAAGCTGTGCTTCCTGACAAAGTTCACTACTCATCGAATGTTGATGAAAATTTTGCAAATGGATTATTGCCTCAAAATTACCCTTCATATTGGCCACTCCCGAAATAATCTGATATATAGTAAAATTCCAATATCGTATTTGAGTAAGAGAAAGGCACTTTTGAGATGGCAGTGTGGGAACCAACCCAAACCCAAGCCGAAGTGTTGCGGGACGCCTACCGTGTTTTTGCTGCACATAGGGGTGATGAAGATTTTCTTCATCATGCTGCATGGCTCTCAAAAGTCGGAGATCTGGAATTTTCCGATGACGGATCTATCGTATTTTGTACGGTAGAGTTCTTTGAATCTGGTCTGGGAACAGAAATTTTCCGAGTGACATTCTCGTATCACCCAGAAGCTGGTGAAGAAGGGCCTTTTTATGAGCTTGTTGAAGTAATCGCTGAAATATGGCGATACGGCGAACTTGCAAGTAAAGACCAGTACGTCAACAAAGTCGGCAACGAATGGGTTATCAAACGAAATGTGGTAGATCAACCCGTTCAGCAGCAACTTATCTGAAAATTCGGCGGAGGCTTCTCACTCGAGTGCCTTCGCCAATTTCTTGTTATAATTTGGGTATGCGCTGGTTATTGATAAGCATTTTTATTTTAGCTTTTGCTTTGCGTTTGATTGGCTTGGCAAGTCATCCGGCTGGCTTTACACCTGATGAAGCTTCTTTTGGTTATGACGCTTATTCTTTGTTACAAACAGGAAAGGATCAGTGGGGTAACTCATGGCCTTTGACCTTCAAGTCCTTTGGAGACTACAAATTACCGCTTTATGGATACTTAACAATTCCATTCGTTTATTTTTTTGGCCTGACAGAGTTTGCAGTTAGACTCCCCAATGCATTGTTGGGTTCATTCGCCGTAGTTATAACCTACTTTTTAGTTAAAAAACTAAAGTTTAGTGATTCCTCAGCATTACTTTCGGCATTGCTGTTAGCAATTTCCCCTTGGCATATTCCCATGTCCAGAGGGGCTTTCGAAGCAAACTTAACCACTTTCCTTTTGCCCCTTGGCATATGGGCATTTCTGAAGGCCAAAGATAGCACTAGATACTACTTACTTTCTGTTCTGGCTTTTGGACTAAACCTGTTTTCCTACCATTCTGCGAGATTAATTACTCCATTTATTGTCTTGGCTTTAATTTTTATTTATCGAAAGAAAGTTAAAATTAATAAAATTTCCATGTTTTCTCTTCTGCTTTTTGCTGTTTTTGGATTTCTAGCCTTGTTTGCAATGCTTAATGGCGGAGGAAGCCGAATTTCGACTGCAGGGATATTTTCTGAATCTGCACTCTATGGCGCATATCTAGATAGGCACCAAGCTTTTCTTAATGGTTTACCTTCTTTTCTTGCAACTGCTATCAATAACAAGTTTATCTATCTTATTCGGACATTTATCGAAAATTACCTTCAGTATTTTTCCACAACTTTTTACTGGACAAATGGAGCTGCCGAAAGTACATATGGTATGACTCCAGGATTTGGAGTTTTGTATTGGTTCGAAAGCTTTTTCTTAATTGCTTACTTGTTGCGTCTTTTTACAACAAGGCTGGTCAAATCAGACTGGATAATTTTGATTTGGGTTATATTGGCTCCGATACCCGCTGCTTTATCGATAGGCCCGGGATATGCTGCAAATCGAGCAGTTATTATGTTACCGGCCTTACATATCGCAAGTGCTATTGGGGGGTTATATGTATATGAAAAACTAAAGGAATACCTTTCAAAAAAATTTATTTACATTGCATTTGCCCTTGTAACTGTTTTTTCATTTTCTTTCTTTTTTGAAGAATACGTATATCAGCAACCCATCGACGGGGGACAACAGATGATGTATGGAGTTCGTGATACTATCAGTAATATCAAAAATACTGATGGACAAATTTTAATTACTAGAAGGTTGTCTGAGCCTCATATTTTTGTCGCTTTCTATAATAAAATTGATCCCCCAATTTATCAAAACTCCTCTGTAAATTGGGACTTTGAAAATCATGGATTTAATTGGGTTGACCAGTTGCCTGAATATAGTTTGGATAGATATACATTCCACAACATAGATTTGAATTCTGAAAACAATAGCGGATTTGCTGCAATGGTTATGACTCGTGATGAATACCGCGAAGAAATAGTCCCACAGGCTAAGGCGATTACAAATCAATCCGGCGATGCGATATTTTACGTTGCAGAGTAATTATGTCATTTAACAAAAACACAATCTATTTTATTGTAATTTTCGCTTTTATAATTAGAATCGTAGGTGCGTCTATTGTTCCACCCTCTTTAAATTGGGATGAGGTCAGTCATGCATTTAATGCTTACTCAGTACTCCACACAGGCAAAGATGAATGGGGGAATGTCTTACCTTTAATTTTCCGGGCTTATGGAGATTACAAATTGCCTGTCTATATCTACTTAACTGCAATTTCTCAATTACTTTTGGGCTTAAGCATCGTAAGCGCTAGATTACCTTCAATATTAGCAGGAGTTGGTTTGGTTTATTTTACATATTTGTTATCAAAAAGATTATTTAACAACATAAATGTCGGTGTTATATCCGCCTTTTTGGTCGTGCTAGAACCATGGAGTTTCTTCACATCAAGAGGCGCTTTTGAGGCAAATGTTGCAATCTTTTTGATAGTAGCCGCGGCATACTTCTTTTTAATTTCATTAGAGAATAAATACAAATTGCTTTTAGTGAGTTTAGTGTTATTTGGTTTATCTGTTTGGACATATAACTCAGCGCGAATCTTTGCACCATTACTACTATTGCTTTTGACTGTGCTTTATCGAAAAGAACTGACAAAGATATTGAAAGGCGGTATCGCTAAATTTGGAGTTCTATTAGTGCTCCTGCTGTTTTTTGTACCCATGTTCTTACAGCTGATAAATCCAATTGGAACGGCGAGGTATGAAAATGTACAGATAATAAATGATGGTGTTATCGCAGGAATCGAAGAAAAACGAAACAGTAGTGTCTTGCCAAGTCCATTACCTAAATTACTTTTTAATCGCCCTATTTATCTTGTTGAGCAAGTTGGTAAAAATTATCTTTCACACTTTCTTCCCGACTTCTTGTTCATAAATGGAAGTTCTGATTACCAGTTCAGTGTCCCTAATTGGGGAGTACTGTATTTGGTTAACCTACCACTTTTTTATATTGGTTTATATCTAAGCATTAAAAACTTCAAAAATAAAAATTATAAACTGGTATTAATTTGGTTGTTACTAGCTCCGCTTGCATCTAGCATAACTAAAGAATCTCCACATGTTCTTAGGAGTATAACGATGTTGCCGATGCCTATGATTTTAGTAGCGGTTGCCGTTACTAAAAAAACTAAAAATTTGCTGTATTACATGCTGGCAGTCGTCCTATTCTTTGTTGCATATTTATTTACTTACTACCAAAGCTATCGTTCCAACTATTCGTGGTCTTGGCAATATGGTTATGAGCAAGCTGTTAGTTATATTAAAGAAAATTATGATGAGTATGACAATGTAATCGTTAACAAAAAATATGGAGAGCCTCACGAATTTGTACTTTACTATTGGCCCTGGAATCCACGGGAATATAGGGAGGATGCAAACTTGAAAAGATATTATCAATCAAATTGGTACTGGGTAGACAGGTTCGACAAATTTTATTTTGTAAATGATTGGGAAGTGCCTAAATTTGGAAGTATTTTTGTTACAGAAAGTGGAGAAACTTTAAGCTGTCATACAAAAAAATGTTTGCTCGTAACTTCACCTTCCAACAGGCCGTTGGGATGGACAAATGTAGAAACAATAAAATTTTTAAATGGTGATATAGCATTTGAAATCTATGAAAATAAAGACACTGGTAACTAATCATAAATTACTAATTTTTGTATTGCTGCTGGCTGCGATTTTGCGATTTTGGCAATTGGGTAATGTGCCACCACATCTTTCTCCTGATGAAGCAGCTTTGGGGTACAATGCTTTTTCAATTTTGAACACTGGGCATGATGAACATCATCAATTATTTCCAATAATTTTTAAGTCTTTTGGAGATTTTAAACCTGGTTTGTATGTCTACTTAACTATTCCTGCCATTTTACTTTTTAACTTAACTGAATTTGCGGTTAGGTTTCCAAGCGCGTTGTCTGGAGTAATCGCAGTATATTTAGTATATAAAATCACTAAAAGATTAGAATTTAAGACTTCGGGTTTAGAAATTGTAGCAAGTTTGATGCTTGCGATATCTCCCTGGCACATACAGTTTTCTAGGGGAGCTTGGGAAGCAAATGTGGCTATAACTTTAACCTTGGCAGGTATTTTTTATTTTTTTAAATCTCTGCAAAAACAAAAGTATTTGATATTATCAACAGTTTTTTTCGCTCTAACGCTAATCACTTATCAAGGCGCAAAACTTTCTACTGCAATAGTTGTGCTGTTATTAGTTGTTCTTTATTGGCGAGATATTATTAAATTCAAGCTTAAAAATATAACTTATTCGTTAATAGCAGGAGGAATAATAAGTATTCCTGTTGTATTAAGCTTTTTCTCCGGACAAACCGGTCGACTCGGAGTTTTTAGCGTGTTTTCTTATCCACGGAGTGACGACTACTTGCAGCACTTTTTAGATGAAACTGGGGTTAACAAAAATTCCTTAATTTATTATCTTTTTTATAATGAACCATTGAATTTTTTGAGAGGAATAATGGGCAGGTATTTCAACCATTTTTCGGGCAGGTTTTTGTTTTTTGAAGGTGATTGGCAAAACCCAATGTTTTCTGCTCCCTATCATGGCATGTTAACTTTGGCGGACATTCCGCTATTTGTCTCCGGCGTTGCTGTAGCTTTTAAAAACTTATTTAAAAAGAATAATGTGTTTATTTTTGGTTGGTTGTTACTTTCGCCTTTGCCAGCGGTATTGTCCAGAGATCAAGTACAAGCGGTGCGTGCCTTAAATATGGCAGTTCCATTAAGCATTTTGTTGGCATTTGGAACAATCTGGATATGGAATAAGCTTAATTTTAAAATTTTAAAACTTGCTCTTATTGCTCTGTACTTGGTAAGTTATATCTATTATTTAGATGCATACTTTGTACACTTTCCAAAATCACGCTCCAACGATTGGGGTTATGGATATAAACAAATTGTTCAAGCGATCCAACCATACTACAACGATTACGATAGAATAAAAATCCAACAAAGTTTTGCTCAGCCATATATATACTTTTTGTTTTTTGATAAAGTGTCCCCAATAGAATTTTGGTTGACCAGTGATTATGTAGATGGTCCTGCAGGAGATGTCGGGTTTGTTAAGAAGTTTGATAAATACATTTTTTCTGACCTTCACTATGATGTTGATTTCAATACTCCCGGCTTGGTCGCAGCAAGAAGCAGTGACGTCCCTCCAGAAAGAATTTCTGATCAAAACAAATATAGCGTAATTGAAAGGATCTATAACCCAGCAGGAGAAGAAGAATTTGTTGTATTTTCAGTAAACAATGTTAAAGAATAAAAAATTATTATTAGGTTTAATATTTGCCTTGGCTCTTTTGTTGCGGTTATATAACTTGGGTACTTATCCTGCATTGAATGCAGATGAAGCAGCTCTTGGTTACAACGCCTACTCATTGCTACAAACTGGTTTGGATGAGCATGGAAATCCTTGGCCAATCAATTTTCAGTCGTTTAACGACTATAAGCCCGGATTGACAGTCTATTTGATTATGCCGTTTGTGCAACTGTTTGGGTTGAATGTGTGGGCTGTACGCATATTGCCAGCTTTAATTGGGGCGCTGTCTATCTTTGTAATGTATCATTTTGTTCGTACTTTAGGAGAGCAAAAATTAGAAATTAGAAATTCAACGCCAAAGGCGGGAGCTTTGCTTCATTTAGAAATTATCGCCAGTTTATTTCTTGCGATCTCCCCTTGGCATATACATTTTTCTAGAGGCGCATGGGAGGTAAACATCGCCACATTTTTTATGTTAACTGGGGCATGGTTGTTTTTGAGAGCAACTAAAAACAGTAAACTATATATCGTATCTGCAATTGTTTTTGCACTAAGTTTATATACATATCATTCAGCAAGGATAATCTCGCCATTGTTAGTTTTGGGTCTGATTATTATCGAAAGAAAAGCTGTCTGGAGAAATCAAAAACAATTCTTACTTTCCGGAGTGATAGCTGGAATGCTACTCGTTCCGATGGCTTTTAGTTTATTTGGTAACAGTGGAATCTCAAGGGCTGCTGGTGTAAGCATTTTCGCAGATTCTGGACCGATTAACAGAATCAACGAACAAAGAGGACAGCATGGTGACCCTGAGAATATTTTTGGCGAGCTTATTCATAATAAAGCAGTTAACTACGGATTGGATTTTGCTGAAAATTGGGGAAAGCATTATTGGGGAGAGTTTCTTTTTCTGTCTGGGGATGATATTCAAAGAAATAAAGTTCCAGAAACTGGACAGATGTACATGCTTGATGTTGTATTTGTTGTCGTAGGATTAATCGCGATTGCGAAAAAACCAAAGGGTTGGAGTTTTGTTCTGTGGTGGCTTTTGGTTGCTCCCATTGCAGCAGCATTAACATTTCAATCACCTCATGCTCTCAGAGCAGAAAATATGGTCATCCCATTGATAATTATTTGTTCATTTGGGCTTGTAAACCTGCTTTCATTGGTAAAATCAAAAGTATTTTATATCTTGATCGGACTTGTCATAGTTTGGGGTTTGGGAAGATATTTATTGATGTATTATGGACATATGGCGAAAGAGTATCCTTATTCCTCTCAGTATGGGATGGAAGAGGTGGTTGATTTTATTAAAGATAGACCAGAACAAAATATTATCATCACAGATAGATACGACCAGCCTTATGTATTATTTTTGTTTTATTTAAATTATCCTCCAGAAAAATTTCAGCAAGAACATCAGCTGACAGAAAGAGACGTGTATGGGTTTTCCACTGTAAGGTCTTTTGATAAATACCAATTCAGATCTGTAAAAATTGATGAAGATAAGCCATCATATCCAAATAGTCTTATAATAGGGACTGATGAAGAAATTCCTGATGAAGCAAATATCATCAAAGAAATTCAATTTCCTAATGGGAGCCCCGCTTTTCAAATAGTTAAAAATTGATGAATAAATTATCTGTAGTATTAGCGACTAGAAATGAGGAAAACAACATCGTTGATTGTCTAGAAGCCGTAAAGGGCATTGCGGATGAGGTTATCGTTGTTGATGAAACTTCAGAAGATAGAACTAGAGAATTGGCAAAGGGGTTCGGAGCTAAAGTTTTCAAAGTAAAGCATGAGGAAATCTTTCATAAGACCAAGCAGAAGGCACTAAATAAAGCTTCTGGAGATTGGATATTACAATTGGATGCAGACGAAATTGTTACACCACAGTTAGCACAAGAAATAAAAGAGATAATAAGTTTGAGCAATGAGCAAATAAAAAGTAGACGGCCAGATGATGGTGATAAGTGGCAGCTTTTTGAAAAACATAAAAAAGCCTATGAGAGGATGTATGGGAGGATGGGAGAAGATACCGGTGAGATAGTTGCTTTCTTGCTTCCTCGATTAAATTATTTTGTTGGCAAGCCTTTGATACATGCAGGTGTCTATCCTGATCCAGCAATCAGATTAGTCAAGAAAGGAAAAGCCCATTTTCCTGCAAAATCAGTTCATGAGAATATGCAAATAGATGGGGAAGTTGCTTGGTTATTTAATGATTTAGAACATCGTGATTCTCCTTCAATTAAACGTTATATAATGCGCATGAATCGTTACACGGAATTGCAGTCAGAAGAATTTGTTAAGAATAATTTATCTAAGAACTTAATTACTCTACTATATTACTCTTCAATCAAACCATTGTGGAATTTCATTTTGCTTTATTACAGGCACGGCGGTTACAAAGATAAATTGCGCGGGTTTTTATGGTCTGCCTTTTCGTCGATGCACTTCCCCATGGCGTATTACAAATATTGGACAAAAGGTTATACTAAATAAGTATGGATTTAAAAGACAAAATTGTAGTGATTTCTGGCGCGACGGGCGGTATCGGAAAAGCTCTAGCTGAAATGTTTTCAAAAGAAGGTTCGAAACTTATTTTAGTTGGAAGAAATAAAGACAAACTTCAGGAACTGCAAAAAAATATAGACAATTCTGAAATATATGTATGTGACTTTGCTGATCCCAGACAAATAACGAGAGTAACCGAGCAAATTATAAAAGACTTTCCAATCATAAATGTTGTAGTCAATTGTGGGGGGATTGGTGTTTATAAAGACCTTGAGCAAGTTGAATCGAAAGATCTGGAAGATTCGTTTAAGATTAATGTAGAAGCTCCGTATTTCTTGTCAAAGGGTTTATTAACCGCTCTGAAGCAAGATGAAAACTCTCGTGTAATAAACATAGGTTCTGGGGCGGGAGTAATGCCTATGGCCGGAAGAAGCGTATATTGCGCAACAAAATTTGCATTGCGTGGCATGACCTTGAGTTTGGATGAAGAATATAAAGGCAGTTCTCCTTCTTTTACCGTTATTACGTTGGGGAGTACATTGACAGATTTTGGTCCGCTATCTATTGAAGATAAAAAAGAACACCAAAAACAAGGTAAACATTATTTCACTCCAGAACGTGTTGCTAGGAAAATTGTCGGCCTACTAAAAGCAAACGCATTGGACAGTGAATTTGTATTTTATCCTTCTCAATATGCAGACGAAACTCCGAGTCAAAATTGATGATTCTCCATTGAATTCTGGACATGCGTTAAGAGGTATGGGTTTTTATATGCGGAATTTAGTTGATTCCATTAAAGAAAGTAAAAAAGTAGAGTTGTCTGATAATGATTACGACATTATTCACTACCCATATTTTGATCTCTTTGCCAATACGCTACATATTATCGATGGCAAAAAAACTGTAGTAACAATTCCAGATTTAATTCCCTTAATGTACCCTAAGATTTACAAACCTGGGTTTAAAGGTAGAAAATCTTTTGCTAAACAGCTAAAAGCGCTAAAGAAGGTGGATGCAATCATAACTATTTCTGAAACCTCTAAAAAAGACATAGTTAGATTACTCAAAATTCCTGCTGAAAAAATCTATGTGACTTACCTTGGCCCTGGTAATAAACATAGCAAAACTAAAATGCATCTAGATCTTCCAGATGATTACATTTTGTATGTTGGAGATGTAAATTGGAATAAGAATATTGTTAGCTTTATTAAAGCTGTTAACAAAGCTAACCTAAATTTAGTAATTGTTGGAAAACATGCAAGGGACATATTGGAAAGTAAATTAGACACACCAGTCCATGGACCAAGAGATGTCTTGAGAACAATGTTCGGACAAATTCATCCTGAAGTTAAACATTTCAGGGAATTACAGCAACTTCTTAGAAACTCAAAAAATGTAACCACCTTGGGATATGTAGAGGATGAAGAATTTGCAGCAGTTTATCAACAGGCAACAATATATTGCCAGCCATCTTTTTATGAAGGGTTTGGATTGCCGCTTTTGGAGGCTATGGAGGCAAAATTACCAATAGCCGCTTCGAAAACACAAGCTTTAGTAGAGATAGCTGGTGATGCAGCACTGTATTTTGATCCATACTCTATTCAAGACATGTCAGATAAGTTAAGGATGCTCATCGAAAATAAAAAAATGCAGCAAGAGTTAGTGAGTAAGGGAAGTGGACGGGTAAAATATTTTTCTTGGGATTTTACAGCCGAAGAAACCATTAAGGTTTATGAAAATCTCTGACAATTTTATTATTAGGAATTTTGTTTTGTGGAGGATATTCCTGTTTGTGGTAATAGGTATTAGTCCAATATTATTTTCTCTGCAAGGTAACCATCTCGGAGGTGGCTTAAGTAATTATATTCACAATCCGACTTTTTGGTCATTTGCCAATTTTGATGGGGAGCATTATATTTCTATTGCAACTTACGGGTACAAACCTCTGCAGTATTTTTTCTTCCCTCTCTATCCCTATCTAATCGGAGCACTTTCATTGACTAAATCAATGTTTGGCATTGTATTAACAGGACAAATAATTTCAAACACCTTGTTCTTTGTATCCTTAATTGGTTTATGGAAGCTGGTTAGACTTGACTATCAGTCTAAAATTGCCAATCTAGTAGTTATTTTATTATTAATCTTCCCAACTTCCTTTTATTTTGCAGCTGTATATACTGAATCCTTGTTTTTAGCACTGGTTGTATGGTCTTTTTACTTTTCTCGAAAGAAAAACTTTTTATTGACTTCAATTTTGGCAGGATTGGCATCAGCAACGAGAATAATAGGTGTGATTATGTTACCAGTATTGTTCATAGAGTGGTTTCAGCAAGATAAAAAAGATAGAAGCCTCAAGCAACTGGCCTTTTTAGGTCTGAGTGGCTTGGGGATTGTCGCATATATGTTTTATTTGCACATGCACACAGGAAATGCTCTTGAATTTAAAACAAGCCTTGAGTACGTGTATGGTGAACAGAGAAGCGACGCTTTGGTTCTTTTGCCACAAGTTATCTACAGATACATTTTTAAGATCTTACCAAGCATGAACTGGAGTTATTTTGCCGGCTCTTTTAGCTTGCTGCTAGAGTTTATGTCTGGAATATTGTTTTTAATTTTAAGCATTATAAGTTTTTTCAAGCTAAGAAAAAGTTATGCTGCTTATTTAATCGCTGGGTATTTAATACCTACATTATCTGGCAGTTTTTCTTCAATGTCGCGGTATGTATTAGTTTTATTTCCAGGATTCATTCTTATGGCTATATACGTTGAGAAACTACCTCAAAATACAAGATATACATTATATATAGCAATGATAGTTTGCTTAGCTATTGCAACAGCACTATTTAGTAGAGGATATTGGATAGCATAATGTTAAAATCAAAGCATGAGAGCTATCTATGGCAGGGCAAGAGATTTGGCCACATCTCGAACTGCTGTTGACACATATATTCTTTTTTCCGGTAATCTAGCCAACTCAGTTATTGGCTTTATCTTCACCTGGATTATCGCTCGTTCTTTAAGTGTAGGGGATTTCGGGATCTTTTCAGCTGTAAACAATTTGGTATATATCATTATTCCTTTGACAGATTTGGGTACAACTACCGCAGTTGTGCGTTTTGTAGCTGAGCACGATGCAAAAGGTGAAGAGCGTAAATCTCTTCAGTTTGTAAAAGCAGCTTTCAACTTTAAACTTATTCTCTTCATTATCATATCGATCATCATTTTTATTTTTTCAGAACCCATAGCTCAAAGGTTATTAGCAAGTAATAATCCCCAGACATCTTATTGGGTTGTCTTGATCTCCCTGGGAATATTTATGCCATCATTTATTCCCGCAATACTCACTGCTAAAAAGAAATTCTTTAGATCTGCTTTCGTTGACGTGTCATATGCTTTGGGTCGGGTGATTTTTGTCGTCCCCTTTTTGATTGGTGGACTTACTTTAATTGAATCTTTCAAGGCTTTCGCGCTAGCTGGTGTGGGCAGCCTATTAGTGATCTCACTTGTTTATGGGTATAGGTTTCTCAAAGCTACTTCTCCCAGCAAAGTGTATAAAGAACTATTAGTATTTTCCGGTTGGCTTGGGGTAAATAAGGTGATAAGTTCCATAGCAAGCAGGGCAGATGTTCAGATGTTAGCATTGTTAGCAACAGCCACATCTATTGGATATTATTCCATCGCGATTAAGCTTGCCTTCTTTATATCTTTCTTGGCTGCTAGCTTCTCGGCTGTTATTGCTCCCAGGCTGTCATCTTTTAACAATAAAGAAGCAGAATTTACTTATATAAAGAAGGCTTTGTTAGCTATGATTCCATTTTGCTTTGGCATAATTTTTTGGGCAATAGTTGCCCGTCCATTCATTGCAGTTTTTGGAGAGCAATATTTGCCAGCGGTTGGTGTGTTTAGAGTGCTATTACTTTCAATGATTCCATTTCTATTAACTGCTCCCTCGGTCTCAGCAATTATTTATTCAATTAAAAGGCCGAAATATATTGGATATTTTTCGATTTTCCAGTTAGTGTCCGTTTTACTACTTAATTTTATTTTAATACCACGCTATGGAGCATACGGGCCAGCCATAACAATGGGAATAATAAACGTTATGTTGCTGATCTACAGCTGGGTTATTACCCTAAACTACTATCGTAAATGAAACTTTGGGCAAACACTCTAGTGAAAAATGAGGAGCTATACGTTTGGTTTGCCGTTACTTCAGTTATTGATTACGTAGACAAAGCGTTACTTTGGGACACGGGAAGTAGTGATAACACTTTCGAAATCCTAAAACTACTTAAAAATAGATATCCCGACAAAATCGTTTTAGAACAAGTTGGAGAAGTAGATATAAACGACTTCACGAAAATTAGACAGCAAATGCTTGAACAAACAAAAAGTGACTGGATGATCATTGCCGATGGAGACGAAGTGTGGTGGAAAGATGATCTTGAATTGCTGAGGACAGTTATTACGAGGAATCAAAATGCTGAGACGATTGTTTCTCGAAATTATACGTTGGTGGGTGATATTTTTCACTACCAGGAGGAGAATGCAGGAATGTATAAAATAGACAGTTTTAAAGGTCATTTAAATATCCGAGCAATGAATCGAAATATACCAGGACTACATTTAGAAAGGCCACATGGAACACAAGGATTTTTTGATGAAAATGGAGTATTAATTCAAGATCGTGATAAGGGTAAGCGCATCCATGTTGAAGAACCTGCTTATTTACATTTTACAAATCTGCCACGTTCTGGAAATAGAAAGGATGATCTAAAGGTTCCTAAACGTGAGCAGAAATTAAAATATGAAATTGGAAACTCGTTTCCGCTAGACTTTTATTACCCAGAAGTATTTTTTGTTCACAGACCTGAGATTGTTCCTTGTCCATGGATTAATATGTCAGAAGAGTTTATTTCAAAGGCAAAGATACAGACACCATTGAGAAAACTGAAAAGGAGGATGCCATATGATAAAGTCGGCTATTAAAAATTATCAGCTGCTCTTAGTCTTATTATTGATAACTCACTTGGGTTTATTGATAATTACTCGATTTACCGCTTGGCCAGAGATGCTTTCATGGCCGTATTTGATGACGAAGGAGTGGCTGCCATATCGCGACATCGCAATTGCCCATACATCGTTGTTACTGGTAATACTCGCTTTTATATATAAAATCATTGGTGTAGGTGTGTCCCAGTTGCAGCTACTTACTTGGGTTTTGATTTTATCTACAGATATTTTTTTGTGGGCGATATCATCAAAATTATGGAGTAAAAAAAATGCCACTCTGTCTTTGGCTATTTATGTCCTTCTGCAGATTATCTATGAAGGGAACGGACTTTGGTTTGACCTTGCCCTAGCTCCCCTTCTTTTGTTTATGTATTATTTCCTTCAGCAAAAGAAATATCTACTAAGTGGACTTCTCTTTGGTGCAGCTTTGTTTACAAAACAGACTTCTGCTTGGATCGCTTTCCCAGTTGCTATCGATGTTCTCCGTCGTAAACCAATGAACTTTTCAGAATTGGAAAAAAGAATTGCCCCTTTAGCTACTGGTGCAGTTGTTTTTATTTTTGTTACTACCCTAGTTATGTATTTTACGGGTATATTGCCATATTTTGCTCACTGGGGAATAGAATTTGGTATATTTACACTGCCAAAATTATCAGGACAAATCGACCTACCTTCAATGAGGGAATTACTTAAAGCTTTGCTTCCTTTTGCCCCAATGCTACTAATTATTAAGAAATTGGATCAGAAGATATCGGTGCTCATAATTTGGGGAGCGTTTGCAACATTAGGCATTTACCCGCGATGGGAATTATTTCACTTTCAACCTGCATTGCCATTTTTTTCAATTGCATGTGCTTTACTTCTAGAAAAATATAAAGTGCTTCGCAACTATTATTTTTTAGTACTTTCGATTCTACTTCTATTATTTGTGAAAAGCAGCTTTGGGTTGCCTGTGAGATTTAGTGACCAAACAGTCAGTCAAGTAGTTGAGGCTGTTAATAACGAGACAAACCCAACCGATGAAATATATGTACTTAATTATTGGGATAATATCTATGCGCTTACAGATAACCTTCCGGCGACAAAGCCTTTGATCCCTTATATCCCATGGTATTTGGATTATCAGCAACATGGCTTGTTTATTAAAACAGAACTGCAAAAAGAATTTCCTAAAGTAATTATAAAAGGGCAATATTCACCTGGTTTGGGGGGATACAAAATTGAAGGACTTGATGAGTTTATAGAAAAATATTACTATCTCGACCAGAAAATTGGCAATGTAGAAATTTATATTAAGAACCAATGAAAATAGCAATAATTATACCGGCTTACAACGAAGAAGATCGAATAGGAGAGACGCTAAAGGGGCTGCTTAAAATAGGATTGCCAATGGTTGTTGTTGACGACGGATCCAAGGATAGAACCTCTCTGGTTGCTCAAAAACATGCCGATTACTTTCTTAAGCACAGGATTAATATGGGAAAAGGTTCTGCGATGAAAACCGGAGCAGAATTTGCCTTTAAAAATGGATTTGAAGCAGTTATTTATTTTGATGCAGACGGTCAACATAGCACAGAAGACCTGTCGAAGTTTATAGATAAGTTAAATGATGGCTACGAAATAATACTTGGGACAAGGACATATTCTTACGATGTTCCTTTGGTCAGATATATTGGAAACAAATTCGCCTCTCTTTTAGTTTCACTATTGTTTGGGCTATATGTTTCAGATTTAATTTGTGGATTCCGCGCATTAACAAAAAATGCATATAAACAAATAATTTGGGAGTCGAAAGGATACGGGGTGGAAACTGAGATGGCGGTTAGAATATCAAAAACTAAACTAAAAATGTGCGAAGTGCCAGTAAAAACGATATACTTAGACAGTGTTAAAGGTGTTACTTTGTTGGACGCTTTTAATATTTTGTTTCAAGTATTTAAATGGAGGATTGAAATATGATAATAGGTTTACAGGTTACAGCTATTTTATTTGCACTACTAATGATTTACTTTGCGGTGCTTCATTTTAGGCGCCGTGAAATTACTTCTATGGAAATGGCATCTTGGACAATTATTTGGATAGCAACAATCTTGATAACCGTATTCCCCGAGGTTTTAAGGACGTATGCTCAGACGTTTGCTGTTTCCAGGTTGTTTGATTTAATGGTTGTTGGCGGTTTTATTTTGGTTATTTTTATGGTTACAACAGCGTATATGAAGATAAAGAGATTGGAAAAAAAGGTAGAGGATTTTATTCGCAAAGAGGCTATCACAAATGTTTCAACTTCCAAGCAGTCGAAGAATAAATAATATTCTGTTTTTCTTTGGGATAAGTATTTTGACTTTATTTCTATTCTCTGGCTCCTTTACGACGTTTTTTACGAATGACGACTTCTTTTTGTTGAAAATAGCTAAAGTAGATAACTTTCGTGAGTACTTAAACTTTTTTAATCTGACGCAGGGCCCCGATGGATTGGGAATGTACCGCCCACTTACTACACAAGTTTTTTACAATTTAGCATGGACATTCTTTAATTTGAATCCCTTTTGGCTCCATCTTATTGTATATCTTAGTTTTCTGACTTGTGTTTACCTGGTTTACAAAGCTAGTTTATATTTGACGAAGGATGGGAAAGTGTCTTTACTGGCGATGTTTTTTTATGCCGTCTCCGCATCGCATTTTGGCCATTTATATTATTTAGCCACTTTTCAAGAGATTGGAGTGACTATTTTTTGTTTGTTGTCAGTACTAACATCTAGGAGTAAGTACTTTTTGTCATTAATCTTTTTTGTTCTAGCTCTCATGTCAAAAGAGACAGCAGTTGTTTTGCCTGTAATTATTTTTGCAATTGGAGTCTACCTACAAAAGAAAATATCACTTCAGTCAATAAAACCATTAGTGATTAAAATAATTCCT
>Ga0066639_10001768_pt1 | contig 19129 bp, 21 predicted proteins | sample CryGeyCG2114_010_2_FD_59504 | JGI IMG/M metagenome (GOLD analysis project Ga0066639, IMG submission 59504) | Groundwater microbial communities from aquifer - Crystal Geyser CG10_big_fil_rev_8/21/14_0.10 | ecosystem: Environmental > Aquatic > Deep subsurface > Groundwater | place: USA: Utah...
GATTGATTTTGGCCACAATCCATTTTCTATGCCTCAAGGAGGCCTTAAAGCACTTGAAGAGAAAAAGCCATTAGAAATACTTGCTTTTCAATATGATTTAATTTTGAATGGATTTGAAGCTTCAAGTGGAGCAATCAGAAATCATGATCCAAAAATAATGTACAAAGCTTTTGAAATCGCAGGATATGGGAAAGAAGAAGTAGATAAAAGATTTGGCGCGATGATTCGAGCTTTCGAATATGGCGCTCCGCCTCATGGAGGAAATGCCCCTGGAGTAGATAGAATTCTAATGGTTTTGAATGACTGGGAGTCTATTCGTGATATGTATGCTTTTCCAAAAGATGGCAAAGGAAAGGATTTGATGATGGAAAGCCCAAGTGAAGTGGATGAAAAGCAGTTAAGAGAGCTTAAATTAAAAATAAAGAAAGATTAATTATTTTTTAATACTACTATTATGTCAAAGATAGAAAAAATACCCGAATTAGTAGAAAGAGTAGACAAATTAAGAGAGACTGATCATCCTTACGAAGATTCTGCTAAAGAATTAGCAAAAAAAGAAGATAAGTTTAGAGGAAAATTGGAGAAGTATAGAGAAAGACTTAAGAAGAAAGGTTTTGATGACCAAGAATTAAAAGAATATATAGAAGAGTTAGCTGATGATTTTTCTAACGAATCTTTGAAAGCGATTGAAAATAAGAAAGAAGGCATGATTGATAAATTGACAGGAGTAGGAAATAGACAATTCATAGAAGCCATGATTCCAAAATTTTTAAGTTTTGAGAAAAGAGAGAATCATAATTGTTCAATAATTATGGTAGATATTGATCATTTCAAAGATATAAATGATGAGCATGGTCATTTCGAAGGGGATAAAGTTTTAAAAGATATTGTTGATGTTATGGGTAGGACTATCAGAGGATCTGATTTTGTTATTCGTTATGGAGGGGAAGAGTTTGCTATTTTTTGTCCAGACACAAATTTAGCAGGAGCCCAGGAGGTGTCGGAGAGGATTAGAGCAGCTGTTGAAGAGGAAGGTGTGAGAGGTAGAACAATTAGTCTGGGTTGTATGAGTACAAGTGAAATTCCAGAATGGAAAAGCCAGACAGAAGGAGAAATTAATTTTCAGGATATAAAAAATGAATTATTAGCAAAAGCTGATCAAGCTCTTTATTGCTCCAAAGATAATGGTAGAAATCAAGTTACACTCTATAGACCTGATTTGCCACCAAGGAAAAAATCGCAAAATTAGAGAATTAATTTTTTATGAAAATTTTGATTACATTTTTTACAAGAACAGAAAATACCAAAAAAGTAGCAGAAAAGTTGGCTGAAAGACTGGGAGCCGACATTGAAGAGCTTCAAGATAAAAAGGATAGAAAAGGTATGCTAGGTTATATTATTGCTGGGCATGATATGGTGAGAAAAAAATCAACAGAAATTGATAATATTAAATATAATCCAAGCGAATATGATTTGGTGATTATAGGCACACCCGTTTGGGTTGGGACTTTTGTGCCAGCTATAAAAAAATACATTGAGTTTAATAAAAATAGGTTTAAAAAAATAGCATTTTTTACAACCCAAGGTTCTGAAAGAAGACAAAGGGTTTTTGATGAATTGAAAAAAGAAACAGGAAAAGAGCCAATTGCGGAACTTCAGCTTTCTACAAAAGAGGTTGTGACTGATCAGTATTTTGAAAAATTAGAAGAGTTTGTAAAAAAGTTGACAGTTAACAATTAATATTTAAATTTTAAAATTATGTGGTTATTTGGGAATAGTAAAAAGCTCGAAGGCGAGGAGCCAACAGGGGAGACGGAAATTTTAGAGAATCAAGAGCAAAAGAAAGAAGCAGGAGAACGGGTAGAAATACAAATTAATACTATGGCTGATTTTTTGAAAAGCTTGAAATGGAGTTATGACTTAGCAGAAGATGAAGAAACAAAAAGACAAGTGGCTCACCAGATTATCAAAATAGAAATGGGCATAAATGGTACTGGCTATTCAGCAGAGGACGTAAAAGTAGAAAATACAGGAGATGGAGTCTTGGGGCTTTATTCTCCGGGAAGTGGACAAACAGCTATTTCAAGAGATTTATTAGAAGATTTTGATACTAGTAAGCAATTAATCAAACATGTTTTGGTACATGAAGGAATGCATAAAAAGGGGATTCATGACGAAGGGGTGGCTGAAATAAAGACAGCTAAGAAACTTTCAGATGGCCTTGGTTTTTATGTAGGCGAACAACAAAGAGCCAAAAGCGCTTTTTATAGAGAGGGTATTGATAAAGCTTTGGAACTTTATGACATAGAAAGACCAGATGAGCTTTTTGAGTATTATTTGCAAGTGGAATTAGAAAAGAATTTTCAAGGGAAAAAATCTAGACTAGAAAAAATAAAAGGAAACGAAAGAAGTCGGGAACTTGAAGTTAGTAAACAAGAAGAAAAAATAAGAAAAGGATTCAAAAAAGGCGCAGATGAACTTTTTGATAAATTAAAACAAAGAAATTATAGCATCAAAAAAAGAACAAGAGAAATTTTAGTAGAGCTAGCTAAATAAATAAATTCGCCCAAGGCGGACAAGAAAAATATGGAATCACAAAACAACGCAGCAAAATTTGCATTTTTTTATATGCTATCGCTAGTAGCCCTTGTTTTTATGGGGCTCTCAGCTGGCATGATTATTTTTCAGATTATAAATAAGTATATTATAGATATTCTCAATCAGAATCAGGGAAGTTTTTCTCCAGAACAATTGAAGTTTGCGATTTCCGCTATTATAATTTCAACTCCTATTTATTATATTATTACAAAGCAAATTCATAAGAGTTTGTTTTCTGGTGTATTGAGCAAGGACTCTGGAATAAGGAAATGGCTTACATATTTTATTTTGCTTGTGACCAGCGTGATCATGATAGGTTGGTTGATAGCGGTTGTAAATAATTTTTTAGACGGAGAGCTTACCACCAAGATTATTTTGAAAGCAATTACAGCCATAGCAATATCAGCAACGGTTTTTAGTTTTTATTTGTATGATATAAAGCGGGAAGAAGTGGCTGAAAAAAAAGACAAGATAATAAAAATATATTTTTTTGCTTCTCTTTTTGTCGTGATATTAGTTTTTGTGGCTAGTCTTTTTATTGTAGAATCTCCTACTGAAACTAGAAATAGAAAAGTAGATCAAAGTATTTTGGAAAATTTTAGTCAAATTGAAAGTGCAGCCAATGAATATTATAATACAAATAAAAAATTACCAGATAGTCTGGATATGATAAGGGAAGAATATAGATATATATTGGAAAAAAATATAGTTGATCCAATAACAAATGAAAAATATGAATACAAAGTAGTTGATGAAAAGAATTTTGAAATTTGCGCGAATTTTAGAACCTCCAATAAAAACAATCAAGACAATAGATTTGATTATTATTTGGATCAAGAGTGGCAGCACGATGCAGGCTATCAGTGTTTAAATGGCAAGGTAAGAAATTACGAAGGAGAAAAACCTGTAATGATTAGATAGGGTCGGCATAGGTATAAGAATTAAATTAAAATAACAAAAAAGCTTCGGAGGGTAATACTTTGAGGCTTTTTATATAGTTGTACATTGTAGATTATACGCCAACCATTTTGGGGAGGATAGAAAATGGCAAAGAGAGGGAAAAACGGCAAAAACGACAAAAACTATCATTGTAAAGGGAAAAAGCATAAGAACGGGCACGAGAACACGAAGATCAAGCGGAGGGTGATTTGCCCGAATGACAGGAATATCAGGCCATACGATGTATCGTGCTTGGCCAGGAGAAAGAACGATAGCAAGAGTTGTCTTGGGTGTCGGGAAGTGACCTGACTTTTTGGTAAGGATTTTTTTGAGCCGGCCAGTCTTCTTCGGGAGACGGCCGGTTTTGCATTTATAGCATAAATTTAGTATAATTAACTTAAGATTTATAAATTTAACACAAAATCATATGGTCAAAAAAACAAAACTTCCTCCAAAATTAGTCAAATATTTAGAGGATCATGGTGTAAAGCATGAAATTCTAGAACATCGTACAGTTTATACGGCAATTGACGCTGCCAATACCCTCAAAAAGAAGCTGAATGAAATTGCTAAATCTCTAGTTGTAAAAGCTGATAAGGATTATTATTTAGTGCTTCTTCCAGCTGACCACAATTTGGATTTTAAAAAACTCGGGCAGGTTATAAAGACTTACAAAGGCAAAGGCGTGAAAGTAGTAAAAATACCAGGAGAAAAGATTATGGAAGAAGCTCTCAAAATAAAGGCAGGAACTTTGACGGCTTTTGGTAATATGTATAAACTTCCCGTAGTTTTGGATAAAAATTTAGCAAAAGTAAAAAAGGCAGTTTTTTCATCAGGGAGCTTCAATCATTCGGTTGAAATGCTAGTGAAAGATTTTATCAAAATAGAACAAGCAATCCTTGGAAGCTTTGGGAAAAAGAAAAAAATCAAACTACAAAAAGTGACAAAACCAAAAAAGAAAAACGAATCTAAAAAAAGAAAAACAATCCCTTCGACAAGCTCCCTCCAAAAAGGCGGGCAGGCAGGACGAGCAAGAAAAAAACCAACAGCTACTCTGGTAAAAAAGAGTAAAGTCACAAAAAAATAATGTATGATACAATTCAAGATAGAAAAATTTGAAGGTCCCTTGGGACTACTTTTGCAGTTGATAGAAAAAGAAGAAATGGATATTACGCAGGTTAGTTTGGCAAAAATTGCAGATCAGTATGTAAATTATATTAGAAATTCAATTAATATAAATCCGGATGATATGGCGGATTTTTTGGTTGTAGCGGCTAGGCTTCTTTTGATCAAGTCAAAAGCTTTGCTTCCATATCTATATCCTGAGGAGGAAGAAGAAATTGCCGAACTGGAACAACAGCTTAAAATGTATAAAGAGTTTCTTGAAGCTGCAAAAAAGATTGATGTCATGCTTGGGAAGAAAAAGTTTATGTTTGTCCGCGAATTCAATCGCAAAGCAGTGCTTTCAAATATAAATTTGTTTTCTCCGCCAAAAAGTTTAAAAGCTTTGGATATGAAGTCAATTTTTGAGGATCTGATAGGAAGAATCCAGCCGCCAGAGAAATTGGATGAGGAAACGTTGGATAAAAAAATAAACATAGAGGAAAAAATTATGTCTATCCAAAAAATGTTAATTGATAGAATAAAAACCAGTTTTGACAAAGTGATTGCCAATGCAAAAAACAAAACTGAAATTATAGTAAGTTTTTTAGCTATGTTGGAGCTTATAAAACAGCGTGATATCAGCGTTGATCAGGATGGATTATTTAATAAAATTATCATAAACAAGAATTAGTTTGTAGCTTGCTAGCTTTTTTTAGGTTATAAAAATTTCCAAAAGCTAATAAGCTAATAAGCTAATAAGCTAAAAATATGGAAATAAAAAGTAAAATAGAATCACTATTATTCATCTCCGCCAAACCTATGACAACAAAGCAACTTTCAGATTTATTGAAAGTTAAAGAAGCTGAAATAAAAAAAGCCGGAGATGAGCTGGTAGAAGATTATAAAAATAATAAAAAAGGAATTCAAATAATCAAAAATGGTTCAAAATTTCAAATGGTTAGTTCGCCGGAAAATTCCAAAGTTGTCCAAGATTTTATCAAAGATGAAACCACTGGTGAATTAACTAGACCGAGTCTAGAAACTCTGACAATTATTGCCTATAGAGGACCGATTTCAAAAATTGACCTAGATAGGATTAGGGGGGTGAATTGTTCTTTGATTATTAGAAATTTACTTTTGAGGGGGCTGATTGAAGCAAAAAATGACACAAAGAAAAAAGAGACTTATTATACTGTGACTTTTGATTTCATTCGTTTTTTGGGAATAAATGATATTTTAGAACTTCCTGATTATGAAAAATTAAGCAAAGATGATATGATAGATAGGTTTTTGGCTGGTCCCGAGATGGATAATGATAAAAAAGAAGAAAATAAAGATTAAGTTTTAGAATAATGCCAAAGAATAAAAAAGACAATATTGTATTAAATCCAGATAAAATAAGAAAAGTTGATTTGATTGTGGGGATACCTTCCTTTAATGAAGCTGACAATATTTCTTTTGTTACAGAGCAAGTAGATAAGGGACTTACTAAATATTTTCCCAAGCAAAAGAGTGTAATTATAAACATTGATAATGATTCACCTGACGGTACTAGAGAGCAATTTTTAAAAACCAAAACGAGAAATCCAAAAATTTATATTTCTACGCCACCAGGCATAAGGGGTAAGGGAAATAATTTTTTTAACCTCTTTGATTATGTAGAAAAACTAAACTCTCAGGCCGTGGCCGTAGTGGATGCTGATCTGGAAAGCATTACTCCTGAGTGGATTTATAATTTGCTGACGCCGATTTTGGAAGGATATGATTATGCCACACCGTATTATGCTCGTAGTGAATACGATGGATCCATAACCAATCATATTTGTTATCCACTTCTTTCTGGTCTTTATGGATATAACGTGAGACAACCAATTGGTGGTGATTTTTCTTTTTCTAATAATCTTGCCAAACATTGGCTCAAGCAGAAATGGCACAAAACCACCAAGAAGTATGGCATTGATATTTTTATGACTATGAATGCAGTCCAAGGCGGGTTCAAAATTGCTCAAGTTGGTTTGGGGGCAAAAATTCACAAGCCAAGCGCTCCGAAACTTGGACCCATGTTTTCTCAGGTAGTAAATACACTTTTTAAAAATATTATAGCTAATAAAGAAAATTGGATTCATTTGGAAAAAAAGAAAGAGGTACATTATTTTGGAGAGCAGGAGCTTGATAAACCTCAGACAGTAGGGGTTGACTATAAAGGAATGAAAGCAACTTCAATTTTTGATTTCAATACAAACGAGGATATATTGAGCAGGGCTTTGAGCGGTAATGTCTTTAATAAGCTCAAAAAAATGTACAAGAAAGGTGATATAAAAATAAATGATGAATTGTGGTGTCAGATTGTTTATGATGCAATTTTCGCCTATAACAGGACAGATATGAATAATGGCTTGATAGAGGCTCTTAAACCGCTTTATTTTGGTCGTTTTGTTAGTTTCTACAAGTCAACTTTTGAAGAACCTTTTGAGGTATGTGAAAAAAAGATAATTAAACAAGCTAGTGTTTTTTGGAAAAATCGAGATTATTTAATTAATAAATATAAAAAAGTAAAGAGTAAAAAATAATGAAGATTCCTTATTCAATAATACTAATAGTCGTCATATCGTTAACTTCTGTGCTTTTGTTATTGGGTGGTCTTTCTCTTCTTGGCAATGAGTTGAGTCATTTTGAAGACAGAGAAGGCAAGGTGCTAGGAGCGAGTGCAGAAATAATTGATAATGATTACGAGAAGGTTGTTTTTGCCAGCAATACTTTTCCTCAAAGCAATTATGCTTATTCTTTACCGCCTCGAAAACAAACCAACGAAGAAATAGAATTGAATGCTTTTGGTGGGGCAGTTCTTGATTGCCAGAGTGGATCATTGATTTTTGATAAAGAGGCAGACAAAGAAGTTGCAATTGCTAGTATTACAAAACTCATGACAGCCTTGGTTTTTCTTGATACAAATCCTGATTTTGAATCAGAATATAAAGTCTCGCCTCAAGATAGAGTAGAGGGAGGGAAAATTTATTTATTTAATGGCGACAGAGTTAAATTGAAAGATTTATTTTATTTAAGCTTGGTGGGATCAGCCAATACGGCCACCAGAGCATTGGTTAATTCTACCGGCATGAGTCTAGAGGAATATGTAAAGGCTATGAATATAAAAGCTGATAGCATGGGGCTCAGAAATACAAAATTTGTAGATCCAATTGGACTTAGCGCTTATAATGTTTCTACTGCCAAAGAGGTTGCAAAATTGGCAGAAGAAGCTCTCAAAAATAAATATATAAACGAGGTGACTCTAACAGATAAATATGAGTTTACAACATTGGATGGGAGAAAAAAGATTGTTTATAGTACAGATGATTTACTTACAAATTTTCCTCAAAATGGCATAAAGATATTAGGTGGCAAAACTGGATATATAGAAGCGGCTGACTATTGTTTTGTGGGCAAATTTACCAACAATAAAGGCGATGAAATAATCACAGTTGTTTTGGGAAGTCCAGACAAATATTCAAGATTTACAGAAACAAGGAAGTTAGCCGAATGGATATACGAAGCTTATAAATGGTAAAAATGATAGATTGTTTTTCAAAACAATAAATGATATAATATTGATATAAAATTATAATAATTATATGAAAAAAGAGAAAATAATTATAGCAAATTGGAAGATGAAATTGGGTCTCAAAGAAACCTTTGATCATGCGAAGAAAATGGTTGAAAAATTCAAAAATTTTTCAGGTGCTACTATCGTAATTTGTCCAAACTTCATTTCTTTATTGGAGGTTAAAAAAATATTCAAAGATACAAAAGTAAAATTGGGCGCTCAAGATGCTTTTTGGGAGGCAAGAGGAGCTTATACCGGAGAAATATCCCCTGGCACTTTGATAGAGGCTGGATGTGAATATGTAATAATAGGACATTCTGAAAGGAGAAAATTTCTTATGGAAAATTATGAAATGATTCACAAAGAGATCAAGGCAGTTTTGAGTGTCAAAGATTTAATTCCTATTGTTTGTATCGGAGAGAATTGGGATGAAAGAAAAACTGACAGAAGGGACTATGTGCTTTTTGACCAAATTCAGCAAGCATTGAGCGGAATAGATATATCAGGAGATCAAAAAATAATTATTGCCTATGAACCTATTTGGGCCATTGGGTCTGGCACAGCGATTGAGCCACAAGAAGCAGAGTACGCTCACAAGATAATCAGATTGACTCTTATAGATATGTTCGGAGAAGAAAAAGTAGAAAGCAACTTTCAGATTATATACGGCGGAAGTATAAGTAGCAAAAATGTGAAAGAATTTGTAGATCTGGAAAATTTGGATGGACTTCTGGTGGGAGGGGCTAGTCTAGATGCAAATGAATTTTATAAAGTAGCTAAGGCAATTATTTAATAAATTTTAATAAAATATTTATGCTAGTTCATATAAAAGATTTAGTAAAAAATACTAGAAAAAATGGTTATGCATTAGGCTCTTTCAATATCCACAATATTGAATCTGCCTTGGGAGTTGCCCAAGCTTCTCAAAAAGTTAAATCTCCAGCTATCATTCAAGTTTCAGAAAGTACTATAAAATATATGGGGCTTAAGCCAATAACTCATATAGTTTCTACGGTTGCAAAGAATATCGCGCCGAAAGTTCCCATAGCTCTTCATCTTGATCACGGGAAAAGTTTTGATTCAGTAATAGAATGTATTAATGCCGGTTTTAGCTCTGTCCATATTGATGCGTCAGACCTTCCTTTGGATGAAAATATAAATTTAACCAAGCAAGTAGTAGAGCTCGCTCACAGAAAGAACGTTTGGGTACAAGGGGAAGTGGGGGCAATTATGGGTGGACATGGTAATATAGCAGGTAGGCTGGAAAATATTCCCCTAGCAGATTTAAAAGAGGTGATAGAGTTTGTAAAAAAAACAAAAGTAGATACGATTGCTGCGGCCGTAGGAACTGCTCATGGGGTTTATAAAAATGAAGATATAGTTTTTCCTTTGCTTAGAGAAATAATAAAACAAACTAAAAAACCGTTTGTTCTCCATGGCGGATCAGGAGTAGATAGTAAAAAAATTAAGAGAGCCATAAAAGAAGGCGTAAATATAATCAACGTAGGAAGCAATATAAAAATAGCTTTTTCAAGAACTTTAATCAAAAATTGCATAAAAAACAAAAAAGAAACTGATCCAAGAAATCTACTCAAACCGACCATAGAGGCGGTAGAAAAAGTCGTAATTGACGCTATGAAATTATTTGGTAGTGCTGGGAAAATTGACCTTGGAGATATGGAAACCTAAAGTTTATGTTTAATATTATTCCATTTATATTAATTTTAGCTAGCCTTTCTATAATAATTATTATTGTAGTGAGAAAATTTTCAGTTTTGGCAACACTTGATTTGGAAACTATTCAGGCAGAAAAAGAGATTAAATTTAAAGAACAGATTATAGCCAGCCGGTTGAAAAGAAATTATTTTAAATATTACAACAAAATATTAAAATTTATTAAACCAATCGGATTTATAATTAGCAGTATTTTTTCCTGGGTTTACAAGAAGTTAGTTGATTTCAAGGAAAATTATAATATAGAAAAAGCTCCTTTGGCTGATCCAAAAGTAAAAATAGATAGCCTTTTTTCAGAGGCAAAAGAATTGGAGGAAAAAGAAGATGTGGGGGCAGTAGAAAAAAAATTAATAGAAATTATAAGTTTTGATAGCAAAAACATAAAAGCTTTTCGCTGGTTAGCGGAAATTTATCATAAAGAAAAAAATTACAGCGAAGCTAAGCAAACCCTTTTGCATATTTTGAAGTTAATTGAAAGTGATGAAGAGAAAAAGGTTGATATAAATGATTTTAGCGATGAAATAAAAGATGTAGATTTGTATAGAGCTAGTATATATTTCAAAATTGCTTTGATTGAGAAAGATGCAAATAATTTTTCATCATCTTTTGAATATATAAACAAGACCCTAGAAATAGAGCCAAATAATCCAAGATACCTTGACATGAAGCTAGAAATATGTATAATTAACAAAGAAAGACAAGAGGCAGAAAATACCCTTGAAAGACTAAAAAAAGCCAATCCAGACAATAAAAAGTTAGAGGAAATAGAAGAACAAATTAAGGCGTTATAAAAACTTTAGAAAAAAATTTGGAATGGATATCGCTATCCATTTTTGTATTTATGCCGTTGTACCCGCCTGCCATCCAGCTTGAGCCGTCAGGGCGACCCGCCTGCAACACGTTGCGAAGCATTGCGGGCAGGTTTGGCGGGGCAGGGCTCAGTTAGTTAGTTTCGCCGTTGTAGCTCAGTGGTAGAGCACTTCCATGGTAAGGAAGGGGTCCCGAGTTCAAGCCTCGGCAACGGCTCATGAACAAATATCATACAAGCAATAAATATTATAGACTATGGCTTTTTTGGGTGGGAGTGATTGCCACCATTTCATATAGGGCAATAATTTTATTAAACAATATTAGCACTACCTCAGTAAAGGTTTCTTGGTATATTGGCACAATTGGATTTATATGGTATTTTGCTCATAGATATAGAGTGCAGAATTATCGTCAAAATTTGATAAAAGAAAAAAGACTGGTAGAAAAAGTTTCTGAAAACAATCTAGACAAAGAAGATTGTGATGCCTTGCAATATATTTTGAAAAGTTTGAAATCAACTAAAGCAAAGTGGAACTACATAGCAATTTTCTTTTTTTCAATTATTGCGTTGCTATATGGTATATACGAAGATTTTTTAAAACATTTTGACTTTTGACAATTGACATTTAACGAATTATTGAATTTTATTTTCTAGTAAATAGTTAATTGTTAATAGTTAAAAGTTATATATCGGGTGGATACTCCCTCCTTCGCCTTACGGCTACGGCGGGCAGGCAAGCGGTCTTATCTTCGAGATGTTAATTTTGAATAGTTAATTGTTATCAGTTAACTGTTAATTGTTAATATCGGGTGGATACTCAAGCGGTCAACGAGGGCAGACTGTAAATCTGCTGGCTCAGCCTTCGCAGGTTCGAATCCTGCTCCACCCACATTATATCAAGGATAGACTGCCACCACTTTTGGTGGGGTGTCGCCAGCGGCGGCATAAATCTGCTGCCCGCCGAATCGGCGGGCTTCGCAGGTTCGAATCCTGCTCCACCCCCAACATAAAGGAGGATACCATGATACCAGATCTTGATATTGAGTATGTGACCATTAGAAAGAATGAGAAAAAAGTAGCTACGGTTTATTTGTTTTTTTCGGAAGGTAAATTCAGAAATTGCAAAGTTTGTGGTAGGTCTGGTAGGGAACAGATTGTGGTAGTGTTACAGATAATTTCTGGGAAAAAGGAGATTTCGCTTGAGTCAGAAAAGGGCAAGGAAATAGCAAAATATGTGCAAAAGGAGCTTCTACACGGCATAGGTTTGTGTTCAAAATGGTTTTTCAGCCATTCGCCGTGTAAAAGAGTTTATTTGAGAAAAGTAAACAGCTCCAAGCTTTGGAAATAGCCCCTGCATCTTCAAAGGAAGTAGCCAGGGGCTTTTTGTTTGACTTAAAAACAGAAACAAAATATTATTAAAGTGAAATAATTATTATTTTATGCCGGAATTACCAGAAGTAGAAACAATTCGAAAAGATTTATCTAGGTTGATTGTAAACAAAAAAATTGTCAGCATAGAGATAAATCTCAAAAGGATAATAAAACCTAATACAAAGGTTTTTTCTGGTACTCTCAAAAATAATAAATTTGCGCAAATTGAAAGAATCGGAAAACTTCTTATCTTTAAATTAGCTGATCACAAAAAGTATTTACTAGTTCATTTAAAAATGACTGGCCAGTTGATTTATCAAAAAAACAAAAAGATAATTCCCGGAGGACATAGCGACAAGAGCAGTATAGAAAATCTTCCTAATAAATTTACGCGAGTAATATTTAACTTTTTTGATGGAGGAAAGCTATTTTTCAATGATGCGCGCACTTTTGGATATTTGAAAATTGTTGGCAAAGAAGAACTAGAAATAATAAAAAACAAATTTGGTATAGAGCCAATGACCGAGAATTTCAAACTAGAAGATTTTGAAAAAATTATAAAATCTAGAAAAACAAATATCAAGGCCGTGCTTCTGAATCAGCAATTGATCTCCGGAATAGGAAATATTTACGCAGATGAGATACTTTTTTTGGCTAAGGTAAAGCCAGATAGAGTTGCTAGTAAATTAACAAAAAAAGAAATAAAAAATATATTTGAGGCGACTGGAAAAATAATCAGAAATGCGATAAAATATAGGGGCACAACTTTTAATGATTATCTGGACGCTAACGGAAATAAAGGAAATTTTGTTAAATTTTTGAAAGTTTATCAAAAAGAAGGAGAAAGATGTTTGGTTTGTAGTAGTTTAATTAAGAAAACCAAAGTGGCAGGACGAGGCACTAGATATTGCCCACATTGCCAAAAGTAGACAATTTATATATTAATTATTTCATTCTGTCATTCTGAGGCGCAGGCCGAAGAATCTCGGGATCCTTCACTTCGTTCAGGATGACAATAATAAAATATATGTCAAATTTAGGATCAAAAACCAAAAAAAATTTAGAAGATGCTTTTGCTGGTGAATCAATGGCCAGAAACAAATATGATTATTTTGCCAGTATCGCCAAAAAAGAAGGCTTTGTTCAAATTTCAAAAATTTTTGAAGAAACTGCTCTCAACGAAAAAGAGCATGCCAAGCTCTGGGCTAAACAGCTTGAGCTCATGGGTGAGACAAGAAAGAATCTAGAAGAGGCAGCTAAGGGAGAAAATTATGAAACTACTGACATGTATCCTCGAATGGCAAAAGAGGCCGAAGAAGAGGGTCATAGTGATATTGCTAGGTTATTTAAAAATGTTGGAGAAGCAGAGAAAGCCCATGAAGCCAGATACAAAAAGTTGATGGAAAATATTGATATGGATAGAGTATTCAAAAGAGAAGAAGTGAAAAGATGGAAATGCAACAATTGCGGGTATATTCATGAAGGTAAAGAGGCGCCGAATGAATGTCCAAGCTGTTTGCATCCTCAAGCCCATTTTGAAATATTTTGTGAGACTTATTAGGTGGTAGGGATTAGTAATTTTATAATTAACAGGTGTTAGTAGCTTGAAGGTAATTTGCTATTGCCTATTGCCTGCACTCTATTGCCTAAAAAACATATGACTCAATTAAATCAAGTTTATAAATGCAATGTTTGCGGAAATATAACAGAAATGTTGCATACTGGAGCTGGTGAATTAATTTGCTGTGGCCAACCCATGGAACTGAAAACCGAAAATACCGTAGATGCCGCTCAAGAAAAACACGTTCCAGTTGTAGAAAGAACTGACAAAGGCGTGAAAGTAAGCGTAGGCTCCACCCCTCACCCAATGGAAGAGGCTCATTATATCGAATGGATTGAAATTTTGGCTGATGGGCGAGTTTATAGAAAGAATCTAAAGCCAGGCGATGAGCCAATTGCTGAATTTTGTGTTGAGGCGGAAAATATTGAGGCGCGAGAATATTGCAATCTTCATGGGCTCTGGAAGGCTTAAAGAAAGGCCAAAATTAAGGAAACCCTTGACTTATTAAGTCAAATGTATTATTATTTTACTTAGAAATATAAATAATGAGAATAGTAAAACAGACGATTTCTAGTCTGTTTTCTATTTCAATATCAATATGTCACAAGATAACATGATAAAGTTTGAGTGTACTGAATGCAAAAGAGTTAATTATTTTTCCAGAAAAAATAAAAAAACTTTGAAAGATAGGCTTGAATTAAAAAAATTCTGCAAATTTTGCAAAAAGCACACACCTCACAAGGAAACAAAATAAGGCCATCAAAGCCTTATTTTTGGTTAAACCTATGTATTTCAAAAATTTTAAAATTTCAGTTATACTTATAATATTAGCTATGGTTTTTAGCGGTTGTTCTACATTAAAAAATTTAGACAACAAGGCTGGAGAATTATTGAAAATTATCGGCCAGGAAGAAAAAACAGAAGTAATCCCATCTGAAGAAAAAAATCCAGAAGAAGAAATAAAGTTGAATCTGGACACAAAAGAAATTACTCAAGAACAAATCAAAAAAATAGATAAATTTTTGGAGAAAAATAATCTCAATCGTTATGGTGACTTGGAAGGCACTATGTATATGGGAGGAACCCCGCTTTTTAATGAAAGCACCGGTGAATCTATAGACAGATTAGAATACCTAATAGAAAAACATCCTGATTTAGTGAACAAGGCGATAATAGAATAATATTAAAATTAACATATCTTTTGTCATTCCCGCGAAGGCGGGAATCTCGGAGACGAGCAATAATTATCTAGATTCCCGATCCCTCCTGAGGCGGGCAGGCATCTAATATTATATTACAGATGTGTGTCGGGAATGACAAAAGTTTAAACATATGGAAAAAAGTTTTATTTCAAAAGCATTCTTACTTTTTTTAATCATTGCAGTAGTCTATGCCTGCTATTTGATTTTTAAGCCTTTCTTAGTTGAGATATTGGCGGCTGCTATTTTGGTTTCCATATTCTATAGTCCTTACGAATCTTTGGTAAAATTATTCAGAGGCAAGAAGCGAATAGCCGCTCTAGTAATGTGCGTTCTTCTAGCCCTGATTATAATTATTCCCGCCGCAAATTTTATAGCTTATTCAGCCCAAAGATCAGTTGAGGCTTATGGAAAAACAGTGGATGCGCTTGGCGGACAAGATATAGAAGGAATTATTAGGGGTGGCTATCTTGAAAGATTCAATGTTATTGGACTAGATAGCGCAACTTTCAAAGATTCTATTATAGAAGTTGCCAAGAAGTTGAACAACTGGATTGTGAGCGGAGCAACTAGCTTTATCAAGGGGACAACTAATTTTATAATTTCGTTGTTATTGATAATATTTACTATGTTTTTCTTTTTTGTAGATGGAAAAGAAATGGTAGAGCGAGTTATGCATATCACGCCCCTTTCGAATAAATACGACAAAGCTCTTTTTAAGAAATTTCAGGATGTAAGCAAGTCTACTATGATTTCTACTTTTGTGACCGCGATTGCCCAAGGTTTTATAGGAGCCATAGGCCTTATAATAGTAGGCGTGCCAGCATTTTTTGCAGGGATTGCTATGGCATTTTTTTCTTTGCTGCCTTATTTGGGCGCTTCCATAGTTTGGTTTCCGGTTAGTATTTATTTGCTTTTGACTGGACAGATTTGGCAAGGAATATTTCTTCTTATTTGGGGCGGAGCAGTAGTTAGTACAACTGACAATTTAATTCGAGCATATTTAATCAAAGGCAAGGCTGAAGTTCATCCTATATTTATCATCTTTTCAATTTTAGGCGGGATTGCATTATTCGGATTCTGGGGCATAATATTTGGACCATTGATAATTTCTCTAGCTGTCACGGTTCTTCATATCTATGAAATGGAATATGGTTCGATTCTCGAGAAGTAGAAAGGTAAAAGGAAAAAGGTAAAAGTAGAAAGTATAAAGTATAAAGCACTATGGGTATTGAGAAATTTGAAGAAATAATTGCTTGGCAAAAAGCTGGAAAACTATCAATAGAAATATATAAAGTTTTTAATGGATGTAGAGACTTTGGTTTTAGAGATCAAATACAAAGGGCATCGGTTTCTATAATGAACAATATTGCTGAAGGATTTGAAAGAAGAACAAATAAAGAATTTAAGAATTTTTTATATATTGCCAAAGGTTCTTGCGGGGAAGTTCGGTCTATGCTATATTTAGCAATCAAATTAGGTTATATAGACAACAAAGAATTTAATAATTTTTATAATTTATCAGTAGAAATATCAAAGTTATTATCAGGATTAATTAAATCATTACGATAACTTTATACTTTTTTACTTTTAACTTTAACCTAGTTTTTGCGGGTGTCGTATAATGGTAGTACAGGGGTCTCCAAAACCTCCAGCGTGGGTTCGATTCCTACCACCCGTGCAAATAAAAAAACTCCCCATGTGGGGAGTTTTTATTTTGTATGTGATAAAGAAAAGGAATCGAACGGGCAGAAGCGAGATAAGTTCCGAGCCGAAATTCTGTCGGCGAGGAATGCAGTCGAGCGTCGATGGATGCGACCATGGGAGCATTCAGCGCTGCCCAGGGCAACGAAGTTCGAGCGGAAGCGAGAACGAGGCGAAATTTTTACCCATCCGAAGCGTATGCGTAGGCGGGCCTACCACCCGTGCTTGATAAAAACTGTGTAAATAGACCCACACACCCCAGTACCATCCTTGGTGTGTGTGTGGGGGGGGGATAGTAAAAAGAGCCGATATGGCTCTTTTTGATATTCTAAATAGTTAAGATTTATTTCAAATATAATTCTTTTATCTTTTGATACAAATTTTGTTTTAATTTAATATTAGCTCATAACTTGATTTTTATATTAAATAATTGTATATTATAAGCATGAAGTATTAATTTAAGTAATGCTTTTTTATTTATAATAATATATATGATATCAAGTAGAAAACAATTACATGAAAAACTCTGGGCATCGGCTCAACAGTTGCGTGCCAATAGTAGTTTTAAGCTCAATGAAATATCAGAGCCAATTCTTGGCCTTATTTTTCTAAAATTTGCCGATGTTCGCTTCAAGAGAGAGAAATCTGGAATCGTAGCGGAGCGTGATGCAAAATATAAAGGTGGCCGTCAGGCACCAATCACCCCGGAGGTCTACAAAGCCAGGGGTGTTTTGTATTTACCGGATGAAGCCAGTTATTCTTATCTCATGAACTTGAAAGAAGGTACAAATATGGGTAAGGCAATCAATGACGCCATGAAAGCTATTGAGGCCACCAATACTGACTTAGCCGGTGTATTACCACAAAACTATACCTCATTGTCAAAAAAAGCTGATGAGAATAACCGCATCTTGATTACTCTGCTCAAAAACTTTAACCAGATTCCAGATGATATAGAAGGCGATGCTTTCGGGGAAATTTATGAGTATTTCCTTGGGGAGTTTGCCCGCGCTGAAGGTTCCAAAGGAGGAGAGTTTTTTACTCCGCAATCTATTGTTAAGTTGCTTGTAGAAATTATTGAGCCATACCACGGCCAAATCTATGACCCGGCCTGTGGAAGTGGCGGCATGTTCGTGCAATCTGCCAATTTTGTTAAAGCTCATACCAACTACAATACCAAGATAATGAACGAAGTCGCTATTTATGGGCAAGAAAAGGGAAGTAGTAATATTCGCACTGCCAAGATGAACCTGGCAATTCACGGGCTTTCCGGCAAGATTGCCGAAGTCAACTCCTATTACGAAGATCCTTTCAAGAGCGTTGGTAAGTTTGACTATGTCCTAGCAAATCCACCTTTTAATGTAAAAGGAGTAGATAAAAACAAGCAAAAAGTTATAGATCCTGACCAGCTCAAAGGCGACCCGCGCTACCACCTAGGCTTGCCGTTAACCGGAAAAGGTGAAATCAGTAATGCCAACTATCTTTGGATGCAGATTTTTTCCAGTGCCTTGAACGACAAAGGTCGCGCCGGTTTTGTTATGGCCAATGGTGCCACTGATGCCGGTAATTCCGAAAAAAAGATTCGGGAGAAGCTGGTGGGTGAGGGATTGGTCGATGTGATTATTTCTGTGGGTACCAATATGTTCTTAAATGCTACGCTTTCTTGTACGCTTTGGTTCTTTGATAAAGGCAAAAAAGGGACTAAGCGAGAGAAGAAGGTATTGTTTATTAACGCTCAAGATGTCTTTACTGAAATTGACAGAGCACATAGCACGTGGACCGAGGAACAGATGCAACAGATTGCTGGAATTGTCCGCCGATATCGGGAGGAGAATAGCGAGGAAAAGTATGAAGATACAAAAGGGAGATGTAAAGTGATGTCTATTGATGAAATACAAAAAGAAGGATGTTCGTTAAACCCTGGACGTTATATTGAAATAAAGAAGAAGAAAATTAGTGAAGCTGATTTTGAAGAACGAATGAAAAAATTAACCGTTGAGTTTGAAGATCTTACCTGTAGTGCGCATGCTCTAGAGGCAAAGATAAAAGAAGATTGGGAAAAAATAATATAATAAAATATGGTAACTTTTCAAATAGTAAAATTAGGCAAGGTAGTAAATTTTGTAAATGAAAAAATTGAAACTTCTAAAATAAATTTGGAAAATTATATCTCTACTGAGAATTTACTACCCAACAAATCGGGGATAGTTGATGCTACTACACTACCTAAAATAAACAAAGTTAATCATTTTGTTGAAGAAGATGTAGTTTTTTCAAACATACGCACTTATTTTAAGAAGGTATGGTTTTGCAAATTTGAAGGTGGAGCATCAAACGATATTTTAATTTTTAGACCAGTTGACACAGATATCTTGGATAAAAGATTTTTATATTATGTTATTTCTAGTGATTCTTTCATAGGTTATACTGTCGCTTCTTCAAAAGGAACAAAAATGCCAAGAGGTGACAAGGAAGCGATGAAAGTTTTTGAATTTAGATTGCCATTG
>Ga0066639_10001769_pt1 | contig 19129 bp, 14 predicted proteins | sample CryGeyCG2114_010_2_FD_59504 | JGI IMG/M metagenome (GOLD analysis project Ga0066639, IMG submission 59504) | Groundwater microbial communities from aquifer - Crystal Geyser CG10_big_fil_rev_8/21/14_0.10 | ecosystem: Environmental > Aquatic > Deep subsurface > Groundwater | place: USA: Utah...
GGAATCAAATAATTCCATGGCCTTGCCGAAAAAGCAAAGCGGTCGGAAGGGGATCGGGTGGCAGAATAAACGTTAAAAACACCTTCGGTTTTTATTGATGTTAGTTGCCATAGTCCTAAGACCGGTAATGTAAATGCAATTGTTATTAACCAAAAAATAATACTTTGTTTAATAAATTTAACCAACGATTTACTGTTATTTCTCAAAAGAAAATATATAAACAAAACTATCGAAACAAATGATAGTATTATCCCTTGATATGGGTGGTTGAAGAAGTTTAAGGCGAAAAACAATCCTGAAAGTATTGCATATTTTTTTTTGTACGATTTAAAAAAATTAGACAAACACGAAAAATATAAAATAGAAAATCCAATTCCACCTAGAAAAGGCCATTCAAGGTAATACTTTGCAAGTATAGGTGTTGTTGTTATTAACAAGCTCCCAAATACAGTAATTGAGTTTTTTAGTTTTAGGTTCTTAAGGACTATTAAAGTAGCAAAAGCATTAAGAATAATAATTATCAATAACAATACATTGTATGCTTGTGTGCCGGTTAATATGCCCTGTGTTAGGGTCAAAAATAATTCGAACAACATTTCTATGTTGTTCTCTGTTTCCTGAAGGAGTAATGCTATAGAATCACCGATATAGTTAGAATAAAATAGACCAGTTGTGTTTGTGGAAATAAAGTAAGTTAATACTAAAGTAATTATGACGAGATGTATTATTGTCCATGGGTGTTTCATTCTTTAGATAGTTCAATGAATGAATTTTCAATATTTGACCAAATGATAAATTGATCTTTTAGTTTGCCTAGTTGTATTAAGTTATTAATTGGATCTGAAATATCCTTTTTCCCAGTTTTAGGTGAAGTATCGAATCTAATTGGTTTTTGGTTCTCTCTAAGGGTTGGAAGGTATACTGTAATTGTGTCTTCTGCGGTAGTTTTTACTTCTTTGGCTACATAAAGCTTGTTTTTATCTATTTTAACAATATTTTTCATTTCTACATCAACACCATTTTCTGTCAACGAAAACGCTTCAATATTGTCGTTTAGCTGATCTACTTTATATAAGATTTTATTTTTTAAGTGTTTTGCATTTGTTGGTACCTGAAATCTTACATCTTCACCTTTTATACAACCAGGGAAATTCAGTAATCTTGTGATATTAAAGTTTTCCATTCGTGCATCGTTTTTATATGAAAGTGATATGTACGTCGGTTTGATAGAAGACTCTCTGCAACTTATTGTTATATTGAAAATATATTGTTTATTGATATCGAATTCAGCATTATTAAAATAAAAATATTTCGAAAATTCCTTGCCAGTTATAAATTCATCTAGCTTTGGGATGTTTATAGCATCTTGCAATAATGAGTAGTCGTCCTTTAATATTACATAGAAATTTTTTTCATTATTTATTGAGAAATCTTTAAGAGGAACTAGGTTGATGTATTTAAAGTTTGGATGATAGATCATATATTCATTTACAAAAAGAGGGAAACTTTCATCAAAATAAAATGTTTCAAATAACCTGTCACTATCGAAGTCCTTATAATAAGGAAGTGGAATGATGCGTGTGTTATCGTTTAATAACTTTTCGTATTTATACCTTTGGTTAATATGAATAAGTTGCATGGAATATAAGATTATAAAAGATATTAATGTAAATAGCACTAATGTATAAACAATTCTTTCTCGACGAGTATAAAAAAACAACTTTTTTGATGGATCTCTTGTTAGAGCATAATAAAAATAGGCAGCTAATATTAGAAGGCCATTTGTAACAATATAGGTTTGGTTTGTTGATCTAACATATAAAGTAGAAACAATTGATAAAAACAATAAGACAATTAAAATGTGCTTTGACGTTGAATATTTTGTTTTCACGTTTAAATTTAAATCCGTTATTAGTCGAATAAATATTGGGATCAGAAGTAAAGTAATCGATGTTGTCATGATTATTAAATAAAGTCCAAGGATAGTTATCATAGCCATAGCTAGCTCCATTTTCGCTCCCAATGTCGTTCTTATGTTATCGAATAATAAGAAGGGAGCAGATTGTGGAAATGCGTATGGTAATAATTTTACCAGTACCACTAAAGCAGTCGGGATAAATAAGCCTATCGATATTATTAGTATTAACGATTTTCTATAACGACTTAGTTCCAAGGCTAGTTTTTGAAGAGTACTACTCAAAAATTTTAATGTTAATATTTGGTTTAGTGGTTTAGTGTTGAGTGATATAAGTTTCCAACATAATCTTATAAATATCGCTGTAACAACAAAGTAAGCTATACTCGATAGTAGAATTGGATTTAGATGCTCAATAAGTCGTCTTCTTTTCCCACCTTGATATTTTGTAAGCGTTTCTTGTGAGTTATTTAGGCTATTGAAAAAAGTCTCAGCATCTTTTGTAAACGCTGGCGTTATTAATATTCGTTGAGGAATCAAATAGATTTTTTTGTCCTCAACTTCATCCTGTAGTATTGATACCTCACCTTTGTACCAGTTGTATTCTCCGAGTTTAAGTAATTTAGAGTTTTCATAATTTTTATTAATATTATTTGCATCGCAAGAATCATTATTTTTCAGCTCATATTGTGAATCGCATATTATGATTATTATGTTGAATGGATTGTCATTTATCAAGTCAATTAAATTAGCTTGACTGCTGAAAAGAAGAAGAAAGTTTGATCTATTTGGATCATCGTCATTAAGTAGATTATCTACGGTCATTCTTATTTCGTTGTCTTCTTCCAGTTGCGGTTTATTATCTACGTTACCTACAATGCTAGTTTTTATATTGAATGTTTCAAAGAGTTTTTGATAGTAAACAAGTGGTTCTGTGGCGTAGGTAGAAACACCAAGTAAAGAATATATCCAAAATGTGAATGACAAGACAAATATGTTTTTTACTGTTTTATATGTCATTGGTCATGTTTAGTTTCGAAAATTCTATCGTAAAACAAATCTTTTATTAACCCAACTGCTAAGGCCATATAGAATAATATCGCAAAATATTCTGCGACTTTAAGAAAGTTTAATAGTGCAAGAATTGCCATTATTGTAAAAAGAATTAACGCAATTGTGTAAATAAATGTTGTTTCACCTATGTGAAACATTGTTAGTACGAAGTATAAAATAATTATTTCTAGGAAGACATTTGCTACGAGGTCATACCGTGGTGCTATCTTAAATAATACTAAGAGTGGTAGTAAAAACATTCCTAAGACTAAAAAACTAGTATTAAATTTCCTACTTCGTAAATGAAATACACGATTACTGTCAGTATATAAAGCAATAAAAACTAATAAAGCTATTGTGATCGGTAATACAACGTTAAAAATGTTCATAAATACTCATTATCCTAACACAAATTGGGACTTGGCTTGTATAGTAACCTATTTAAAAATATCGCTATTTCTCCTCTTCATCAACATCAACAATCCAACAAGATTTCTGTAAAGGTAATCGATGTCTGTTATTGATTTCCCTGCTTTATTCTGTCCAAATGTGATCGGGATCCATGAAATATCGTACCCCAGCCAGTACAGATAAGCTCTCATTTCAGTCTGAAAAAGATGCCCAGCATTTTGCTGAACGCATACCCATTGTTCAGGAGAGATTCTTTCAAATAGATCACTAACTACATTAGCACGAAATGCTTCAAATCCTGATGTCATATCAGATGCATTGTGTTTTGGCCATAATAGAAATACATTACTCAAGGTTGTTCCAATTTGGCTTAATAATCTTCGTTGGATTGGAGTGTTTACCATCCTTCCTCCAGATGACATAACTCGTGTAGATAGAGCTATCTGGGTTTTGTCTAAAGCTTTTATAAATTCTGGTATCTGTTGCCAATTCATAGAGCCACCAAGGTCGATTTCCACTATTTTTTCGATCATCGGATTCCTAAGGCATACTTGAAACCCGTTTAAATATATCAGTGCCGATCTGTCTCCTTCTAGGGTATGTCTGAATATATTCTCTGGCGGAATTTCGCTACTTTCATATTTTGTATTGGTAGTTACGCAAACCGAAACACTGTCACTAATTTGTGTTGCTACGTGATTGGCTGTTTCCCAAAGTTCAGGGCCAGCTCTATCATTCATCGAAATTACAATCGTAGAATTTGGATATAATTCAGATATTCCTGAAACAGTCTCCGAAATTATATTTTGCGGTGCCTTCATTGTGGACAATGTTATTCCCAAAACTTCCTTACTAATATCTTCTTCTTCGGATAAAAATTCTTGTTTCATATTTTAAACACACCGACTGATGAAACCATTATCATAAATAATGCGAGTTTCGCTGTCTACCAAATCCGACCTCAATTTGCCTGTATCCATTTACCTTTCACTTTATAAGTTGCCAATTAATATTAAGAGAATCTTTTTTTACAAGAAATTCAACTCCTTTATAGGCAAAGACCTCATAATTAAAGTTAGGGTTATTATACACGGATTGGCTCCCCCAATCCGCACGTTCTATTACATCAGGCTTAAGTTTAATTATCGAATATTCCAAATCGTATTTGTTATGTCCAGGAAATGTTTTCATTCCAAATTCCGTATCTGACCATTTTAGGTCTGGCTTCAAGCTCGAAATATACCTGTCGCTTTTTCCAAGGAAGTCTATGCCATCTCTTTGAGAGTAATAAGGAACAGTTCCTGCCCAAATTACACCAATCGTTGCAGTTTCGTTGGTGATTTCTTTTAATTTAAGTGCGTAGTTTACATTTATCTGGTTATATTCAACCTGATAAGGTTGATTCACAAAAAAGATTTGGTTTAAGAATCTTTCGTTTGTAGTAAGAAAAATAACAGAAAGTATTGTTAAACAAAAAGGAATCAAAAGATAATTCGAATTGGCATGCTTGAAGATTACATATTCGGAAATTTTTTTTGCGATATTGATAAGTTCTGCCGAAGAAATAATAAAAATCATTGGAGTTACTGGTACAAAAAATCTCCAATAATACCAAGGATCACCCCCTACATAAATTTGATAAAAATAAGTCGTGGCAACTACTGAAAACAAAAGAACTTTTATCCTAGATGAATTATATAAAACCGAGAATAGTGTTATAAAAATTAAAATAAAATTTTCTGCGGTATAAAGTTTGGTAAAAGTCCATCCATTTTGAATCCGTTCAAAAAATGGGAATCCGAAAACTTTTAGTATAACAGTATTGGGAACTAGATCTCCATAATATGAAATTCTAAAAATTATGTGTGCGGTGATAAATAAAATATATATGGTTATAAACTTTGCTATATAGTTTTTTTTGGTTTTAATTACAGATAATATAAATCCATAAATTACGATAGCTATATATATTGAATCTGGGCGAGTAAAATACGCGAGAATCGAAAATACTGTTAATAATGCAATACTTTGTAGGTTTTCTGTTTTTATGTACTTAACCGCATTAAGAAAAGATAAAATGATTAGTAAAGTTAATAATCCTGTCTCCATTCCCATTAACGTCCAATACAACATTGGGTAGTATGAGACTAAAAGCAAGATTGTAAAAAGTAAATGCAGATATTTGTATTTTTTGTCTGTGAAGTTTATTTCAAATAGTAGTTTACTAGTGGAATATATAATCCCCAAAAGTATAAAAACCCCTAAAATTTGGATAAATAAAACGGCAAGTTTATCTTCAAAGATAAAGTTGAAAGTGGCCATTATAAAAACCCACATCGGATTTGTATAACCTTCAACATTGTCAAACCGATTCCAAACTAAACCATTACCCCGAGAAAAATTCCATGCATATTTCATAGAAATCATTGCATCATCAAAAAGGCTATAGTATCTGACTCCATCAATTAAAAACGAAGTTTTATATATGAAAATAGCGCACCATACAGCGAACAAACTTAAAATCACAATAATTAAAAATAAGTAGATTTTATGAGCTTTATTTTGCATTATTTAATTTAACAACCTTGTAATTAGATCTAATTTTAAAAACAGTATACTAGAAATAAGAGATTATATAAAAGCAACAAAAAACATTTTTCCTGAACGTCGGCTATAAAAACAAGTGTAAGTTTGTAGCAAAAATTGTGATACATGGTTGTGAAAGATCAAAGTTGAAATGGTTTTTTAACTTTAATGAAGATAATTACAGCAACCGATAAAATTAAAGAGGATAAAGATATTATCCATGTAAGGTAATAGATCGTTTGTGGTTGATAATAAATAGTCAAGCTTAAATTAAGCGTTCCATCCTTGTTAATCGAATAATAACTCGGGTCATAATTATTTCTTATAAAGTCAGTATCAATTGTCCATGAGTTTGCATATGTATCAACTGTTGAATGATTGTCATTAAATATAGATTTGGAAAAAAGATACTTTAATTCGTCGCCTTCTAGAAATTGCTGGCTGTTTGTACATTCCATAACATCTTTGTATCTGATAATTCTGTTATTATCACATTCGATCTTTTCATCAATCTTATTTAAGTATAATTTCCAATTTTTATTAAAACTTAGCATTAAGTTTATTTTATTTTGATTATTGACATTTTCTAACTCCGCTAGAAACTTTACTGGATTAATCATTTTAAATGTTATCTGTTGCCCATTTATTACCTGCGAAAAATCTTTTATTTCGTATATTGAAAAGAGTTCATTTGAGAAAACCCTTACAAACTCGTTATCAGCTTCTTGTTCTGTTAGATTTAAACAATCAGTGCAAGTTATATCATTCCGGAGTATTAAATATTTTATTGGAAAGCTTCTTAATCCATTGTAATCTTTGTTTTGTATCGCAGTGTAAAGAGCCACTGCGGTTGGTTTGTATATGCCTGTTGAGCTAGATATGTATGCAAAAGGCCTGTTTATAAATTTTGGGAGCAAGTCCTGACTAACATGATTTTCAACCTTTTGTGCGTCAAGTATATAATGTCCGTACTCAATTGTGGGAAGAGTAAGCACATATCCAAAATTATTGTTTTGTTGATTTAAAAAATCTGCCACATCTTTGTATTCCTTTGTCACATGTATGATGCGATCGTAATATTTGCCTTCAATGTTTTCTCCTCTTATTGCACTGCCAGTAAACATCGGATAACTTTGTAATAATGTGAGAAATAAAAGAACATAAAAGAAAATATATTTATTAAATTTAATTGCGATGCAAAGAAGGAGCAATGCAACCGATACTATTACAGAAAAACCAAATCTGTGGTCTGCACTTCTAAAAACGGAGAAAAACGGTACATGATTATAGAAAAATAGGAAAATTTCCCCGAATGGTGGTTGTGTTCCTTTGGCAAAAAAGATTGATATTGCAAGTAAGAGTGTAAAAATGATAAGAAACTTATTTTTCCCGTTTTTGACGAACTCGACGGAATTTTTCAACCAATGTAATTTTGGGTTGTATTGCTCTTTGAAAAATATGCATCCTCCGATGAGTACTATTAAATACATTGAGGTTGTTATTATTTTGTATTGAGATGATAGAAAATAGTCTCCAAATGGGAACAAGGTGCGTGGTGTCCATACGGTATAAATTCCCCAAGAAAATAGCATGAGAAACTGATATAGCATGCCCCCTTGTTGGTGTCCGAAGGTTGGTACGTATTCAAAGTTTAAATCACCAGTATTAGTACTATACTCATGCAATACCGTGAAGATGATAATGCTTATTAAAGGAATGTATATTAATAATAAGTGACCTAGGTTTTTGCAAAGTTTCACAAATGGGGCTTTAGTTATTATGGCAAAAAATGTAGTATATAATGTAAGCATAAACACGATAACGGCAAATAGCCAAAAAGTAAAAGATGCCAAAAACATAAAAACAGCACAAAGCATTTTGTCTACTAATTTCCCATCTGAAAATAGTGCTTTATGAAAATAGTAGAAAATCAAAGGTGTTAATGAGTATGTGACTGCAAGACCAAGGTTATAAATGCCTCCGTGCCATAGAATTAAGGTGTAAGGATTCATGCAATACCATAGTGTTATAGCTATAATCGCTAATTCTTTAACCTTAGATTGAAATAAGAGATTAATTTTATAAAACCCAACGTATGAAACTATAAATGAGATTAGCAAGGTGGCAAAAAAAGATATTTTCTCAACCTCGATCATTGGCAAACTCAATTTATAAGCCAGAAGGTAATAAACTGAATCCCAAAGTTGAACGATTTGTTGCCAACTGTTGAATACGCCGAAGTGATCGATTTTTCGTAAAAAAAACGAGTTGTTAAAAGATTCTTGATAAGAAAATCTTAATAATTGATCTCCAGAAAAGATAAATTCACCAGGCTTGAGATTGCGAAAATAAATATAGCTAAGTAATATCGAAACTATAGTGAAAAATATATATGGTAAGAATCGCTTAATTTTGTTTAACATGATAGATTGTTTTTTGCTTTAGTCTTAATACGAGAACTGTTGAAACGATTATTAAAAGATATAGGCTAGATATAAGTACTCCAAGATAAAACACAGATTGCGTTTTGAAGTACAGCGTTAGGTCAACATTGATTGAATCATCCTGGTTTATTGTAAAATTCTCTGGACTTAAGTTTTTGCTAATCTCATCCTTTGAAATATTCCAAGAATTAGCATAATCATTTTCGATTGCATGTGTGTTATCAAGCACGGTTTTTTTAAATAAGTACAAGATTTTTTGGAAATATTTATTTGTCTTTGACATAGGATATAACTTCCAATTGTTATTGAAGTTTTGTAATAATTCTATTTTGGTAGAATCTTTTAAGTCTTTTATGCTGATTTGGTATTCTACTGGACTCACTGCTATAAATTTTATTTCTTGGGGTTGAATAATTTGCGGAGCAGTCTTATTCTCGTATACTGTAAAAAGGCCATTTTTAAAAGTCAGATTAAATCGATTTTGGATATTATTATCTATGTTTCCAAATAAATAGCTATCGTAATTTTTGATATCAGATCTGACGATGAAAAAACGTATAGGAAAACCCGAGAGTATATCAACGTTTCCATTTTCAAAAGCTGATTGTATTTTGTTGTAAGTAGTTGTAGGCATGCTTCCGTTTTCGTCAATGTACACATGTGGGAATTTTGTAAATTTGGGTAACAAGTCTTGTCCCCAGTGACTCTCGTTTTGCCCTAGGTTGTAATTTGCAAATGCTACTGGTGGAACAGTAACAATATATCCGTTTTCAGCCGGGTGCTTGTTTATGAAATCTATATATTCGTTGTATTCTTGACCGATTGAAAGGATCCTATCTGCCGATGTTAGTGTATTTTCCCCCTTAATTGCTTTGGCAGAAAAAAATAGGTATCCCTGAATAAAGATGACAATTGTTATTATAGATATAAATAACCACTTTTTATATGATTTTGATGCAAATAAAAGCAAGTTTGCAACGATAAATACAATCCCAAATCCAAATTTATTGTCTGGAGATCTAAAAACCCTGAATATGCTAACGTGTTCAATAAGGTATAAATATATTTCTCCAAACGGTTGTTGTGTGCCTTTTACCAATAAAAGTAATACCAACAACGAAAGTAAAAAGATCTTATTTATCTCGCTTTTACTCTTTCTTTTTATAAAATCTAAAACAACTAACCCGTATAAAGTAAGCGGCGCGATTATTGCAGGTATTGTTTTAAAATATTCATGGAATGTGAAAATATTTCTTGGTTCCCAAATGGTATATATTCCCCACGAAAACCACATCAATAAAGGATACAACAGTCCGCCCTGTAAATTCCCATAGGTTTCTCCTCCTATCATATTGACCGTTGTCGCACCAGAAGTAAGCATGTCATAAGGTATTAAAAGGTGCATAGATATAAATGGGATGTAAAGTATGCCTAATATTGCAATATTTTTAATAAAAGTCAGAAATGGGACTTTTTTGTATAGCTGAAAGAAAAGTGTATGTATAAAAATAATAACTAGGAATACGGGAAACAGGTATAATGCAAATGACATTAGAAAAAGGGTTATTATAGATAATAATCTATCGTGCACATTTACACTTATGTTGAATATAGATTGATGGTAATAGTAAAATGCCAACGGCGCCAAGATGTAACATACTAAAAGAGTTAACGAGAAAGCATTCCCGTGCCAGTAAATTATAGTGTAAGTATTAAATGCGTACCACAGAGAAATAATAAATACTGTTAAATTGTTAATTGCTCGTTTCAGAAATAATTTTGATATCTTTTTGAAACCTAAATATGGTAGGTAGATTGACACAAAAACTTTCAGAAAATACAATAGTTTCTGGCTTGTTTGCAATTCAAAGCGAAGTGTTGTGGTTACCAAATAGTAAAGTTTGTCAAATAATGTTGCTATCAAAATAGTCGTATTTGCGATTCCGAAATCAGCCGGATTGTTTGTAAAAAATGATCCTGCTGGATCATTTTTTCCTAATACCAATAGTTCGTCATGCAAAAAGAGGAACTCATTTTTTTCCATGCCCCAAAATAAAACTAAAGTCAAAATGGTACTTATTAAAAGTGTCAATATTAAAAAGCTATATTTCACTTCTTAAAACCTTCGTTTCAAAAAGCCACTCGGATTAAACGTGATATAGTGCTTTTCTCTTGTTTTATCTATTTCAAAATTACTATTTTCTTTTAGAAAGTCTACAATTGCCTCCATAGGACCAGGTCTGTGATGTGGGTTCACTGGGTGACCATTTACATTTGAATCTTCAACAATTATGTAGCTACCCTTGGTTACTAGTTCACTGTAAAGCCTAAGTTCATTAGCTACGTGTTGCTTACTGTGATCCGAATCCAGTATTACAAGTACCTTTTTTTTACTTTTTGTTAACAGTTTGACCTGGTTAAAAATATTATCTGATGTTGAAGAACCTATAAGATACTTAATTCTTTTATGCTTTGGACTTACAGCAGTGTTTATAATATCTATTGTTACCACCTCACCGTGATTCATTAACTCGCACATACTGGCTAGAAAATATGCTCCTCCGCCAGATGCTGTGCCTGCCTCGATTATTACGTCTGGTTTTAATTCATATAAGATTTCCTGATACACGAAAAGGTCAAAAGGGCACTTCTGTGCAGGAACACCGAGGAATCTGGTATTTCGCCATGTTCCCCCCATAACATTTGAATCATAATAAAGTTTGTGAAACTTATTAACAATTTCTTCTTTTGTTTTTGGAAGTAAAGAAAAGATCAAAAAATTTACATATGTTCTTAATTTATACCTTGCCCTGTTGACTATCTCAAATATGTTTCCAATTATTTTTATTTTCATCCGTACAGTCAAAAATAACTACTTGTAACTTGTAAATCCAGTTTTTCTTGGATCATTAAAAGTCCTATTTATATTCTGCCTGTAAACACCTATACCTTTTTGTAAACCATGTATCATACTTAACTGTATTAAGTATATACTCTTTAAAAGAATTGTTGGAGTAAGAAGCTTTATATACCTAAACATATATATAAGATATTTGTAGTTTCCATAAAACATCGAAATTTTTTCCATTGTTTCTGGTGTTGGATTTAATTTATAATTAAATAACCCCAATTTTTGAGACAAAAATAATTTAAGAGCAGTAAATAACTCTCTTTTCATAAATTTCATCACTAATCTATTGTCTAGTTTATGGTCTATCGCGTATACAGATTTAGGTATATCTACTAAATAGAATTTATAAAAATCCCCGTATTTGTATCCAACATTACGGTGAAGTATGGGTATAGCTATCTCACAGAACTTGAATTTATCGCTTAGTAATAACAGCGACATTGTTATTTGAACGAATACGTTGTCTTTATAATCGGTATTTTTAATTGAGGTAATTGGAAGTCTCTTTTCGAGTATAAGGGAAGATAAAAATGTTGTTCGCATAAGTGGTTGGTAATCATTGAGTTCGTCAAGTTTGTCGTAGACAATATCTTCTTTTGGTCCTGCCTTTGATTTAACCCCATATGGGTTTATCCATGTGTAATTATATACTGCAACTACTGGTTCGTGTTTTCTAAGTGATTTACGGATACTTTTGATTGCTTCAGGCAAAATTGTATCATCATCACATAAAAACCAGATATATCGAGTTTTGGCAAGTTCGTATAGTTCGCAAACGTTTCCACTAAATCCAAGGTTAGTTTTGTTTCTATGAAAGACTAGATTGGACATTGTTTCTTGGTATTTATTCACCATGTCTTTTATAGCTCCATTGTCTGGTGATGCATCATCAGAAATTAATATTGTAAAATTCTGATCGGATTGTTCCTTAAATTGCCTAATTATTTTTTCTAGTGTTTCTACCCTATTATATGCGGGAATTGCAACAGTAAGAGTAGTTTCATTTTTTATACGCTTCATGTTTTTTTGCCAGAATTAAGAACTGATAGGCGAAGAGTGAAGGAAGTATTTGACCTAAAGGTTTTATGTACTTCAACAGGCCGAATTGGTTGTATGGTTCAAGTTTTACAACTTCAAGACCAGTCGATTCAACCATTTTCTTTCCTGTTTTTATTGTGAAAAATTTAAGATGAGTTTTATCTAATGTTCCAAAATTTTTATAGTCCCATTTACCGAAAAGCAGATATAACCTATTGAGGCTGAATGCTACATTTGGTAAAGATATTACAATTGTTCCATCCTTGTCCAAGTATTTTTTTAACTCTGATAGTAAATTTACTGGATTAATAAGATGTTCGAGGATGTCGGCGAGTATAATGTATTGATATTTTTTACCTTTTAAAAATGATAAATCCAATACATTGTCATTTAGATTAGCCTCAAAGGTATCCCTATAACCCCTTGCCTTTGCAGTTTCTAAAGATTTCCTGTTAATGTCAATACCGTCAATACGGCATTTCTTTTCATTTACTAAAGATGCTCCTAAGTTTCCTGTCCAGCAACCAACATCTAAACAAGTTGAATTTTTTCGAATCTCATTGTAAACATATTTATTAAAAGATGCACTGTAATCACCAGAAACTAAGTTATTGTTTCTATTATCTAGATCTTTCTTAACACACTTTATACAAATAATTTCAGCAAATCTTTTGAAAAAATCAAAATTAAGTAACCAGCTTTCAAATTTTGTGACTCTTAAGTAAATCTTTGATGCGATTTTACTTTTTGAAAACGGTATAAATCTATCAACCCAGTTGAATATGAAAGAGAATAAGTGTCCATACTCGACTTTTTCTATAACAAAACCAGAATTTTCTAGTTGTCTGATTATTTTTTGTATGTCAATCACATATTTTTCAGGAATTTTTCCGTCTATTAAGAGGTCATCGTTGAATCTGTTTTTTATAAAAAACGGCATAAATCCAAACAAAAACCTACCCAACCTGATTATAGGATTTCTTGAAGTTAAATCATTAATTAAAAACTTTCCACCCGGTTTTAATTTTTTACAAATCTCCTTAAAAATATCTTCGTGATCGTGAGAATGATGTAACACGTGGAGCATATATGTTCCATCAAAAAAGCCATCTTTAACCTGTGGAATCTTGTTATTCTTTATTGTAAATAGTTTAACGGTTGTGTATTTTATCTTGGCAATTTTTATGGCTTCTTCAGCAATATCTACTCCGTAAAAATTATATTCATTTAAGTTATGATTTTGTAAAAACAAATCAATTGATGTTCCGGTTCCACAACCATAATCTAAAATTGACTTGCGATCACTAAGCCAAGCAAACCCATCTACTTGTTCTTTGTTTACATAATCGTAAAACTGTTTACTTTTCACAACTGGTGCCATCTTTTTAGAAGCAATTTTATTAAAAAAGGCTTTTTGATCGGTAATAATATGTTTATTCATTTTTTTTGAAGAGTAACAACTACTTCTAGCCCCCCCCCAACGTAATAACACCAGATTCTTTCAAAAAAAGTTGGAGAGAGTTTTATCAAATAATTTATTGCTCGAACTATTGGTCTTATTAGAAAAAAACACTGGTTACCATGAATGTATTTTTCGTAAATTCCAGTGTTAGGGTATAAGCCAAAATATTTTATCTGCTTTTCTACAATTTTAAACTCGACACTTGTATAAAAATGGTGATAGGAACCTTTTTGAAAACAATCAAAACTTGTATAACCAAAAGGACGAACGTGTGTAATATCACTAAAAGCTCCCATACTTGAAAAATGAGGTACACGAATGTGTAAAATACCTGCAGGTTTAAGTATTCGATATAGTTCTTCAATTTTTTTTATTGGTTCATCTAAATGTTCCAGAACGTGATAAAGATGTATCTCGTCTGCGTAATTACTTTGAAAAGGGTAGGGTAAATCATTCAAGTCGTGCACGATGTCAACAAAATCATCTATCCTAACCTCATCAACCCCGATTGAATTAGGAATTCGTGTCTTTCCACAACCGATATTTAAAATTATTTTATTTTTCATAATTATTTAATTAAATTATAAATTCCTATTATTTTTTCTACTCTATTTTTATATGTATGATCTTTTAATACCCGTCTTTTACCTGCTTCAATTATTTTAATTCTCTTTTCTGGATTTTTCATATAATAGTTAATTTTATCAAACCAATCATCTTTGTCTTTCGCGATAACTATTTCTTCACCTTCTTTAAAATACTTTCTAATACATGCTACATCATCTGTAATTTCAAATCCTCCTGCAAGAGGTATTTTAAATGTTCTTTCATTACAATCACCGCCAAACCTTCTTTGATATTCTTCGTGAACATTTATTGAAACCAAGCTTGAATTGTATATCTTCCTTTCATCATCTAGTTGTAATTTGGGTTTGCGGAAAGATTTCAAATAAGGGATATTGAAATACTGCCCTCCCTTTTGCACCCATCCAAAAATACGGTCAGAGAAAGTCCAGTCTTGTCCATATAACCTCAGATTATAATTCTTTTTAAGTGGAAATACTCTTTCTTCAAAAAAAGGTCTTTTTTCTGGCAAATAGGTTCCAATAAATGATATATCGGCTTTGAATCTTTCACTATACTCTGGAAATATTGTTTTATCATCTGCAGCAAGTGGAATCGTATAATGTTTGTAGCCAGTTGCCTTTTCGAAACCTTCCATACGGGGATCACCTTGTTCGCACACGTTATAGTATATATCTCCAATGCCAGATTTAATTATATCCACAAGGTATGAATCATCCTCTAGGCTTCGTGTTTCGTTAATTCTGACTTTCGATAGTGGGGATCTCCAAAGAGGATTGTTAATAAATATCTTAGCGTTGTGGTTTTTTTTTGCTTTTAAAATTGCTTTTTGGTCAAGGAATTTAATAGAGTATCTATTCATCCCAAAAAAGATAATATCTGGTTGGAAATTATCTATTTCCTTTTCCTGATTTTCGGTTTCTGCAGATATCAATTTAAAATCATGTCCCATCATCAGTATTGTATTTTTATAGCCGTTTAATATATATCTCCCGGCATATATAGTTGTTGGTTGTGGAATATGGAAGAGAAACTTATGTTTTTTCATTTGTTAAATTTATTTATTTCCAGTTACAAAATAAAACGGAGTAGTAATTTTGTTTCGTGTCATATTATAGTACAAATCATAAAGTTGCTTGCTTTTTATTTTTTGAATATTTGGATGAAATGAAAAGCATCCAGTTTTTATGTTTTTGAAACCGGCCTTTTTATGTAGCTCTTTTAGTTTATTCTGGGTAAAGCTTAATTCGTATCCATAGAATTTTGATAAGATTTTTTCTTTTAAAATATTAATGTGTATAGTTTCAAAAAGTTTTTTGATTAAAGGTAGATTAGGTATGCTCATAAAAAATCTTGTTAGCCAGAATAGGTTTAAGGCTGGAACGGAATTTACAGATGTACCATCTCTTTTTAGAATTCTATGTAATTCATTTAATACAACTTCTGTATTTGGAATATGTTCTATAACCCCCCCCCCATAGACTAAATCAATTGAATCGTCTTTTAAGGGCATAGAACGTATATCGGATTCTATTAAAACATATTTTTCCTGTTCGATTTTATAGTGTTCGAAGAACCTTTTAAGTTGTAATAGTGCGTTGTAATTAAGATCGACACCAACAAATATACATTTATATTTATCAAGTAAATGCTTTCCTAAAAATGCGGGGCCACAACCTATCTCAAGATAGACAAATGGTTTGTTTTTTAACAAGTCTAAATCAAAATATTTTAGTAAATCGCCAAGTTTGTCACGATTAAACGCTGAGTGCATCTTTATTAATTCATTTACATTAAAATTATAGATTTTATTCCAAACTTCTGATGTGTTAGTCTTTTGCTTTCCTGTATTATTACTCCTATATATTCCATTTTTGTCAATCTTGAATGAAGTTAGATCAATTATTTTTGTGCTGATCATATTTGTTCCCATGAAGTTGGCATTTCAAAATGTGTTCCATTGTTCATCCACTTATTTGGCGAAATTATAATTCTATTTTGATTTTTGTTAAGATATGCTCCCCAGAATGCGAATGTGCTGTTACTAATGATATTGTGTTTGCATATGCTGATTAACCTTAAATAAGTCCTAAACTTATGACCTATGTAATTTTGACCAAGCAATGTAATCTCTGACCTTTTTAAGCCCAATTCATCTACAAAGTATGAATCATCATTTTCAGGAAAATCTACTGAAAAAATAAAAAAATGTGGATTTTTAACCTTTTGCCTAATTATATGTATTGCTTTTTTGTAATACTCTGTATCTAGAAAAACAAATACATTTTTGTGTTTTGCATTTAAATAATCTCCCCTTCTAATATTTATTGAAACTGAATTAATTGAGCTTATAGTACTTTCTATCTTTTTAAAAGATTCGTCGAATAATTTTTCAGTATTAAAGATATTTTTTATATCTAAAGCATACTGCTCAAAATATCTGTGATTATTAAAATATCCTTCGATAAATGTACTATCCTTTATGTTAAATACCTTTTCATCAAATCCATAAGTATCTTTTTCTATATAAGAATGAAAGACCCCTAAATCTACAAGCAATTTTTCAAAAGGATAAGAAAAATATTTATCTAAAAAAGAGTTTTTGAAAAAAGTCGTAGTTGGTTCAGAAATATCAAATAGTCCTAACTCGTAACTTCTTTGGGTAAAACCTGGAATTGGAATTCTGTTTTTTATAAAAGAAAGATCAATCTCCAGCTTATAACTCAATTGCTTTGCAACAGAATAAGCGGTTGCATACTGAAACATCTGATTTCCCAAACCACCTTTTATAATTAATTTAATCATTTTTATTATCTACAAACCAATTGTACGTTAACTTAAGTCCTTCATCTAAACTTGTTTTAGACTTCCACCCTAACATATTAATTTTCGTAACATCTACTAACTTTCTGGGTGTTCCGTTTGGTTTGGTTGTGTCGTAAACAATTTCACCTTTGTAACAGACAATTTCTTTAACTAAATTAGCTAAATCTTTTATTGATATATCCTTTCCAATTCCAATATTTAAAAATATATCTCCGTTTTCGGAATCTTCTTTTGATGGATTAAAATTATCCATCATAAAAAACACAGCTTCTGCAAGGTCATCAATAAACAAAAATTCCCTTAGTGGTGTGCCGTCTCCCCAAATTTCAACTGCTTTTGAGTTTTGAATTTTCGCTTCGTGGAACTTTCTAATTAGTGCCGGCAATACATGGGAAGTTTTTAAATCAAAATTATCGTTTATGCCATATAAGTTTGTTGGCATGCAAGCTATAAAATTAGTGCTGTATTGACGATTATAACTTTGACACATTTTTATACCCGCGATTTTGGCAATAGCATAAGGTTCGTTTGTTGGCTCAAGCGTGTTAGTTAAAAGATATTCTTCTTTAAGCGGTTGAGGGGCAAGTTTTGGATAAATACATGTAGATCCCAAAAACATTAATTTTTTAACGCCAGTTAAATATGCCGAATGGATAACATTATTTTGGATTTGCAGATTTTGATAAATAGCATCAGCAGGGAAGTCCCTGTTTGCGATAATTCCACCGACTTTTGCAGCCGCTAAAATAACATAATCAGGTTTCTCGCTTTGAAAGAAATCCAATGTTTGCTTTTGATCTGTTAAATCTAAGTCTTCTTTCGATTTTAGAATTAGATTATTGAAACCATTTGCTTTTGCATATCTTGTTAGGGCTGAACCAACAAGTCCCGTATGGCCTGCAATATACAATTTTAAATTTTTATCTATTTTCATATTTTTCTATATCAAAATCATTCTTACACATAATTTTAACTAATTCATCAAATGAGATTTTAGGACTCCAGTTTAGGACTTCCTTTGCCTTTGTTGCATCACCCAATAATTGCTCTACTTCTGCTGGTCTGAAATATTTTTCGCTTATTTTGATTATTTCTTTGCCGGTCTTAGTATCTATACCGACTTCGTTTACTCCTTCACCTTTCCAGTCTAAATCGAAGCCAAGTTCTAATGCGGACTTCTCTACAAATTCTCTTACTGTGTGCATTTCTCCAGTAGCTATAACAAAATCATCGGCCTTTTCTTGTTGCATCATTAACCACATGGCTTCGACATAATCCTTTGCATGACCCCAATCCCTTTTTGAATCTAGATTTCCTAAAGTTAAAACATCATCAAATCCAAGTTTGATTCTTGCTAATCCCCGTGTAATTTTCCTTGTAACGAATGTTTTTCCTCTTCTTTCTGATTCGTGATTAAATAAAATGCCATTGCAAGTAAAAAGATTATAACCTTCCCTAAAATTTACTGTTATCCAATAGCTAAAAACTTTTGCACAGCCATATGGGCTTCTTGGATAAAAGGGTGTTTTCTCTGTTTGCGGAACTTCTTGAACTTTTCCAAACATTTCGCTACTTGAGGCTTGGTAAAATTTTGTATTTGGACTTAATTGCCTTATAGCCTCAAGAATTCTTAACGTCCCGATTGCATCAACATTTGCTGTAAATTCAGGTTGTTCGAAGCTGACTTTGACATGGCTTTGGGCTCCTAAATTATAAACTTCATCAGGTTTTATAGAATTTACAATGCTAAATATAGAGGTTGAATCAGTAAGGTCTCCATAGTGCAAGAAAAATCTATCCTTCAAATTTACATCATCATGTAAATGGTCTATCTTTGCGGTATTAAACTCGCTACTTCTTCTAATAATTCCATGAACTTCATATCCTTTATCGAGTAA